>JABAOC010001976.1_pt2 | contig 19835 bp, 16 predicted proteins | sample 7062161 | NCBI WGS metagenome assembly JABAOC01 (sample SAMN14538625, study PRJNA623070) | marine sediment metagenome | biome: marine biome [ENVO:00000428]; feature: marine pelagic biome [ENVO:01000023]; material: deep marine sediment [ENVO:00002113] | place: India: Gulf of Khambhat ... | reverse complement strand
CCCAGACGAGGTAATACTCTTTCCGCGTGGCCTCCCGGTCCAGAAGGCGGTACGGGGTTACGCGCGCCAGCGCCTCCTCCGAGCCGTTGTACAAAAAGCCGCCCGAAGTCGGCCCCAAGTAATATAGGCCCGCCGCCTCGTCGGGCGCGACCTCATTCGGAGAAACGACGACCAAATCGCCCGGCAGCGCCAGCGCCGCGGCGGCCAACGCGGCTCCCAAAAGGGCCGCAACGATGTGCTTGTTCATGACGCTCCTTTTTCCTCTTACTCGGTTATAACGACCTTTCCCGCCTTCTGCTGCTCCCGCCCCTCGACGCGGTAGACGTAGACACCCGGCGCGAGGGATTCTCCTTCAGCGCCCGCAGGCCGCCACACGCACTCGTCGTAACCTGCCGCTACTTGCTCCCGCGCCACGCGCCGGCCGGCGAGGTCGTATACCTCCACCGTCGCCGGCGATTTAAGGCCGACGAAGTTGACGCCGCCCGCGGNNGCGTACGCCCAAGGCCGGGTGGAGTTTGTCGAGGGTGTCTTCCGTAGTGTGGTAGTAGGGGTACTCCATAACCTTGCCCGGCCCGACGCCACCCTCGATAGCACCGACGGCGGCGTAACCGACGCTCCAGAATGGTCCGTGATCGCTATACCATTCTTCGCGGTCGTAAATCAAGTCGTTATCGTACAATCCGCTGATAACTACTAAGTAGTCGAATAACCACGTGTACCTTTCACACGCTAACGAATAATCGTCCCGCGCGCCGCCGTCCTCGTCGTAAGCTACCATATCAGCGTTGAGGACGGCGACGATCTTTTCGCCCTTCTCGGCGCAACGCTTGGCGTACTCCCGGCTCCCGATCACGCCGGATTCCTCGGCTCCGAAAGCTACGTAGCGGACCGTTCGTTTAAAGCGGAGCTCGCGGAAAGCCCGCGCCGCGGCCATCGCGCACGCCGTACCGGAGGCGTTGTCCTCGGCGCCGGGCGCAAGCGACGGTTCTTGGTTGGAAGCCGAGTCGAAATGGCCGCCGATTATGATTATTTCCTCAGCCTTCTCCATACCGCGCCGTTCGCCGATAACGTTTTCCGCCCCAAGGTCGACGTCTTGGATAACCTTGACAAACGTACCACCGCCGTCGCCCGTCCAATACAAATTATCCGCCCCGAAGTCACCTACAACGCCGCGGTTTTCGTCGGCGAACGCCAGGAGGTCGTAGGAAAGTACGGGCGCGTTCGTTATTTCGTACCAATTTACGCCCCCGTCGTCCGTTTTAATTATTTTCGTGCCGGCCGCGTACCCGTGGGAGGGGTCGGGAAACTCGACCTCTTCGTAAATCCCGGGCACCCCCGGGTCGACGTATTGCCACGTTAGGGCGTTCAAAGTATGAAGCACCTCCCCCGAATCGCGCGATGTAGCCCATGCCTCGCGTGGACCGACCGCGGCAAGGTCGTGTATCCTTAGAGTGGCGCGCATCTCACATTCCCGCCACGTATCACCGCCGTCGTCGGTATAAAGGATACCGCGGCCCGATCCTAAACGGCCGCCGGCCGCCCAGCCGTGGTTAGCGTCGAAGAAAGCGATCGCCGTCGCCGCAAACTCCCCCGGTACATACTCCGGGATCCACGTCCGGCCCCCGTCTTCCGTCTTTATAATAAACCCCTCGACGGCGTCATTTGGTACAGATACCTCGCCGCCCAGCCACCCTACGTCGGTGGTCACGAAGCATATGCCCCACGGTTTACAGTACGACCCCCCCGGAATACCCGGGTCGAAATCGACCGTTACCCAGCTATTGCCGCCGTCCGAGGTTTTAGCTAATTTCCGGTTGTAGCCCGCCACGAAACCCGTCTTATCGTCTAACCAAAACGACGATGCGACGTAGTTGGTTCCCTCGGCGTAAACGGTATCCCACGTATTGCCGTTATCCTCGGAGCGTTTAAAAGTACCGTGATCGGTACGAACGTAGATCGCGCCGCCGGGCCTAGGGTAGCGCGCGTCTTTGAATCCGACGCACTTAAACTCGAAGAGTGCCGGTTCTAAGTTCTCGGCCGCGAAAAAGTTCCTAATATAATCGCGCGCGGCGTCGGAGCCCGATGTATCCGTACAACGGGTTTTGAAATCTTGCAACTCCTTAATGTACCCGGCGTATTCCCGTTCTGTAATCTTATTTATCGCCGCCTCGATCGCCGGGTCCTTCTTCTCGGGAGGCTCCTCGCCGTCGAAGCGCCACTCCACCGGCGTCACCGGCTCGAGCTTTATTAATTCGATCTTATGTTCCACCGCCCGCAATGCGCCCGGGCCGAAACCCGGCTCGAGACCTACGAGTATCTCACATTCCGAGAGCCGGATAGCCGTACCTAAGTGCTCGAAATCCGCCGGCGTCACGCCCACCCATTCCGGCGCCCAAACGACGTAGTAATCCTTCGTTTGCGCTTCCCGGTCTAGGATGCGATACGGCGTCACGCGGCCTAACGCCGCGCTCGAGCCGTTATAAAGGTAACCGCCGGCCGCTTGCCCTAAATAGAATAGGCCCGCCGCCTCGTCGGGTCGGACCTCCTTGTCCGAAACGACGACGAGCTCAGCGGGCAACGCGTACGCCGCCGCGACGAAAGTTACGCTCGCGACGGCGGCATATGTTAACCTCTTCACGACATCGCTCCCTTCTCGAGCAATTCTATACCAACAAGTCGATATAAGTCAAGGCATAAAAAAGCCGGCCCGGGCAAGGGAAATCTCCGCGAGCCGAGCCGGCGTTGTTAACTGAGGTCGAGAGGCGAAGAAGCCTCTCAATTTATTTTTGGCTTTCCCCCTCGTCCTCAACGATCTCGTAGTCGGCGTCCACGACGTCGCCCTCGGGACCGTCGCCACCCGGGGGAGGCGGCTGGGCCCCTGCGCCCGGAGGCGGCTGGGCGCCTGCGCCGGCCTGCTGGTAGAGCCGCGTGGACATCTCGTTCAGCGCGACCTCCAGGCCCTCGGTGGCGGAACGTATCTCGGCCGCGTCGCCCTTCTCGCGGGCGTCTTTGAGTCGCTGGATGGCCCCGTCTATCTTGTTCTTCTCTTCGGCGGTGACCTTGTCGCCAAGCTCCTTGAGTAGCTTCTCGGACTGGTAGATGGCGGAGTCGGCGCGGTTCTTGATCTCGGCCTCCTCGCGCATCTTCTTGTCCTCCGCCTCGTGGTCCTTGGCCTCCGTGACCATGCGGTCGATCTCGTCGTCGGTGAGGCCGCTGGAGGCGGTGATGGTGATGCGCTGCTCCTTGCTCGTGGCCATGTCCTTGGCCGAGACGTTCAGGATGCCGTTGGCGTCGATGTCGAAGGTCACCTCGATCTGGGGGACGCCGCGGGGCGCGGGCGGGATGCCCTCGAGGTGGAAGCGGCCTATGGTCCGGTTGTACGCGGCCATCTCGCGCTCGCCCTGCAGGACGTGGATTTCGACCGTCGTCTGGTTGTCGTCCGCGGTGGTGAAGATCTGGCTCTTGCGGGTGGGTATGGTGGTGTTGCGCTCGATGAGGCGGGTCGTAACGGCGCCCAAGGTCTCGATGCCCAGCGAGAGCGGCGTGACGTCGAGGAGCAGGACGTCCTTTACGTCGCCGGCGAGAATGGCGCCCTGGATCGCGGCACCCACGGCCACGACCTCGTCCGGGTTGACGGACCTGTTGGGCTCCTTGCCGAACAGCTGGCGGACTTTGTTCTGGACCGCGGGCATGCGCGTCTGGCCGCCCACGAGTATGACCTCGTCGACTTCGGCCGCGGACAGGCCGGCGTCCTTGAGGGCCTGCTGGCACGGCCCGACGGTCCTCTCGACGAGGTCGGCAACCAGCTCTTCGAGCTTGGCGCGGGTGAGCTGCTTCTCGAGGTGCTTGGGCCCGGTGGCGTCCGCGGTGACGTACATGAGGTTAATGGCGGTCTCGGTCAGCGTCGAGAGCTCGCACTTGGCCTTCTCCGCGGCCTCCTTGAGCCGCTGGAGCGCCATCTTGTCCTCGCGCAGGTCGATGCCCGTGTCGTTCTTGAACTCGTCGGCGAGCCAGTTGATGACGCGCTCGTCGAAGTCGTCGCCGCCCAGGTGCGTATCGCCGTTGGTCGCCAACACCTGGAAGACGCCTTCCTCGCCTATTTCGAGGATGGATATATCGAAGGTCCCGCCGCCGAGGTCGAAGACCGCGACCTTCTCGTTGACCTTCTTCTCGAGGCCGTAGGCGAGGGCGGCGGCGGTCGGCTCGTTGATGATGCGCTCGACCTCGAGGCCGGCGATCTTGCCCGCGTCCTTGGTGGCCTGGCGCTGGGAGTCGTTGAAGTAGGCCGGGACGGTGACCACGGCCTTGTTGACGCGCTCCCCCAGGTAGTCTTCGGCGGTCTCGCGCATCTTCTGCAGGACCATGGCGCTTATCTCGGGCGGCGAATACTGCTTGTCGCCGATTTGGACGCGGCAATCGCCGTTGGCCGCCTCGACTACCTTGAAGGAGACCGTCTTGATCTCCGCGGGGACCTCCGCGTGGCGGCGGCCCATGAAGCGCTTGATAGAATAAACGGTATTCTCCGGGTTGGCTATCGCCTGCCGCTTGGCGACGGAACCGACGGCCCTTTTGCCGTCTTTCAGGAACGCCACCACGGAAGGCGTCGTCCGCGACCCCTCGGCGTTGGGGACCACCACCGGCTCGCCGCCCTCCATTACCGCCACGCACGAGTTGGTGGTCCCCAAGTCGATACCGATTATCTTAGGCATAGTTTCTCCTCAACGCGTTACGGTACTTATAAAATTAATACCTCCGGGTACGACATCGCACTCTCCTACAGCAACGGCGTGTCCTCCGCCTGGGCCTCGGTTTCGGTCTTGTCCGTTACCGCCTCCTGGACTACGCCCTCGCTGGTTACCTTGTTGTCGATAAAGCGGGCCCACTCCGGGAAGCGCTGGCTCAGCATGTCGTAGTTCTCGAGGGTACGGGCGCGCAGACACATATCCCGCAGCTCGTCCGGGCGGTTCAGTTCTATTAAGGCCTTGATGGCCATTACGTAGGCCGAGAAGTCGCGCCCGTAAACGTCGAGGTATCTTCCGAAGCGGTCCGCGGCCTCTTCGAACCTCATCTTCTCGAACGCCTCTACGCCGGCGACGAAGTTCGGGTCGCTGTGGTCCTCCGGGGGGGGAGAATCGAGGCGCGGCTCGACCGTAGGGCGCGGCTCGGGGACGGCGTCCGGGTCGATGCCGCGCGCCAGGAGGCGGTTCCGGACGAGGGGGTGTTTGCGGTTGGGGATAATGACGAAGACCTCGCCCTTGATGGAAGCGGGGTCGGGGCGGCGCTCCGTCAAAAAGACGCCGTCGGTGATGATGCGGTGCACGAGTTCGCGGAAGTTCACCTGGGGGTTCTCGCGGCTGAGGATGTCGATCAACAATTTATAACCGACGTAATCGAGCCGCTGTTCCATATCCAGGCCCAGGTCGACGATGCGTTCCGCGATCGCCGATTCGTTGGCGCGCGCGAGGTCGTCCAGCGAGACGAACTGGTCGGCCTGCGTGCGGAGAAATTCGGATGTGTTGCGCTCGAAGCCCATCACGTAGACCCGCTTGCCGTTCTGCTGGGCGCGCTTCACGATCTCGACGAAATCGCCGTCGCCCGTAACGAGCGCGTATTTTTGGATATTTTGATTGGTGTAGATCAGTTGCGCGACGTCCCAGGCGATGTAGATATCGGCGTTATTCTGGAGGACGGCGCAACGTTGGCCGGTATTGACGTCCGTTTTATCGACTTGCTTGGAGCTTATATTCACGGTCTCAACCCGCCACTTGCTCAGTTGGGCCAAACCTTCTACAAAATTGCTCCAAGGGGCGTACGCTCTCTCTAAGATTATTTTCCCGAATGGCCTAGTTTTTTCGTGGATGCCTTCGACAACCACCTCCAAATCCATAGGCACACCGTACAATCTCTCGAGCGTAATGAAAACGTACTCATAATCGATAAAAATCCCGATTCCTTCTTCATTAATCTCGTTCACTATACTTCTCCTTCTTTAGTGGAAAGTTGAAAAAATACTCCGTTCGATACCTTAGGTCCCCAAAACCCGAAAGCTCACGACCGCATCTTATATTGAGCGCGCGGGTGCCCGCCGATCCCCGCGCGCCCCGCAAAACAGCAAGGCAGTAAACCTATTCGCCCTCGACGGCTATCTCTTTGGGTTTGACTTCCTCGCTCTTGGGCAGTTCGATGCTGAGGACGCCGTCCTTGTAATTGGCTTTGACCTTGTCCGCTTGGACCATCGTCGGAAGCTCGAGCGCGCGGTAGAAACTCCCGTACACGCGCTCTACGCGGTGATAGTTCTCCTCGGACGTCTCCTTCTCCATTTTCTTCTCGCCCCGGACCGTCAGAACGTTGTTGGTCACGGAGATCTTGAAGTCGTCCTTGCTTACCCCGGGCGCCTCGACCTTCACGTTAATGGCATCGTCGGTCTCGGAAACGTCTACCGCCGGAACCCATACCGCGCCTTCCGCGCCCCCTTCGGTACGACGGCTCATCAAATCCTCGAACAGGCGGTTTACCTCTTGCTGAATCCCCAATAAATCTCTAAAAGGACTCCACCGCACCAACGCCATATTTTTACCTCCTTTGCCTACGCGGCTTTCGCCCCGGCGTTCGTCGGCGGCGACCGTCGAGACCCTGAGGCCGCGGAATTTTTCCGGCAAATCCTTGGTCAATATGTCGTGTACTATTTTCTCCAAAAGTTCCAAGTCCCACGGTTTCGTTACGAAAGCATACGCGCCGTGCTCCATGGCGGTCATAATATCCCCCGACGAGGGCAAGCCGCTCATCATAACCACGGCGAGCGAAGGCCTCAGTTTTTTGGCAATTTTGAGCAGGGACAGGCCGTCGAGGAGCGGCAGCTGGAGGTCCAAAAAAGCCAGATCGGGGTTCGCGGCCTTGACGAAGTCCAAACCCTCGACGCCGTCCGCGGCCTCCTCCGCGGCAACTTCGGCCCGCGCCAGAAACGCGCATAACGAACTCCTGACTGCCGTGTCGTCGTCGGCTACTAATGCTAAGGGCTTCGGCATAATTCCTGCTCGTCAAAGAACTTCTGTATCCGTTATATTTAAGCAAAATATATGCCACCGCCCCAAGCATTTAATTATAGCATTTCTTCCATAAAAAATATAGTATATATTCACAGGTTAACGCTTCCGCGAATAAAAGACGTATCGCCGCGAATTTGACCGACGGCCGCGATGCGCCATAATGGCGCGCCCGTTCGCCGGAGCCGTATTTTTGGCGTATAAATGGTCAGCGCTACGTCGCCTTACCGCCGAAACCCACCCCCACCTAAAACCTAAATGCCCTATCCTACCCCGTACCTGAGCCACTAAGGCCCGGGGCCCCCCTCGGTCTCCACGTCGTGGTGGTGCTTTATTATCTTCGCCGTCATCAGGTAGACGACCATCTCGCCGACGTTCGTGGAGTGGTCCGCGATGCGCTCTAAGGCCCGGGCGACCGCCAAGAGGTGAACGCAGGCCGCGACCTCCGCGGGGTGTTTTTCGGCGTACGCGATAACGTCGTCGTGGATCTTGCGCTCGAGGTCGTCGGCCTCGTCGTCGCGCTCGCAGACCCGCCGGGCCCACGCCGGGTCTTTCTTGACGAAGGCGCGGACCGCGTCGTGGACCATGGCCCCCGAGACCCGCGCGAGCGAGGGGAGGTCGAACAGCGTGTCCGGTTTGTTTTTTAACTCGTGGAGGCCCAACGCGTCCTGGCAAATGTCTATCGAGATGTCGTCTATGCGCTCGAGGTCGCGGATGATGTTTATGGCCGTAATTATCATGCGGAGGTCGACCGCCACCGGTTGGTGGAGCGCGATGAGCGCGAGGCACCGCTCCTCAATCGCCACCTCCAGGCTGTCCACGCGACCCCGCTCGTCGATGACCTTTTGCGCTTGCTCGGCGTTATCCGTCAAGACGCTCTCGACGGCGTCGTCGAATATCTCCAACACCAAACTGCTCATGCCGAGGAGCATGTCGTTGACCTCGGCCAGCTCTTCGTGGAAATGCCTTTCCGGCGTCATAATGCCACCCGCCGTTTCCGGCCGCGGCCCGCCTTAGCCGAAGCGGCCCGTGATGTAATCCTCCGTCAACTTATTATCGGGCCGCGTGAACATCTTCTCCGTCTCGCTCACCTCGACCAACCTCCCGTTCAACAGGAAGGCGGTTCGGCCGGATATGCGCGCGGCCTGCTGCATATTATGCGTTACGATAATTATAGTATAGTTTTCCTTGAGCTCAACTATGAGGTCCTCGATCTTTTGCGTCGAGGTGGGGTCGAGGGAGGCCGCGGGCTCGTCCATCAACAACACCTCCGGTTCGACGGCGAGGCACCGCGCGATGCAAAGGCGCTGCTGTTGGCCGCCGGAGAGTCGGAGCGCCGAGGACCGCAACCTATCGCACACCTCGGGCCAGAGCGCCGCGCGTCTCAGCGACTCCTCCACAATTTTCTCCAACTCCCCTCTCTTCATCACGCCGAATAACCGCGGGCCGTACGCGACGTTGTCGAAGACCGACGCCGGGAACGGGTTGGGTTTCTGAAAGACCATCCCCACCCGGCGCCGCAGCGACACGAGGTCCACCCCCGGCGCGTAAACGTCCTCCCCCTCCAACAATATCCTGCCCGCGACGCGAACGTCGGCCTCGAGCTCGGCGATCCGGTTTACCGACTTTATCAACGTCGACTTGCCGCAGCCGGAAGGGCCGATGACGGCCGTAACCGACTTCGGCGCCACGTCGAGGTCGACGTCGTGGAGCGCTTGGAAGTCGCCGTACCAGAACGAAAAACGGTCATACTTTACGACCGGCGCTACCACGCCCGCCGCCTCCGCAGCCGCGCGCGGTACAGGACGGCGATAAGGTTGAAGGCGAAGACGAGTACCAGGAGGACGAACGCGGTGGCGAACGCTATCGGCATGGACTTCGCGATGTCCGAGGCCTGCGTCGCCATCGCGAATATGTGGTACGAGAGTTCCATGAATTGCTGGCGCGGATGGTCCGGCAGGTGGGGGAGGTAGAAGGCGGCGCCCGTAAAGAGGATGGGCGCCGTCTCGCCGGCGACGCGGCCTATCGACAGGATCGTCCCCGTTATTATCCCCGGGACCGCCTGCGGCAGCGTCACGCGCGAAATCGTCTGCCAGCGCGTCGCCCCCAGCGCCGCGGAGCCGAGGCGATAATCGCGCGGCACCGCCTTGAGCGCCTCCTCCGTCGCGACTATCACTATGGGCAATACCACGACCGCGAGCGTGAGCGACGCCGCGAGAATCGACGCCCCTATCCTGAGGAAGACGACGAAGAAGGCCAGGCCGAAAAGGCCGAAGACGATGGAGGGCACGCCGGCGAGGTTGTTTACCGCGGCCCGGACCACGCGTGCCCTCGCCCCCCGCCCGACAAACTCATTTACGTAAACCGCGGCCGCCACGCCCAGGGGTACGGCCAAGGCCGCCGTCAACATCAGAAGCGCCACGGTCCCGTAGATGCAAGTCGATACGCCGCCCGCGAGCATGCCGCCCCGCGGCGGCTGCGTTAGGAACGTAAAGCTCAGGACCGGCAGCGCGCGGACGAGGATGTAGGCGACGATGCCGCCGAAGATCGCGACTACCGAATAGGAGATGACGCGGAAAATTTGCCTTGCGACGGCGTCCGCGACCTTCCGGCGCGCCGTCAATCCGGGCAGTTCCCTTATCTTTCTTTCCTCCACCAAAGCGCTATCCCCGGAACTTCTTCGCGAAGCGGTCCATCACCGCCTGCGACGCCAGGTTGACGACGAAGGTTATCGAAAAGAGTATCACGCCCAACGCGAAGAGGACGCGGTAATGCTCGCCGCCGAAGACCGCGTCGCCCATCTCGATCGCGATCGTCGCCGTAATCGTCCGCACCGACGAAAGTGGATTGGCGGTAAAGGCCGCCATGTTGCCCGTGGCCAAGAGGACCGCCATCGTCTCGCCGAGGGTCCGCGCGAGCGACAGGAGTATCGCCGCGGCGACGCCCGACGCGGCCGCCGGCACGACGGTCCGGCGTATCGTCTCCCACCTCGTCGCGCCCAAAGCGAAAGCCGCCACGCGGTAGGAGCGCGGCACGCTGTACAACGCGTCCTCGGCCAGCGACGCCAGCATCGGCGTCAACATAACCGCCAACACCAAGCCGCCGTTGACGGCGTTGAGGCGAAAGGGCGTCCCCGTAACCGCGGGTATGACCTCGCCGAGCACGACCATACCCAGCAGGCCGTAAACGACCGACGGTATCGCCGACAAAAGCTCCACCACCGGCTTGACCAGCTCGCGCTCCCGCGGGCCCGCGACCTCGGAGAGGTAAATCGCCGTCCCCAGGCCCAGCGGAATCGCGACCAACGTCGCGATCGCCGTTACCATAACGGTGCCGACGGCCAGGGGAATGACGCCGTATTTGGGCGTCTCCGCCGCCGGCTGCCAGACGGTCCTCACGAACTCGCCTAACGGCACGGCCTTGAACGCGGAGAGACCCTCTTTGAAGATGAAAATAAATATGAAGGCGATGATCACGATCGCCGAGTAACCCGCGGCCCGGATAACGACGCCGACGAAACCCTCCCGCACCCTCCGCGGTACCAGCCGCGACGCGACGCGGCTCGCGAGCTGGCCGCCCAAGGCCGCGAGGCCGCCCCAGAAGAGGAGCCACCCGATGACGCCGACGACGGCGAACGACAAGGCCACCATCGCGAGCGGTATCAAGTATTTAAGATATTTCGTACGAGCGGGCCGCATAAGAACGAACCTTCTCGGCCCTATGCCGCGCGCTTACCGCGGCACCCAAGCCGAACGCGGCGAGCGAAGCGTAATATAATTTAGTCTTACCCGGCTCCGCGCCGCCGGGCGCCCCCTTTTTAGCCTATTGTACTTTCGCAAGCTCCGCGAGGCGGACGTCCTCCGGGAGCGCGACGTACTCGACCTCCTCGGCTATCCTTTGCCCTTCCGCGGAGAGCGCGAAGGCGACGAAAGCCGCCGTCAAACCTTTAGGTTCGCCGTTCACGTAATTGAAAAGGTAACGGCTTAGCGGGTACTCCCTCGAGCCGACGGCTTCGACGGTGGGTTTTACCGCCGCGGACGCGTCGTCCTTTTTAACCGCCAAAATTTTCACGTCGCCGCGCTTCCGCGCGTAGCCGTAGCCGACGTACGCGATGCCGTTTGCGTCTTTGGCGACCGAGTCGCACAAAAGCGAGTTGCCCGGCATCTCCTGGATGTCGGCGCGGTAGTCTTCTTTGTTCAGGACGTGCTCCTTGACGAAGTCGTAGGTCCCGGACGCGGCCTGGCGACCGTAGCACATTATCCTGCCCGCGGCGCCGCCCACCTCGCTCCAATCTTTGACCTCACCCCTATAGATGTCGCCGAGCTGGCCTACGGCGAGCTCCGTGAGCAGGTTGGAGGGGTGAACGATGAAGCACACGCCGTCCACGGCCACGGCGACCTCGTTCACGTCGACGCCCTTGGCTCGAGCTTCTTCTCGCTCCCTGTCCTTTATGGGACGCGAGGCGTTGGCGACGTCGGTCGTGCCCTCCATCAGCGCCTTGATGCCGACGCCGGAGCCGCCGCCCGTCACCTGGACCACGGCCTCCGGGTTCTGAGCCATAAACGCCTCCGCCCACCGCTGGCTGAGCATGAGCAGCGTGTCGGAGCCCTTAACCTGGATCGTCGCCTCGTCGGCCTTCCTGCAGGTACCGGAAGATAATGCCAACGCGGCCACCAACAGATACGTAACGTTGTACGGCTTTTTCATTCCCCTATATCGCTTCGCTCGAGACGAGCGGAAAGACCTACAGGCGGTAAGCTACGGCTTTGCCGGAAAGGCGGGCCGCCGCGGCCTTGAAGCCGGCGCCGTCGGTGAAGGTCAAGTAGTGCTATACTAAACGGTCGGCGAATCCGCCCGCTACGCCGACGCCGCGTTCACGTACCTCCTCTTAGCGCCGGCCTCTTTATTTTAAAAAAATAACCCGCCGAGCGGGGTAAAAATTCCAAATCGGAACCTTCTCCCGGCGACGACGTTCCAAGCGCTTAAAGCGCCCGCCCGCGCCCTCGTCGCGAAGAGGCACTACATCTAGGCCGGTAAAATTCGGCGGCATTATACGAAACGGGCGCCGCATGTCAAGCGTGAATAGCTGCCGAGCCGCTTTAATATACCATTTTCGAATTAGGACGTGCGGAAAAAATCCTCCCGCGCGTGACTGGCCCCTGGCCGCGACGAGTCACCGTCGGCTAACGCGAGATTATACAATTTAAACATATCGTTTTGCGCCGCGTTTCCTCTGTGGTATACTTTTTGTCGATGGACGAAGGTTCGCTGAAAGCATTGGAGTTCGGCCGCATCCGCGAGGCGGTCGCGTCGTACGCCTTCTCGCCGCTGGGGGCCGAGCGCGCCCGGGCGATGGTACCGGAGGCGACAATCGCCGCGCGCCGTCAGGCCGAAGCGGCCGAGATGATGGCCTACGCGTCCGCAGGGAAAGATATACCGTTGACCGGCCTAGCCGACGTCAGGCCCCTGCTGAAAAGGCTTGAGCTGGAGGGCGTCCTGACGGGCGCCGAGCTAGTCCGAATCCGCGACTTCCTGTTCGCCGCGGGGCGCGCGAAAAAAGCTTTCGGCGCCGGAGGCGATTTTCCGAGGCTGGCTACGTACGCGGGGCCGCTCGAGCCGCTCCGGGAGGTCGCCAACGACATCACGCGCCAGGTGGACGACGACGGCGCCGTCCGCGACGACGCGACGCCGAAGCTCGCCCAGCTGCGCAAGAAGATAGCGGCCAAAAGAGAGGAGATCCAGGGCGCCCTCGAGCGCCTGCTAAATTCCCCCAAAATAAAGCGCGCCCTCCGCGAGCCCATCGTAACGCAGCGGAGCGGCCGTTACGTCCTCCCGGTGCGGACGGACTCTATGGGCGCCGTACGCGGCATCGTCCACGCCCACTCCGGCAGCGGCGTCACCGCCTTCGTCGAGCCGATGTCCGTGGTCGAGCTCAACAACGACCTCGAGGGCCTTACGGCGCAGGAGCAGGCGGAGGTGGAGCGCATTCTCCGGGCGCTGTCGGCGCGGTGCGCGGCGGAACGCGACGGCTTAGCGCTGGATACGGAGCTTCTGGGGGAATTGGACTTCGTCGCCGCCCGGGCCGGCTACGGCCTGGCGTACCGCTGCACGAGACCCGCGATAACGGCCCAACCGACGCTATCGCTCCGGTCCGCCAAACACCCTCTGCTACTCGCGTCGCGCGCACCCGAGGAGGTCGTTCCCGTCGACTTTTCGCTCGGCGACGGCTTCGCGGGGATGGTCATCTCCGGGCCCAACAATGGCGGCAAAACCGTATCGCTCAAAACCGCCGGCCTCCTTGCGGCGATGAGCCTGGCGGGCGTCCCCATCCCCGCCTCCGAGGGGAGCACCGTCGGCGAATTCACGCGCATCCTCGCGGACATCGGCGACGAGTCTTCCATCGAGGGCAACCTCAGCACGTTCACGGCTCATATGAGAAACGTGGGCCGGTTCCTGGAGGCGGCGGACGAACGCTCGCTCGTCCTGCTCGACGAGGTGGGGGTGGGCACGTCGCCGAAATACGGCGTCGCGATCGCGATTACGGTACTCCGTCGTCTGGAAGAACGCGGCGCGCGCGTCGCTTGCACGACCCATTACGACGAACTTAAAACTTTCGCCGCCGAGGAAGGCGGCTTCGTCAACGCCGCGGTCGACTTCGACGCCGCGACGCTTAAGCCCACCTACGAATTGAAAATAGGGCGCCCGGGCACGAGCGAAGCCGTGGCCATTCTCGAGCGGCTGGCGTTTCCCGCCGAAGTAGTCGCCGGCGTCGTCGACGCGCTGGGCGAAGAAGAGGTCTCGCTGGCCCGATTGATAACCCGGCTCGAGCAACGAGAAGCGGAGGCCGCGGCGCTGGCCGACAAGCTCACCGCTTTGAAAACCGAATACGAAGCCAAGCTCGCCGCGCTCGAGGAAGAACGGCGCGGTTACGACGCTCACGTGGCCCGCCTCCGCGAGGACGCCTACGGCGAGGCCGCTAAAATAATGCGTGAAGCCCGCCGGGAGGCCAACGTGATCATCCGCGAGTTGCGCGCAAAAGCGGACCTCGCCGCGGCCGAGGAAAACCGACAACGGCTGCTCGAGGCGGAAAAGGAGGCGAACGCGCAAAAAGAACGCCACGCGCCCCACGTTCCGCCGGGCGACGAGCCGAGGGCGGCGATAAACGAAGGCTCGTGGGTGACGGTGCGCGGCACCGGGACCAAAGGCCGGGTGGTGGAGGTGGACGCGGCCAAAGGGCGCGCGCGCGTTCGCTTCGGCGCGGTGGAGGCCTGGGTGGACCTGGGCGACCTGGCGCAGGCGCCGGAAGCGACGAGAAGGGGCGGCGTGAAAGTCTCTTTGGAGGCGGAGGTCTCGCCGAGCTTAAACCTTATCGGCTACAACGTGGAGGAGGCGCTCCTCGAGCTCGCGCGCTACCTCGACCGCGCGGTCGCGGCGCAGATGCCGAGCGTCGAAATAATCCACGGCCACGGGACCGGGCGCCTCCGCGAGGGCATCCGCCAATTCCTGCGCACGCACGCCGCGGTGGCCTCGTACGGCCCGGGCGCGGGCGGAAACGAGGGCGTTACGGTCGTACGGTTCCGTAACTAATATTAAAAGGTGTTCAGGCTTGGCAGATAAGCTCGCTATCGACGGCGGCGCGCCGGTGCGGGAGGAATTCCTCCCTTATTCGCGGCCGGTCCTCAGCGACGAAGACGTAGCCGCGGCCGTGGGCGTCTTGAAGTCCGGGTGGCTTACCACCGGCCCGGATATCCCGGCGTTCGAGCGGGAATTCGCCGCGTTCGTCGGCGCGGAGCACGCCGTGGCCGTCTCGAGCTGCACCGCGGCGCTCCACATCGCTTACCTAACCGTACCCCTACGCGCGGGCGACGAGGTTATAGTCCCGGCGCTGACGTTCTCCGCCACGGCGGCGGCGGCGGTGGCGGCAGGAGGTCGGCCCGTCGTCGCGGACGTGCGCGAAGATTTAAACATTGACCCGGGCGACGTCGAAAGGCGGCTGGGCCCCAGAACTCGAGCCGTGGCCGTCGTCCACCTGGGCGGCCTGCCCTGCGACATGACTTCGCTCGAGGCGATCTGCCGCGAGCACGACCTCGCCCTAATCCAGGACTGCGCCCACGCGGTGGGCGCGACGTACGAGGGCCAACGGCTCGGGGGGCGGGGCCGCGCGGCCTGTTATTCTTTCCACGCGGTAAAGCAAATCGCCGCGGGAGAGGGCGGCGCCGTCGCGACGAACGACGCCGCGGTCGCGGCCAAAGGCCGGCTGTACCGGAACCACTCCTTGACCACTTCCGCCGCGGAACGACACGGCCCGGCCGCCGGCTACGGCTACGACATCGTGGGCCTGGGTCACAACTTTCGGATGGCGGACGTGAACGCCGCGCTCGCGCGCTCCCAGCTCGAGCGCTTCGCCGAGGACGACGCGCGCCGCCAGGCCATCGCCGCGGCCTACGACGAAGCCTTCGCCTCGCGCGACGACGTCGAGGTAATCCCGACGCCGGCCAACGTCAAGCACGGCCGACACCTGTACGTTATAAAGCTCCGCCTCGAGGCGCTGAGGGAGGGCCGGGACGCGATATTCCGGGCGCTCCGTGCCGAGAACGTCGGCGTGAACGTCCACTACATACCGCTTCATTATCACTCGTTCTACCGCGACAATTTCGGGTACCGGCGCGGAGACTTCCCCAAGGCCGAAGCGCTGTTCGAGCGCGTCATAACGCTGCCGCTCTTCGCCGCGATGACGGAGGGCGACGTGGGCGACGTCCTGACGGCCGTCGACAAAGTCCTCTCCCATTATAGAAAGTGAGTCGCGTATGGACGAGGCGGTCGCATTAATACAAGCCCGCCTGGGCTCGAGCCGCTTGCGAGGCAAGGTCCTGTTACCCCTCGCGGGGCGACCGGCGCTGGCACACGTGGTCGAGCGTTGCCGGGCGGCGCCCGGCGTCGGAGGGGTGGTGGTCGCTACGACGGAGGCGCCGGAAGACGACGCCGTCGCGGCCTGCGGCCGGGCGTCGGGCGCGGAAGTATTCCGCGGTTCGGGGGAGGACGTCCTGGGACGCGTCGCCGGGGCGGCGCAAGCTTTCCCGGCGCGCGACTACGTTCGCATCACGGCGGACTGTCCGCTCACGGACCCGCAGGTCGTCGCGGCCGTGCTCGCCGGCCACCGAGCCGGCACCTACGACTTTTCGTACAACGAGGTGCCGACGGACTTCCCGCGGGGATACGACGTGGAGGTTATCAAAGCCGAAACGCTCACGTGGCTCGCCGCGCACTGCCAAGACCCCACGTCGCGAGAACACGTAACGGCCTACCTCTTCGAACACGGAGCCGACTTTAAAATATTCAAGTTGCCGCCGGTTCGGCCGGGGGCGGACTTCTCCCGCCTCCGCCTGGTTTTGGACGAGCCGCCGGATTACGAATTGCTCCGACGGATTTTCGACAGGCTGGCGGGAAAGCGGCCCTTCGGCCTAGCGGACGTACTGGAACTCTTCGAGGCCGAGCCGGCGCTCGCGGAAATAAACCGCGACGTGGCGCAGAAAGAGCCGCCGCGGCCGCCACGCGTAAAAAAATAAGGGGCCGCGCGGCCCCTTATTTGCTCGTTGTCTCCCCGCTTAGCGGAATATAGCTTTAATTCTACCGAAGGAAGTCGGCGCAACGTGGACGGGCGTTTTGTCGGGCAGCGTCTTGTAAACGTTCCACGCCCGGTCGGAATTGGACAAGAGGTCGTTCTGATTATCGCCGCCGATAATGGCGAACGAGAAACGGAAGACCTTGCTTTGCGCGAGCGAATGCGGCCCCTGCCCTATGACGACGGCCCAACGGTTCACGGGCGAAGGCGTATTCTGGTAATCCTTCTCGCCGTTGCTCATCATGGTGAAATTAACCGCGTCGTCGGACCACTGGCCCATGGCGGTGGTGAAGTTGACGGACGTCGGCTGGCGGCTCTTGTTGGGATGTAAATACATTACCCCGCACAGCGGTTGGTCGAGCTGGCCGCTGTCGTAGAACATCGCCAGGCGCTGGGCGCTCTTGTAAGTGACGCGCTCGTCGTCGTCGCGTTCGGTCTCGTTATGTTTTACGTCGACGTTCATCCGTACGCCGGCGTAAATGTTACCCTGGGTTTCCGGTTTGCCGTTCTTCACGTAACAGTCGACGATTACAAAGTCGCGGTAGGGGTACACGTACTGGTCGATACGGTACTCGGGCATTTCCGGCCCGCGGGTTTCCGCATTAGAATACGTCACGAACTTTTCCCAACCGAGCGAGGTGGCTTTCCAATCCGGCTCGAACGCGTCCGCGACGTAAGAGGTCGACGCGCCCACGATCAACTCGCCGTTGTTCAGGAAGTTAACCTCCGCGGGCAGGGCCTGGCTGTAACCCCATCCGTCTATGCTGGGGTTGCCCCGGATAACTTCCGTTTGCCAATCGTCGGTCCCGGGTCTCTCGAAGCCGTCGTAGTAAAGCTCGGTGCTCGTACCGCGCACGACGCGGAACTCGTCGACGTAAATGCCGTGATGGTATTCGGGGTTGGACATGTCGTTCCGGAAATGGAAGCGGAACTTAACCTTTTTGCCCCGGTAACTCGAGACGTCGGCCTTCTCTAACTTCCAGACGTTCACTTCCCCTTCGTAGTAATACCGGTTCGTATCCGGTTGGCCTACCTGCCCGGAGCCCCGGACGGCGCTCGTGGGGCGCAGGTTCTTCCAGTTGGTCGGCTCGCCGATGGCGGCTATCTCCAACTCCACGCCGTCGAAATTCTCTTCGATGCTCCACTTCGCCCGATATTCAACCGTGATCGTCGTAGCCTCGGCCGGCAACTCGAGCCAGATGGGCAAAGTGGTCGTGGTATCGATAAAATTGTGGTAGTTGGCCAGCGAAGGTGCGTCGGTCCAAGAGTAAAGGCCTTTGTATTTCTCGGGCGGAAAGTAAACGCCGACGTTGTAATGGAAGCCGTGGTCCTCCTGAAAACCGAAGCAACCGAAAAGGCCGGAATTGGAGAATACGAGGTAGCAGTTCTCACCCCAGGCCCTGAAAAATTTTACCAACTCGCCCGGGGGGTCGCCATCCGGGGTCAACCCCCGCGGCGCCGCGAGGGCTCCCGGCTGGCTACCTTTCGCCGCGTGCTCGTAGGCCGAGCCGGCGTACTTCGCGTTTAAAGCCGCAATACATACGAAAGCAGCGGCCGCGACCAACATCGCTTTGAACGCTTTTTCTCTCATATGCGAACCTCCCAAGGCGGAGGGATAAATTTATTTAATTAGGGTTTCGCCCACTTAATAATGTAACTAATTTTAATCCTCCCGTCAAGTTAAAAATCCATCTCAAAAACGAAAAAACGGCCCTAACTCCTGAAAGGCCGTGAATTTTTTCGCAATAGCCTTCGTCCGCGGGGCCTCAGGCGCGATTGCGTTTGCGACCGCGCGGCCCTTCGACCAAGGCCCCGCCGGCCCGGCCTTCCATGCGTCGTAGCTCACGCGCGAAGGCGCGCGAGGCCCGGTGCAAAAGGACGCGGACCGTGCTCGCCTTCTTGTCCAGCGCCGCGGCCACTTCCGCGTTGGACAAGCCGTCGAAAAAACGGAGCGTCAACACCTCCCGGTAGGACCCGGCGAGGCGCGCGAGGACCGCCCGTACGACCGACGTGGTCTCCCGGCGCGCCAAGAGTTCTTCCGGCGGGTCCTCGTACGAGGCGAGGCCTTCGAGGTAAGAGCGGAGCTCGCCCGCGACCCCGGTGTCGTCGAGCGACACCTCGCGATTCCGCTTGTTGCGGGAATAATAATTCCGAAGGACGTTCTTGGCGATGGCGTAAAGCCAAGTCGAGAGGCGGGCGTCGCCGCGGAAGCGCGGCAGCGACTCGAAAAAGGCGAGGAACGTGGCCTGCGTCAACTCCTCGGCCTCCGCCTCGCCGCGCGACGAGAAGTACATCATGCGGTAGATCTTACCGCAATACTCTCGGTAAAAAGCGGTCGCCGCCGCTTCGTCGCCGCGCCGAATCGCCTGTGCCAGCTTAGAATCGTCCGCCGCCATTAAATCGGCTCCGGGCGAAACTAACGCGGCATAGGCGACCTCCTTAACTCCACGACGTTTATCCTTTGAGACGCGGCCCCGACTCGGCCTCGTATATTATAACATAAAAACGTACGCTACGCTAACATTAGTAAGCGAGGGCCGCGAGGCGTTACGGCGGAATTTCGACGAGCCGAGACGAACTTGCGCCTCCTCTAATGCGTCAGCGCGTATAAGACGACGTTCACGCCCATCTTGAGCGCGGCCTCCCGCCTGTCGGGCGGGTCGTCGTGAACGTCGGCGTCCTCCCAACCGTCGCCGAGGTCCGTGTTGTAGGAGTAGAAGATGACGAGGCGCCCTTCGTGGTAGACGCCGAAGCCGCGGGCCGGGCCGCCGTGGTGCTCGTGGATCTTGGGGAGGCCGTCCGGAAAGTCATAATAGACGTGGTATATCTCGTGGTCCGGGGGTAGCTCGAGAAGGGGGCTTTGGGGGAAAAGGCGGCCGCACTCGCGGCGCCAGTACTCGTCGAGGCCATAGTTGTCGTCCACGTGGAGGAAGCCGCCGCGCTCGAGGTAGGCGCGGAGGCGCGCGAGCTCGTCGCCCTCGAAGCGGACGCTGCCGTGGCCCGTCATAAAAAGGATGGGATACTTGAAGATGTCGTCCGAACGGGCGTCGGCGACGACGTCGTCCTTCACGTACGCGGCGGGCAGGCGGGCCATCTCGCGGAGGGCGCGGTGGAGGTTGGGGAGGCTGGTCGGGTTCGCGTACCAGTCGCCGCCGCCGCCGTACTTCAGC
>JABAOC010001196.1_pt1 | contig 19848 bp, 15 predicted proteins | sample 7062161 | NCBI WGS metagenome assembly JABAOC01 (sample SAMN14538625, study PRJNA623070) | marine sediment metagenome | biome: marine biome [ENVO:00000428]; feature: marine pelagic biome [ENVO:01000023]; material: deep marine sediment [ENVO:00002113] | place: India: Gulf of Khambhat ... | reverse complement strand
ATAAAGCCAAACGCTGAATTTCAAAGAATATTCAATTCTGTTATATAATGCCTTTATCAATTATTCTAACATTGATTTTATTAAATAGATAATTAGGCCGTATCGAACCAAAATAATTCAGCTATTAGGCCGATTTACTGAGTATTCAAAAGTAATAGCTATATACCAATAAATTGATACTTCCCTTTTAAAAAAGAAAAGAGGGGTGGTGTTCTTCTGAAATTTTAGGCATTCTTCAGAAGATAGCAGGCTGCTGTTCCTGATAGGTAACCACTAGTTCCCCCTTACTTATCAAGCGGATGCCCATTCGTTGGGCCATTCCCTTGGCTTGCAAGGAAAATCGATTCCCAACTAGGATTACATCATTTAACCCAGCTTCTTCAGCATCATGCTCGGCTTTTATAACACTATTCACACCGATACTTCGTGTCCAGTCCTTGATCACTACTCCAATTGGGTCACTTGAAGTTATGGAAGATTTATTCTTTGAAATGATCAGGTTGAAGGGTCGTAGTTCCTTATTGGCTGGCTCCGGCGCTTTCCAGGCATAACCATAGAGATCAAGAAACATCTGTTGAAACAGCTGCCCCAATGACATTTTCCTTGGATCTATATTGGATCCCCCCAATCAGCCGACAAAATTCATTTATTACAATATTCCGACAAAATTCATTATTTAATAACTTTGCGATTTTCCTCGTACATATCTAGGTATATGACTCATATCATACGTGTCTCATATATAGACATTCCCTCAGATGATATTGACATGATACGTATGTATGGAACTTTGTAAATCTGTATACATTAAAGATTCTTGTTCCTTTCTGTCCACTTCTGCTATTTGAATAGCTTAAAACTACAAAAAAATCACTCATTTATAAATGAATACAAGATCTCATGTCTATAGAAAAACCATTGAAGTTTCATTGGAGAGATTGTGTATTATAAATGAGGTTGAGTGACATTAAATTAAGGATTCATTCGTCTTAACAGATACAAGAATGATTCCTTTCTATTAAAATATTTCTTGCTAAGTAAGTAAAATATCTGGTATAAATTACGTTTTGCAAAATTTATCATCGCTATCAAGGCTTGATTAGCCAAAAAAAGTGTATCAGCTTAAAGATTTATTAAAAAAAAAGGGAAAATACCGAGGGTTTGAATGCAATGAATCTAGTGAGCGCTACCCAAATGGATGCTTAGCGCTTCCACTGTTCATAAGCAAGTTTGACGTCGTCTTCAACGACTGTCTTTCTCTTGGCGTGCTTTGCAAATTCTACAGCAACTTTACCTATATCAACAGCTACGTTCTGTAGAATGTCTCGCAAAGCCGTCGCTGCCTCGGCACTAACTCTTCCTGCCCCCGCTTTTCGAACCAAACGGTCGATTGGAGCAAGAGGCAATTCAGCTTTGGCCATTTTTATCAGCCTATTCCTATATATTTTGTTATTTGTCTTTCCTTCAGGTATTTTGATATCACTTATGCCTTATTTAAGGCTTTTGTGCCCACTATCAAGCAATCTCTGCTTTCGTCATTTTGACAATACCTGTTGGAATATGACGTGTAAATATTGGCTAGCCTCTTCCTTTTAAGGTTTTCTGTTCTTGACGGGGTGTTCATGGATATGGTTGGGTGCACATGGGTGCACATGAAGTATAGGTGAGTTTCTACACCTTGGAGCGCGGTTCCTCAATGAATGTGTTTTTCTTTCTGCTCGGTTATTTGCTCCCAATCTCTTGAAATACATGCTTCTGTGGCTTCTCTTCTAGTTGACCGAAAAGGATAGACAATCATATCTATAAAAAAAGCTTGTTTCGGGTGAGATCATCTTTAATCTTCTTGAGTTTCTATGGCGTGTGAGAGAGTATAACCCAATTCATGTTTTTCTTTCTTGTGTACTATCTGCTTTTGATCTTTTAAAAGAAGTCCATTCATGGCTTCTCTCTTCAAAGACTGAAACGGAAGGACGGTTCTGACCAAAACACAAACCGTTTGGAAGATAGTTCATTCGATAAGAAAAAACATCACTCTTATCGATACTATTAGTACTTCATCAAGGAAACTTCATTGATATACTACAGTCGATATCGAGACAAATAAAGTATAATGTTCCTTTAGGAGAAATATTTTTAACCAAAATCCGATAATTTGTCACCATATGTTTTATAAACATATAAAAAAGCCAGTAAATCTTGAAAAAAGAATTTAACTTAGAATAGGTCAAAGAACGGAGTATAGGCAAAATGCTGGCACTTGTTCAGACCATAAATGGGCCGATCCTTGAAGACCGCCCTATACCATACCTTAAACCTGATGATGTGCTTATTCGAATAGAATATGCAGGGATCTGTGGCACTGATTTGGCAATTATCCGCGGTGAATATAGGGTCCCCCTCCCACTCGTACTTGGGCATGAATTTGCCGGTCATATCGAAAAGGTTGGAACAAATATTACGGATTTACAACCCGGTGATAAAGTAACAGCTGAAATCAACCTCACATGTGGTATTTGTTCTTTTTGCATGGTCGGATTGCGAACTCACTGTGCTAATGTGAGAGCAATTGGAATCTTCGCTGATGGTGCCTTTGCAGATTATATTGCTATGCCACGCCAGAATATTCACCTCCTCCCACAGACTCTTGAAACAAAGCGTGCTGTGTTCATTGAACCACTGGCAGCCGTTCTTCATGCATTTCAACTCGCGCATATTGAACCCAATCAAGAGATGGTTATTCTTGGCACAGGCCGATTAGGCCTTCTGGCAATTCAAATCGCAAAATTAACAGGAATGAAAGTGATTGCAGTTAGTAGATCTTTTGAAAAACTTAATTTAGCTGACAAATATGGAGCGGATCTTAGTTTAAATGCCACAGATCCGACTTGGGAAAAACACCTTGAAAAAGAGACAAAGATTGGTCCTAAATACATATTTGAAAGTACGGGGCAGGGGAACATGCTTAACATTGCGCTTGAGTTGATTCGTCCCCGAGGCACAATTTTAGCCAAGAGTACACCAGGTAGTCGACCTGAAATCGATACAACAAAACTTGTGGTAAAAGAAATAACCCTTCAGGGATCGCGCTGTGGTCCATTTCCTCCAGCCATTGATTTCCTGACCCACGGACTTGTTAAAGTTGATTCCATGGTGCAAGCCGTCCTTCCCTTAAAAGATGGTGTGCGAGCTTTAGAAATCGCTTCAAATAAAATTAAAGTTTTACTCCACACATAGATCTTGATTTCTAATACATATTACCAGTATTTGTAAATAATAAGCATTGAGTAGGATAGCCAACTATCGTTATTTCTTAAAATATTACTTAAACAGTGAAAATTATTGTAGGATACTTTTGTTTACATTAATTGCTTAATTTTATCTTCTTAATCGCCTACAATTTTTATAATTGATAATTAAACTAGTTTCATTCGACGAAACCACGGAAATCTTCTTTAACTGTAGTTAGCACAACATGTGTGTTAGTCCTTTCTACAAAAGGCATGGCAAGAACAGTCTTTACAAAATCACTGAGTTCTTTTCTGGTTTTGGATTTCACAATTACCATCGCATCTGTTAAGCCTGTCACATCATAGACTGCACAGATGTTTGGCATCTTTGCAATCTCTTTCTCCACTTCTAACAGTTTCCCTTTAGAAACCGTAATTTCCGTTATTGTTGTTAGTTCGAAACCAAGTTTTTCATGATCAAGGATTACTGAATACCCATTAATTATCCCTTCCTGCTCCATTTTTTGTATTCTCGTTATTACTGTTCCCACAGAAACTCCCACAGCTTCTGCAATTTTTCTATTTGAAAGTCTCGCATCAGTTAGAAGGTTTTTCAATATTTTGACATCTATTTGATCCAATTTCATAGTAATCACTATTTTTTAAACGATTGTCCATTTAAAATAAGTTAGAAATGAACGTATTAAATTTTGTTCATTTCTTTAGATTCATTATAGATATATGTCTAAAAAATCATTTCCAACCCCTTTTTAGTCACTGTTTTAGGGCTAAACAATGAAAAGTATACATGACCTACCTAAATTTGATGTTGTAAAAATTAGGGATGGCTTCTTAATCTTTGGAGGNNAGCTTGGTGGTAAAGGACCGCTTCTTTCGTGGGCCCGCCATACGTGTAGAAGTAGGTGTAAGGGGGATCGTCGACTCCTGCCAACTTAACGTCTTCGAGATGGGTATCCAATTCTGCCTTCAATTTCCGGAGTGGCGGGATCGCCTGGGGGTCGCTTAGCTTGCCTAGGGCTCGTATCGCTTCGAGTTGGACCTCTAAGTTGGGGTCTTGAAGAAGGGCGAGGAGGGGCTGAAATGCCTTGGGATCTCGAAGTTCCCCCAATGCCCACATGCCCCGCACCCGAAGTTCGGGCAGATCGTCTCGTGTTGTTGCAAGCAAAACTGGTACGGCACGGGAGTCTTTTAAAAGCCCCAAGACCCACGCTACGGCAACTTGGAGGTGTTTTGGTTGCCATTGATCCAAGGGGAGTAAGTGGTCAATAATACCCGATCCGTAACGAATTTGGGTGAATACGGCTAGCTCTCGGAGGAGCAGAGGGATGTCTGGGTTTGACGCAAGGTGTAATAATCGAGCTTGGGCGTCCGGCGCTCCCGCACAACCTTGGAAAATAGCTATTAACCAGTTGGCATCCTCCTCGGGGAGGGATGGCGCTTGCGTCGAGCAGGAACACCTGTTCCATAGCCTTCCGAGGGATTCCATGGATTCAACCCAATCTCCTGCGAACTGGACGGTGTAGTACAAAACGTTGGCCAGCAGGCGAAGGACCCAGACCCCCTGAGTGGGGTATAGCTCATCAAGGACCCTGCGTTTGAGGGTCAGATCCACTCCAGCTTTGAGGAGGAACTCCGCGAGGATATACAGTTCTGTCGGGAGACTGGTCGAATCGATCTCCTTATAGTCGAGCGCATCGAACGTCGGATCCAGTGGGGTTTTGAAACGGGACCAATCCCGAATACGATGGAATGCGTCATCGCTTGGGCTTAAACGTTCCAAGCTGTAGGCCGATCGAAACTCTTCGAGAAAAGCTGATGAGATCGCCACCAGCCAATCGACGTTGTGGGCGGCGATGGCCCCGGTGACCATCCCGAACACAGGGAGCAGGAATCCTTTTTCCAGACAGAGGTCACGGGCCGCTTCGTGGTGTTGGCGTTCAATGGTTTCCCCCAGTCGGTACAAAGCTGCAGTCAGGTCTGGAGGGAGCGGTTCCCCGCTTTCTACGGAGTAAAAATATAGTTCGGCGAAATGCTCCATAAGCGGTTCAGTCCCAGATAATGGTTTCCCAGTATTGAGGTAACTGTCAAGATTGTCAGCGATTACTTGCATCAGCTCGAATGGGTTCCCGCTAGCTTCTTCATTGGCGTAAATATCGATAATCACTAGGGTTCCCAATGCGAGGAGGCCAAGGATCCCGTCGTCCCATCCTGTCTTGAGAGCATGCGGAAAGATCGCCTTGGATACTTGGGTAACCCTCACCGGGTAGTCTAAGTCCTTAAACTTGACACCATCAAGGCTGAACTCTATTAGCTTATCAAGTAAGCGTAAGTCCTGGGAATGGACAATGACCGCCCCTAAATCATCAAGTAGCGGCGTGAACTGCTCCCAGAATCCGTCGGTAACAGACCAAGCGAGGTCAAGGGCTCCTTGAATCCACTCGCGGTTTATATATGGGGGAGGGACCTGCCATAGGAGGCGGAACAATTCCAGCAGTAGCTCTTCCTCTTGTCGGACGAATGAGTCCTCTGGGAGCCCCATCTCAATCAGCTTCAGGAGAACGGGCTTTATTTCGGCTCCATGACCAAGGCGGATACGTTCACGTATAATTTCAATCATCCGTAGGAGAATGGCCTTTGTTTGGTCTCTAGTGCTATGGGTCAACTCCGATAACAAGGATTTTAATTGGGATACATGAGATGATTGTTTGTGAGGGTTCAAGTTAGGTCGCTTCGTTATGTTTTATGGAATAATCGTAATGGAAAATTAAAAACTCTTGGGTTTTTTAACATTAACCGAGTCAATTAAGCCAAAAAAAGAGTTGAAAGTCATAGATTATCTCAATAAAGAAAGGTGCTCCAACAACGAAGAATGATGTTCCAACAACTCCGTGAAATTGAGCATGAAACATCCGGGTATCACGTTCTGCTCACAAGATTGAATACTCAGTTTAAAAATTCTAAAAGATCCTTGAATAATGAGGTAAGCCCAATAATTTCATCACTCCCTAAACCCAATATCAAGACACATGGATCATCATGAACGATTGTTCATTCTATCTAAACTGAACGTTTGTCCATGAATAGTAATATTTTCATATATCCCTCGGTCATTGTTTAAATAGTTATATTATACATTCATATAATTATATTACTTGAGTCTAGACAAATATATTTTTATTCTTTTATTTTTCAGGAAAATGAGGTGTAAATTGTTGAATCAAGTTAATCATGAATTGTTGAATCGAGCAAAAAAAGAAGGAATTGCCTTCTTGCAACTAGAATTCGTTGATCTCCATGGGACGCCAAAAATGATGGCAATTCCTATCCAACACCTCGAACAGGCCTTAGAGGAAGGTATCGGGATTGATGGGAGTTCGATTACCGGTTTTGTGAACATTTATAATTCAGACCTTGTCGCGAAACCAGACCCGAAGACATGGTCTACGATCCCAGAAGGCGGAGTCTGGCGGCACGGTGGGCGTAAAGTCGCCCGGATGATCTGTGACATTGAAAGGCCCGGTAAAAAAGCCTTTGAAGGCGATCCACGGTATATTTTGAAGCGAAATCTCCAGAAATTAACTGATGATGGTATGACTTTCTATGTAGGGCCCGAACTCGAATTTTACTTGGTTAATTATGATCCTAAAGGTGAAATCCGCCCTATGGACTCAGGGAGATATTTCGATGCATTTCCTACAGACAAGGGGGGTGATCTCCGTTGGGAAGTCATCTCGGTTTTGGAGGACTTCGGCTTAGAAGTCGAACTTGGCCACCATGAGGGGGGACCAGGCCAACATGAAATTGATTTTCAGTATGCAGAAGCTTTAGAAGTCGCAGATAAATGTGTAGTTTATAAACAGGTGACAAAAGCTATTGCGAGCTCTCGTGGTGTCTTGGCCACTTTCATGCCGAAGCCGTTCCTGACCGAAGCAGGCTCCGGTATGCATCTTCATCAAAGCATTTTCCAAACGGAGTCGGTGGAGAATCTGTTCTTTGATAAGAGTAATAATCCTACATATCTGTCAGATTTTGCACGCTTCTATGTCGGTGGATTGATGGAGCACGCAAAAGCGCTTTCGATGATTGTTGCTCCCACAATCAATTCGTATCGGCGTCTTGTTCCAGGCTATGAGGCACCAGTGTATATCACCTGGGGGTTTGGAAATAGATCTTGTCTTGTGCGTATCCCCAATTATCACCCTGGTATGGAAAAAGCGATGAGGGCCGAATTCCGGTGTCCAGATGTTTCGTGCAATCCCTATTTGGCAATTACCGCGGTTTTAGCTGCAGGATTAGATGGAGTTCGCCGGGAGATTGACCCTGGTGAGGCTATAGCTGAGGATGTTTATGAATTCGACAACCGAGAACTAGAAAGGCGAAACATCGAGATATTGCCTGGCTCTCTCTTCGAGGCCTTAGAAGCACTAAAAAGAGATGATGTCCTGAAAAAAGCGCTGGGTGACTACTTATTCTCTCAGTTCGTTACAATTAAAACACAAGAATGGGAGGAATTCCAAGCTTTCTTGAGGGAGCATCCAGAACAAGGCGAACGGATCTCAGACTGGGAAATCCAAAAATACCTAACAGCCGCTTAGTAAAGGCGGTAAGAGCGCGTTTCATTGTAATAGGTTGTCGAGCTTCTCTACATTTTTCACCTAAGGAAATTATTTTTATGGAACAGTTGCTTACCTTTACCCTTTCAATGGGCATGAAGCACATCTCTGAGTGATGAGTCTCTTTTTAATCCAGCCTAGTGACTACCAACTCCGCTATATCGTATACTTTCTTATCTCCTCTTAAAAGATTGCTCTTACAAGTGGGACAGGCCGTAACAAGCACTGGTGCCTTCATTTCTTTAAGAACGTCTTCAGCCATGACAGCTGCCATATCTGGAAAAAGGTGAATAGCAGGACCTCCACAGCAAAGGCTAGCCTCCCGATTATGAGGTACTTCAATGAGTGTTGCTCCTGGCAGCAACTTCAACACTTCCCGAGGAGCCTCATACACACCAACACCTCGCCCTAAATGACAAGGGTCGTGAAAATTCACCTCAAATCGCCCCTGTTTGAAAGATAGATTTGTTCGGAGCAACTGTGTGAGATACTCTGACATATGCTTTACCTTCTCCGGTTCAAATTGTCTCAGCATCATCGTACNNATTGAGTTCTTCTAGGGCTTTGCGAGCCATTGTTCTCGCGGATTCTTCTTCTCCCGCCTCTCTTAGAGGATATCCACAACAAACAACATCAGACGCATTTATAACGTCAATATTTACTGTTGAAAAAATCTGCATAGCTGCTTCAATCATTTCTGGGCGGAACTTCTTTGTAGTGCAGCCCGGATAATATGCAATTTGCATCAATACAGTCCTCCAAAAACATTACCTGTTGTCTTTACCCGTTCACTTCTCTCTTCAAGGGGTGGTGGGGCTAGGTTTTCTCGCAACGCTTGTCTCCGGAGATAGATTAAGATTTTTGGCAGATCTATTTTGACTGGACAAAATTTCTCACATTTACCACACAGAGTACAATAATAAAGACCAGCTTGAACGGCTCTTTCGATCGAATATTGTATAGCTGCCCAAATCGGTCCAATCGCCCCAAAAAGGAGATCCCCAAAACGAGATCCTACTGCCACATATGCAGGGCAAACATCTGCACAAGCCCCACAATTAATACAATATAATGCCTCTTCCAGGGATGTTCCGATTGCTTCGCTTCTCTTATTGTCAAGGAAAAGAACATGTACTTTCTTAGGGCCATGCATACCCAAGACGGTTTTCTTTTGAATATCGCTAGAGCGTGATGGGCCAGATATTAATGAAGTGTAACATGTTGTTGGTATACCTGTGGAATATATTCCCAGAAGTTCAATTATCGCTGGCGCGTATTCTAGCGATGGAATAAGTTTGTTAATTCCTGTTACGACAATATGTTCTTCTGGAAGCGAGGAAACCAACCGAGCATTCCCTTCATTTGTGCATATGCCTATGATACCTTCTTCTGCTGTAATAAAGTTTGCACCAGTGATTCCCAGATCCGCTTGTATTATTAGGTCACGGATTTTGCCTCGCGCTGCGGTAATAATGTCTTCTGGCGTCGGTTTAACATCAATACCTGTATCTTCTAGAATTAATTCAGTAATCCGTTCTAAAGAAAGGTGCATAGCAGGAGCTATAGCATGGGATGGGGAGCTCCCGTCCAGTTGAATGAGTCGATCCCCAAGATCCGTTTCGATGACTCGATTGCCTATGGTTTCCAGCGTCTGTGTCAACTTCATCTCTTTTCCAACAGTTGTTTTAGCCTTTACAATGAGCTTATCTCCTCCTACGATCTCTTCTACNNATCTCCTCCTACGATCTCTTCCACTATATCACGAGCCTCTTTCGGTGTTTTAGCTAAATATACATCACAATCGAACGCTTCTAGCGCCTGCATTGCTGTGTCTAAATATAACCCTAGATTCGAGATAAGTTCTTTTTTGGCTGCCCTAGCGAGTGTGCGTCTTTTTTCAAGCTTTTCACTGGACCAACGCGCGAATTCCCGAGCTTTATTCTCATCGACCGTTTTGATACCTTGTCTTCGAGCATGATTTGTTACTTTATCCGCCAGAGCTTCATCAACTATGTCACGGGATTCAAGGTAGAGAGCTAAATCACCCATTTTGGAACCTCAATGAAAAACGTAACAGACTCCTTAAAAACCCTAATGATTGGTTGGTCAAACAGACTTTCTAAACAACATTCCTCAAATATGCTCCCACTAAGTTGAAATTTTATAATGAGCTCATGATTTTATTCAAAGAGAGAATGTCTAGTTAAACAGGATCTTCTTACCTATTAAAACGTAGTCGGTAATGTAAATGAAATGCCATTTAGAATATGGAAAAACGGGATTAAACGTAGAACTGCCCGAACGCAATCTTATTGCAATAGCTAAGCCCAAAATCTTGCCGGGTGTTGCTGATGAGGCATTCTCAATCGCATACTCCATTAAAAACCCAATTCAATCCAACAAGCTCAATGAAATAATAACTTCACCTCAAGATAAAGTGCTTATTGCAGTCAGTGACGTGACACGCCCGACTCCAGTAGCAAAAATATTACTCCCCCTTCTAACCGAATTAAAACAAATGAGGATCCCTGAGAAAAACATTACCATCATAATTGCTAATGGACTCCATAGAAATGCTACAAAAGCTGAAATTGAATGGCTGGTTGGCAAGCAGGTTCTTGAGAGAGTCAAGGTGATCAATCATGAAGCCCAAAAGAACTCCCAGCTGATTAATATTGGATACACATCATATGGAACACGACTACAAGTTAATGATATAGTACGAGAAGTAGATATTAAGATCTGTGTTGATTACTGCGAACCACACTTCTTCGCGGGATTTAGTGGAGGACGTAAGACAATTATCCCCGGGATTGCTGGAAAAGACACTATTCTTCATATTCACCGCCCAGAACTTATCGATCATCCAAAAGTGTGCAATGGTGTGGTCAAGGATAATCCACTCCACCACGAGCTAGTGGAGGCAGCCAGAATGGTTGGGGTCGATTTGATTGTAAATACAGTAATGAATGAACATAACGAGACTCTTCGTGTCGCATCGGGGGATCTAGAAGCTGCTCATGATACACTAATAAAAACAGTATTGCAATCTAGAACCGTTGAAGTCCCTGAAAAAGCCGAAATCGTCCTTACTACGAATGGTGGGTGGCCACTAGATCAAAACTTTTACCAAAGTGTGAAAGGTCTTGGGGTAGTAACACGCCTAGAACGCCCCATAATCAAGAAAGGTGGTGTCATTATTCTAGCTACTCGTTGTGAAGAGGGCTTTGGTCGACATAAAACTTGGATTAAGCGTCTTAGGGAAGCTATAAGTCCAATAGAATTCATTGAACGACTCTATGCATCTGAATATAAGCCGGTGGTCGACGATTGGCAAGCCCAAGTTCTTGCTCGGATTCTTGAGAAATATGAGGTTATAGTAATAAGTAAAGGGCTTAGAGAAGCCGAAATCACGTCTTGTCATATGATGTATGCGCATTCTGTTGAACATGCCCTCGAATTAGCAAAAATTAGAGTGGGACGCGATGCAGGTATAGTTGTCTTACCTAGTGGACCCGCCGCCTTGCCCATTCTTCCTTAGATAATATACATGAGATTTCTTATATTGAGTTAATTAAACTTGAGACGTTTGATGCAACATTCTTATATATCTGGAATAAACCATGAAGCTGGTAATATCATAAAGGGATCTAAATACATATGAAAAAGTAATATTATTAGTTAATTAACTTGATAAAGACTTAAACTATGAACAGGGAATCAATTCTCTTGATAACCTATTCAAATCATTTGATAACTTTGAAGGCACTGAAATTCTCCATATTAGAATAGTTAATTCAGTATTATTGGATTCATTTTTCTATAAATCGGGAGGAAACGTTTATTTTTGAATCCAGAATACTAAGAAAATTGCAATAATATATAATATCACAGCGTAAAATCCTTCTCTCGGATGAAGTTTCAAATCATAGGTCAATTTTATGCCAACTATTGTTGTTAAGGTCATAACTAGCAAAAGAAGAATGTCTTTCGTGGTATCCACGATTGGAACGCCCATTACTGAGGATGCTAGGAGAATCATTATCCCGAAGAGTAATGAATTGTTTTGAACTTTTGATCCAATAAAATTCGCAATACTCATTTCCGCACCCTTAATATCCTTACATGTTAAGATAAAGGCACTGATCTTTTCGGGCATTTCGCTAGCTAAGGGACTAATAACAAGTGCAAGAACGAGTGCAGAAATCCCGATTTCAAGACTTAAATCTCCAATGGCTTCTACAAAGGGTTCCGCAGAAAGTAATAAAAGAACACCCCCGATGAGTAAATAAATGGCTGATTTTTTCCACTGTAGAGGAACGCTTTGTTCTTCATGAGGACTTGGACATGGTTCTTCATTATCAGATTTGCTTGGATTCGTATTCTCAATGATTTTATATCGACGACATTCGCGATATTGATGAAGGACATAAGTAATGTATAACCCAATCAATACAATGCCTTCCCAGGCTTGAAAAATCCCGTCAAGAGCAAATAATAAAATCATTATGCATGAGATTAAGAGATACCAAAGATCATCTCGCAAATGGACATTGTCTAAATTAATACTTTTTTTATGAAAAATGTAGGCTAAAACAATCACAAGTCCGTAACCGACCGTGAAAAGCAGAATATTTCCACCAATTGCTGATCCCATTGCTACATCGTATGATGTTGACCCCATTGCTTCATCATATGAGAGAACTGCAACGCTTACGAAAACTAATTCCGGAAAAGTTGTCACGAAACCTAAAATGATTGATCCGACAAATCCAGCCCCATACTTATGTTCCAATATTTGTGCGGATCTGGCAATGAATTCCGCGGCTACAGATATGGCAATTAGTAATATTATAGCATCAACAACCGGATTAACAATCATAGGACCCAACCTCTATTGTTAGGGAAAATATTTCTATTATTCTTTTCTGAGAGAAGTGTAGCGTTATTGTGGAGATTTCTAGAATCTAAATTTCTTTCTCATTTGGAAATCATTTCTTATTAAATGCTTCCTTACCAAAACCATTTACTCCGGTGGGCAGTCTCTCAGCACCTCAGGTAGTCTACTGGCTGTCCAGACTGGCCACCAGTAGTTTACTATCACGCATGAGATAAATTGACTTCTACACGCCATTTCTTTTATCTAATTAAATCTATATATTACTCNNACTCCCCCCTTCAACCCTTAGAAAAATTCTCCTTTGCGACGAATTCGCCTTTTATACAGTTCAAGAATCATGATTGGGGTGAACGCCCCACCCAAGCAGATTACCCAATCATACCACGCTAACCGAAGTATTTCTACGTTAAAACTAATAAGATTAATTAAGAAATATTGTATTGTTGGGTAGTACATCCCAATGCAATGGAAGATGGGAATAATAAAGATCATCAAATATCCAAACCAAGTTGTGGATTTTAGGGAAGAAAAGATACTCTGATCCATTCGGCGGATACTTAGGATCAATGTAGCTTCAGAGAAAAATACTATGGTGAGAAACATGGTCCGCGCTTTTGCTAAGATCCAATCTTGCTGGGTCCACGACTCTAAGGGCAGGAAACCTCCTTTGTTGTATGGAGTAATCGGAATATAATCTTTATAGGTCACAAAATACACGAGAGAAATAATACCGGCCAAGGTGAACGCTGCAAAGAGTAGTGCTTTGGTTAACTTTCGGTTTAAGATCCCTTCGGTATCGAGCGGTTTCCGTTCCATGATCTCTCGCCCCATATGATCGAATATTAATGCGAATGCTGGGAAGGAGTGGATTAAGCTGAATATATAGACACGCTGCCAAGTTTCCAATAAAATAAAATTTGGAATTAGAGACGCTCCAAAGTAAACAAGTGCTTCGGCTAAGTTAATGCATAGATAGAACCAAATCATCATCCTAATTTTAACGAATAGCCCCCGTCCTTCACGAATTCCCTTCACGATTGAATTAAAGCTATCATCAGTAATAATAAGATCTGCAGCCTGCTTAGTCACGTCAGTTCCCGTTATCCCCATTGCAATTCCGGCATCGGCCATGGAGACTGCCAAAGCATCATTTACACCGTCGCCGGTCATAGCTACAACTCGATTCACACGTTGGTACCTTTCTACAATGATTTGCTTGTGTTGGGGGGAAACCCGTGCAAATACTGCTGTGTTGTTAAACTCATCATCATCTAAATCAGCGACCTCCTCTCCCTCATGAACAACTTGACCTTCCTTCAGAATTTCGACTTCTTTTGCTATGGTCCCAGCTGTAATCGGCGAGTCACCAGTGATCATGATCGCTTCAATTCCTGCACTTGCACACTCGCGCACAGATTCTTGGATACCACCACGAGGAGGATCTAAAAGGCACACAAACCCCAGATAGGTCATCCCCTCCTCAACCCATTCACGTTCATCTGCTTCTTGAGGAGGCAGTTCAGTAATTTGTTTGTGCGCGAGGGATAGAATTCGGAACCCTAGTTTAGCGAATTCATCTGCAATGGCTTGAATTTCTGCTTTTTCCTTCAAAGTTAAATTTCTTTTGTCCCTCAATCCTCCTACCGTAGTACATCTTTCAAGGATAACTTCTGTGGCTCCTTTACTAAATGTAATCAATCCTGGAGTTTCTGGATCCCTGTCTTGGACGATAAATACTTTACTCATTCGCTTTAATTGCGAATCAAATGGATATTCTCGAACTGCAACATACTTTCTTCGGATGTTAATCTTGTTGAGTCTAGACTTATTGAATAATGCCAGCAGTGCCGCTTCAGTGGGATCTCCTATCGCACGCCATCCCAAAGTAGCACCTCCGGCCTCGAAAACTTCATCGACCATTAATCTCGCATCATTATTCAAGAACCCGCAAATGAGCAGCAATTCGAAAGAAGATCCTGGAAAGGGAGGTGTCAAAATTTCGGGAACATGTTCTTCAGGGACTTTCTCTATTACTTTCCTTGCTACTGGAAAAATGATCCCGGATGGTCCGTAACCCAGTCCTGATACCGCATGTAAATACTTCTTACCTGCGTCATAGATCCGTTTGACTGTCATTTGACTCCAGGTTATTGTCCCGGTCTTATCGGAGCAAAGAACACTTATTCGACCAAGACTTTCAATTGCTGAAAGATTACGAATGACTACTCGATGAACGGCCATCGCTATGGCGCCGGTGAGAAGAGTGATGGTACTTAAGAGTGGAATATTTATTGGCATTACACTCATTGCTGCGATAATACTTGTGAAGATTTCTTGGATTACAAAACTTTTTTCTAATAATAAAAATCCTTTTTGTGAGATTAACCATCCTTTCACGATGAGTTGGACTGCTAGAAAGATCACTACTGCCATTACAAGCCATTTACCTAAAGCATTTACTTTATTCTGAAGAGGTATTTCACCTGTGCTGAGTTGACCAAGCTCAGTAGAGATTTGCCCTATTTCCGTATGAGGTCCAGTTCTAACAACGAGTGCCTTCATAAATCCGATTTGGATAAATGTTCCTCGATGGACCATATTAGTCCGTTCACTAAGGGGAGTGCCTGGATCTAATGGAGGAGTATTGTTCTTTAAAACTGGGACGGATTCCCCAGTTAAAGAAGCCTCATTAACAATGCATTCGTGAAATGTGAGGATTCTTGCATCGGCAGGAATACGATTCCCCTGTTCCAACTCAATAATGTCGCCAGGGACTAATTCATCGGCTGGAATCTCAACAGTTTGACTTTCGCGAACGACTCGAGTAGTTGGTTGTGTTAATCGTCTTAACGCTTCAAATTTCTTTTGTGCTCTTCTTTGCTGAATGATAGCAATCAGAAAATTGATTGCAACTATACCTGACCACATGATTGCTTGTGGCCAGATTCCTCCAGTGGGATCTTGAATAGCCAAAAAGACTAAAATTAACGACATAATAAGATAAGTCGTGATCAAAACATTGAATAATGGGGCTAAATAAACTTGCCAGAAGCTCCCCCGTACTTCGGGGATTTTATTCGCGCCATAATCACGAATCCGTCGCGCAGCTTCGTCCTGGTCCAGTCCAGTCTTTGGATCCGTTTCGAGCGCCTCAGCTAACTCCTCAACTCCCATATCATATCCATTGAGTTCTTGCAAGATTTTGTTCACCCGCAATATGTTTATTGACCAATTCTTTATTTGTCCAATTCCGTTATGCAACAGATTGATGCTCGAACACGTATCTTCAGGTAACTTCATCTTATGCCTCAGTAGTATAGCACCCAATGAATAATTACAATTTGAGAGTCCGCTTCAGTTGTAAATTAATTTATGTTATATGTTTTGGCGGAAATCGCTTGTTTAAATATCTTCTATGGAACACCTTTGCGTTTAGAGATAAAAAACGTTTATACAATAAAACCCTTTAGTAATAAAATACAGAGAGTTAGTGCATTCATAAACTACCAAACTAAAGTAAAGATCTTATTGCAATCAATGTAGTTTAGGGGGGAGAATAAATTTAGAACTATTTAGTTGATTAATTGCCAAAAATCATTATATTTCAGAAAAATAGAGAAAATACAAAAAAACGAGTGCGGACATTTTTGAAAAGAATTAGAAGACATCTCCTCGCCGTCTGATGTACCATTTATATAATTCAAGAGCCAAGATTGGGATGAGACTCGCTCCCACGCAAATTATCCAATCTAAAAATGATAGCCGAATAATCTCCAGATTGATCCAAAGATATTCAATTAACAAGTACTGGGTTTGAGGTATATACATCACAACAACATGCATAATCGGCCAAAAGAAGATCATCAAATACACGAACCACGAAGCAGATTTCAATGATGTAAAGAAACTTTGATCCATCCTGCGGATACTTAGAACCAAAATAGCCTCAGAGAGAAACACAGTGGTAAGAAACATGGTCCGCGCTTTTGCTTGGGCCCATTCTTGATGGGTCCACGACTCAAAGGGCAGAAAACCCCCTTTATTGTATGGAATAATCGGAATAAAACCTTTATAGGTCACGAAATGCACAAGAGAAATGATACCGGCCAGGACTAATGCTCCGAGGATCATAGCTTTAGCTAACTTCCGGTTCATAATCCCTTCGGTATCGAGAGGTCTCCGTTCCATGATCTCCCGCCCTATACGATCCCAAATCAGTGCAAAAGCGGGGAAAGAATGAATTAGAGAAAAGATATAAACGCGTTGCCAGTTCGTAATTAACACAAAGTTGGGGATAAGTGATGCTCCAAAATAAACTATGAATTCAGCTAAGTCAACGCAAATATAAAACCAAATCATCATCCTGATTTTTTGGAAGAGACCGCGTCCTTCACGAATCCCTGTTACAATTGAATTGAAGCTATCATCGGTAATAATGAGATCGGCTGCCTCCTTACACACATCAGTTCCCGTAATCCCCATTGCAATCCCAGCATCCGCCATGGAAACAGCTAGGGCATCATTAACCCCATCTCCCGTCATCGCCACAACGCGACCCATGTCTTGATAACGCTCAACAATTGTCTGCTTGTGTTGAGGAATTACTCTTGCGTACACCGTTGTTTTGATAAACTCCTCGTTGTCCAAAGTGGCTGCTTCTGCCCCATCATGGACAGATTCCCCTTCCGTTAAGATGTTAACTTCACGTGCTATTGTTTCAGCGGTAAGTGCATGATCACCAGTAATCATGACCGTTTCAATTCCTGCACTTGCACACTCGCGCACTGATTCTCGAACACTACTACGTGGGGGATCAACGAGACAAACAAACCCAATGTAGGTCAAATCTGTCTCAACAGTAGTACGTTGCTCCGCATCCGGCATGGATGTATCTAGCATTGTCTTATATGCCAAAGATAGAATTCTAAAACCCAAAGCGGCGAATTCGTCAGCAAATGCTTGGATTTTAGCTTTCTTCTCAGATGTTAATTCTTTTTTCTGTTCGTTGCTAGGTTCCATCACAGTTGTACATCGCTCGAGAATAATTTCAGTGGCTCCTTTGCTATAGGCAACCAAACTGGGATTGCCCTGATGTGTGAAGACTTTTGTCATCCGCTTGAGTTCTGAATCGAAAGGATATTCTTGAACTAATTTGTATTCAGCTTCAACAACGGCTTTATTTATCCCGGACTTATTGAATAACGCTATTAGAGCCCCGTCAGTAGGATCACCAATCGCCCTCCAAGAAGTTTCACCAGTTGGCTCGAAGAATTCCTCAACCACCAGTTCGGCATCATTATTTAAAAACCCGGCAATGAGAAACCGTTCTAGAGATGACCCAGGGTGAGGAGGTCCCAACATTGCTGGAACATGTTTCTCGCGAGTTTTTACGGTTGCACGGGGTGCAATTGGATAAATAACACCAGATGGACCGTAACCTAGACCTGTTACTGAGTATAATTGATTTGTCGTAGCATCCCAAATCCGTTTAACTGTCATTTGGTTCCGAGTGATCGTGCCTGTTTTATCAGCGCAAAGAACAGAGATGCGGCCAAGGCTTTCAATTGCCGAGAGATCGCGGATCAAAACCTTGTAGGTAGCCATAGCTAAGACTCCAGTTAGCAGAGTGATAGTAGTAAGCAAAGGAATGTTTATCGGCATCACGGCCATACTGGCAACGATGCTATCAGCAATTTCTCGTATAATGAAGCTTCGATCTAATAATCTTAGCCCTTCTTGAGAGAGGAGCCATCCTTTGACGATAAGCTGAACAGCTAGAAAGATCAGTATTGCAATAGTCAGCCACTTTCCTAGAACATTCACTTTTTTGGTCAGGGGAATCTCACCGGTTTGAAGTTGGGCAAGCTCGGTGGAAAGTTGTCCAAGTTCAGTTTGACGACCCGTTCGGATCACTAGGATCTTTGCCGTCCCAGTCTGGACAAAAGTTCCTCGATAGACCATATTTGTTCGGTTTGAAAGCGGGGTGTCGGGATCCAGCTGAGGATTGGTAGTTTTGCCTACTGGAACACTTTCTCCGGTTAGAGAGGATTCATCGACGGTAAATCCACCGTGAGTGAGGATTCTTGCATCAGCAGGGATCCAATCACCGGGATCAAGTTCAACAACATCTCCTGGGACAAGCTGCTCTGCAGGTATTTCCCGAGTGAGGCCATCCCGGATAATAACAGAAGTCGGTTCAGTTAATCGCTTTAATGCTTCGAATTTCTTTCGTGCTCGACGTTGTTNNATTATAAAATTTGCAACAACGATTGAAAGCCAAAGTATGAATTGTGGCCAGATTGAGGATTCTTGAAATGCCAGAATAAATAATATGAAAGACATGATTAAGTACACAGTGATCAAATAATTGAAGAGGGGCGCTAAATAAACATTCCAGAAGCTTCCCTTTACTTCTGGAATCGTATTTTCCCCGTAATCGCGAATCCGCTGTTCAGCTTCCTGTTGAGTCAACCCATTCTCTGGATCTGTATCAAGGGCGGCAATAATTGTGTCTAGATTTTTTGCGTGTGGATTTTGGAGTGTATCTGACAAGATTATGTTCACCCACCAATTCGTGAAGGCAACAATATGAGTGCTTGTTCTCGTTCACTTGTTGATTCCCAAATTTTCAGAAATTAAGACACTTTTTACACTTAATTATTGTCGTTCATTTCTTCCATTTCAATTGTGATTTAGTTCCCATTTTTATATTAAGTTATTCTAGAACCTACTCGATGAGCGTATATCTTTGCCAAGAAATGAAACACACTCATAGCGTCAATTTTGCGTTTGATTGCCCTCCAAATTGTTATTAGCTATCGAACAAAACGTTTATGAAGGAACATTTTCTTCCCTCATTATTTCACTCAAATCCTGGCTCTTCAATCCAATCCTAATAATAAAAACGGAATTCAGAGATAATGGGGCATATATTTGGCAGTAAGATTGTATGAATTCATTCAGAGACCAGTTCATTTCATCAAAAAACAAGTACATGACTTTAAAGTTATAGTAACCCAAAATACGTTAAACAGTTTTTCTCTTCAACTAAGTAAACCCTATGATTCGATTTTTATAATGATGTTAG
>JABAOC010002103.1_pt9 | contig 19878 bp, 17 predicted proteins | sample 7062161 | NCBI WGS metagenome assembly JABAOC01 (sample SAMN14538625, study PRJNA623070) | marine sediment metagenome | biome: marine biome [ENVO:00000428]; feature: marine pelagic biome [ENVO:01000023]; material: deep marine sediment [ENVO:00002113] | place: India: Gulf of Khambhat ... | reverse complement strand
CTTTTTTACTTTTTTCTTTTTTTTAATCTTAATAATAAAACCCTAGTTTTGTTTTTTGCTTTCTTTGTTTTACTCTTGATTGCCAGGTTTAAAGACTTAAAAAAGGCGTTTTTTTGGGGATTTATTGCCAGTTTGCCTTTTATTGTGGGCAAGACTTATTTTTTCAATCTTATTCCTGCAACCAAGCTTCTCGCGCCAGATAATCCCGAAGGATATAATCTGAAATTTGTTGTCACCCCAACGAATATCATTGCCATTTTTATGTTTCCCTTGCTGCTTATGAGGCTAATAGAATTGAGAAAAAAGCGGCGTCTGTCTTTTGACCTTGCCTTGTTTTTTTTGCTTTTATTGATTTTTTTGATGTTTTTATCAACCGTTACTTCTAAGAATCCAGGCATCCCCTTTTTATTTTTCTTACAATTCTTGCAAGGACCGCTTACTTTTCTTTATGCCAGATATTTAATCAATTGGCGGGAGAAAACAAGGGATACTTTTGTTTTTCTTCTTTTTTCGCAAGCGGTATTTGAAAGCTTTTGGCTTTTTGGCCAGTTTATCAATAATGGACCGCTGGGTCGGTCTATCGAATCCTATCGGGGAATTGTTCCTTTTGGTGGGGGAGTAGATGAGAATGTTTGGCGTTATCGGCCAACCGGAACTTTTGATCATGCCAATTATGTCGCCGCTTTTCTTTTGCCGATGATTATTCTTAACTTTTCTGCCTTTTACAACAGGGGCCAAAAATACGCTAGAAACATGCCTTATTTTCTCGCTGCTTTTGTTTTTAGCTTCTTGGCCTTGATTATTACTTTAAGCCGTTCCGCTTGGATCGCAGGGTTTTTTGGCATATTTATTCTTACCTTTATTTTGGAAAAAAGGTATTATCTTTCGATAATTGAGATTTATAAAAAGAGATTGTTATTTGTCCTCATTTTTTTCCTCATTGTCTCTCCTTATTTTGTCCTACCACGGGTGATTAGTAGTTTCAACACTTTTGTCAGTGGTGGTAGTTTGGTTACTAGGGTGGAGCTAATTAAGGAGTCTTTAGAGGTGATAGGACAGAATTTCTTTCTAGGTACGGGATTGGGTATGAGCGTCCCGGAGATGTTTGAAAATAACCCCCGGGGAGTGATGCATTATTTTCCCACTCCTGTCCATAACTGGTACCTTCTTCTCGCTTCTGAGGCTGGGGCTTTGGCTTTACTTGCTTTTGTCTTTTTGTTAAACTCTTCCCTAAGAAGAATTTTTCTTGCCCACAAAAAAGATATTTTTTTGGCTGGGGTTTTTGTTGCTTGTGTGGTGACGTTAATCAATGGTCTCTTTCAGCCCTTTTTGGGAAATGAAAACTTGTTATTTATCTTTTTAGGAATCTTAGCTTCCACTGAAATTAAGATATGAATAAAGCCCATCTCATTCGGTTTTTTAAGAAAACTATTAAGCGCTTGACTATTTTTGATTATATTTCCATCGCTTTGGCGATGGGAATAGTGATAATTCTGGGACTGTTTTTTTTCAGGAGGGTGGAGTGGGTTGAGGTAGAGGTTAAGATTGCCCCTGACGATTTTTTCTGGACGGAAAGAGAACCACCCTATTGGCTAGCAAATAGTATTAATGTTGGCGACCAAGAACTCGATGGTCTTGGGAGAAAGGTGGTTGAAGTATTAGAGACGAGAATATATGAAAGCGCAGAAGATAAAAAGGATATTTATTTAAAATTAAGGTTGCGGGCGGTAAGGGATAGCAGAAAGCAGCAATATCTTTTTAAAAGCAAGCCCTTAGAAGTGGGGTCGCCAATCAAATTAAGATTTTCCCAAGTATTCCTAACAGGGCTAGTTACTTATATTGAGGGAATACCGGATACCAGAGTTTGGGAGGATAAGGTTGTTGAGGCAAGGATTGTTGAGTGGTTTGATGTCTTCCCTGAAACTCTTGGAGCATTGCCTTGGAAAGCTGAAGCAGTAAAGATAGGCGATCAAATGAAAGATACTCGGGGAAGAATGGTGGCTGAGGTTCTGGAGAAGACAGTTAAGCCAGCGGAGAAGATCGTTGTTACGGCTGATGGGAGAGTTTTTGTCCGTCGGGATCCGATTAAAAAGGATGTCACTTTAGTGGTTAAGCTTAAGACATTCGAACAAGAAGGGGTGAACTACTATCTTGACGATGTGAAAGTTAAAGTGGGCTCAAGCATTCCTCTTTTCTTACCCGAGGTCGATATCTGGCCCGAGATTACCAAGATTATCGAGTAACTTAACAATGTATGACATAAAGAGACTTGCCCCAAAAAAGCTTTTAACTCTTCTTAGAGGAACTTACAATTACAACATCCTTCATCATTTTCGACCCCTTCCCCCGACAGAATTACAGATTAATGTGACCTATCGTTGTAACTCTCGGTGTGAAACGTGCCACATTTGGCAGATGAAGCCCAAAAATGAACTGTCTTTTGCAGAGTGGCGAAAGACAATGAACGATCCCATATTTTCAACAATTGAGCGATTAACGATTGCCGGAGGAGAACCTACCCTTCGCCCAGATTTAGTGACATTAGTCAAACTTTATGTAGACTCGATGCCACGACTTCAATTTTTAAGCTTAATTACCAATGGATTTCTCCCTCGGCAGGTCGTTGAGCATACTAAGAAGTTATTTTTTTTAACTCAAAAGAGAAACGTTCATTTGGCAGTTACCGTTTCTCTTGATGGAATAGGAAAAACGCATGAGTTGATGCGGGGCGCGCCAGGGGCTTTTGAGAAAACTTCAAGTAGTATATTAGCTCTTAAATCTCTACAAGGAAAATATGGTTTTTGGCTGGGAGCTGCCTGTATTATTTGTCAAAAAAATCTTTATCATGTAAAAGAGGTAGAAAAATGGTGTAAGATGAGAGGGATTCCCTTTAATTATCAATTGGTTGGTTTTCATGAAACCTATGTTCAGAATCTAGAGAAAAAGAGAGAACTGGATTTTAGAGAAAAGGACCGGAAATATTTATATCAGATTTTACAAAAATTAGCTAAAAGACGTTCTTGGAGAGACGTTATGGTTTATTATTGGTATGATATGCTTAGGATGTACAAGGAAAATGCTTCCCGGATCACTCCTTGCCCTTTTCTTTTCGATGCCTTTGTTCTGGACAGTTTTGGAGATATTTACTATTGTCTTTCAGAAAGAAAAATTGGCAATTGCCGAAAAGAAAGGAGTGTGAGTGATGTCTATTACTCCCCGGAAAATTTAGCTTTTCGACGGGGGCTGGCCAAAAATTCTTGCCTGCGATGCAATAGCGCTTGTTTTGTTCGTTCAGCGATAAAAAAAGACTTTAAGAAATTCATCTTGTTTTATTTAACTGGCAAGCGATTTTTTCCATGAGAGAGACTAAAACCTCGCCCCTTTTTATTCTCTTTATTCATTTAGGCATAGTAGGGGGTGTAGAAAGAAAAATCTTTGACATCGTTAATTTTTTAGGGGAATATTCGCCAGATTTGCCAATTTTTATTCTTGTAAGAAGAAAAAGTGAATTGGAATGGGCCCCCAAAATCAAAAACAAAAAAGTTAAAGTTATCAACTACACAGATTGGGCAGGAGTTAAAATACCGTATTTCTTTCCTTTTTTTGTTTTTTATCATGTTTGGAAACTAAAACCCCAAGCCATTTTGGCCTTTTTAGACTTTGTTTCTATCCCCTCAATTCTTTCTAAATTGCTTCTTTTCTGGCGCAAAATAAAAGTGGTTTTAAGTGAAGACCATTATGCCTCGAGAATAATTTCTCTTCAGCGCTTTGCCCCCCTCCGCCACCTTAGTGTCCGGCTTTTTTACCCGCTGGCAGACGTTGTTCTTACTTGTACTCAGGCAACCAAAAAAGACTTAATAGTCAGTTACGGAATTCCTGAGGAAAAAATAAGGATTGTTCGTAATTGGACAAGTTTTGGTGAGACAGAGTTAAAAAGAAAGAGAAAAAAATATGATTTTATCTATGTTGGGCGTTTTGCAAAGACTAAGAATTTAAGGTTTTTGCTTAAAATGATTAGAGAGTTGAAAAAAAAGAAAAAGAATCTACAACTCTGCTTGGTGGGCAGTGGAGAAGAAGAAGCTAATTTAAGCAGGTTAGTAACAGAATTAAGGTTAGAGGGCAATGTGGAATTTGCTGGAGCAAGGCATGATGTTACGAATTTCTTGCTGCAATCTAAGATTTTTGTTTTTACTTCTGTTGTTCGAGCCGAAGGATTGCCCCTGGTGATTCTTGAGGCAATGGCAGTTGGTACTCCAGTATTGACCCGAGCATTCGCTGGTGCAGACGAATTCCTTACGGACGGAGAAAACTGTATGATGTTTACAGGCGAGGACGATTTTATCAAAAAAGCCCTTTGGCTTCTTAAAAACCCCCACGAAGGGGGGAGGATTTCCAAGAAAGCCAGACGTTTAGTAAGGAGACGCCATTCATCTAAAAATATTCATAGTTATCTTGAGGAGCTGGGACTAAAAAAATGAAAAAAAAGATAAAAATTTGCCTAGTGACCTCTAGGGGAGGACATTTATTTCAGCTTTATCAACTGAAAGACTGGTGGAGTCATTTTAATCGCTTTTGGATTACCGATAAAGGAGGAGATACAAGTTATTTGCTAACAAATGAAAAAATTTACTATGGATATTTTCCAGAATCAAGAAATCTGGTCAATGCGATTAGGAATTTTTTTCTAGGATTGAAAATTTTCATGAGAAAAAAACCCGACTTATTAATCAGTTGCGGTGCCGGAATTGCTCCGCCAATATTTTTGGCAGGAAAAATACTTGGTTGTAAGTTAATTTTTATTGAACCTCATGATTTTATTAGACATCCAAGTTTAAGCGGAAGACTGGTTAACCCACTTGTTGATTTATTTTTAGTCCAACATGAGGTTCAGAAAAAGTTTTTTAAAAAAGCGGAATATTGGGGGGCAGTCTTATGATTTTTGTGACCGTCGGTACCACCAGATTCCCTTTTAATCGGCCGCTGAAAGCAGTGGATGAAGTCATGGCGAATTTTAGAGAAGGAGAAAAGCTGATGATTCAAAAAGGAACAGCTCATTATCGGTTTAAATATTCAAATGTCGAGATTGTTTCAGAGCTACCTTTTGACAAAATGATTGATTTTTTCAAAAAATCAAGGGTGGCAATTTGTCATGGAGGACCGATTACCATTTTTTTAGCCTTAAAATATGGCCGAAATAAACCCCTAGTAGCACCAAGAAGTAAAGAATTTGGGGAGCATGTTGATGATCATCAGGTTTTTTTTGTTAGGTGTTTAAAACAGAGGGGGTTAGTCGAAGCAGTGTTTCCCGATGAAGATTTAGCTTTAAAAATAGCTGACTACCTTAAGCATCCAGAGAGGCTTAAAACGAGAAAAAAACTCTTGCCATCAAGGACATTGATTGAAAAGTTAATCAGCTATACTGAAAATATAAAGTGAAGAAACAGATTTATCCCACAAGTACTTTTTTAGCAGTGACTCTTCGTTGCAATTCGCGTTGTCTCCATTGTGACATTTGGAAAACTAGAAAAAAGGAACCAAAGTCGCTGGAGGTTTATAAAAAACTGCCTAATTCTTTGCGGATGATTGATATTACTGGTGGTGAGCCATCTTTGAGGGATGACTTGGTAGAGATTATTAAAGTGCTAAAAAAAACTTGTCCAAAAGCAAGGATTTTAATTACCACTAACGGCTTGTTGTCCGAAAAAATTGCTAAGATAACTACTAAGATTCTTAAAATTAATAAGAATGTGGCTTTTCGGATTTCTTTGGATGGGACTGGAAAAATTCATGATAGAATTAGAGGAGTTCCTCAGGCTTTTAAAAAGGCAGTTAAGACAATAAAGACCCTTAAGGAGTTAAGAGTAAAAGATTTGGGAATAATTTTCACCTTGACAAAATTAAATAAAGGTGAATTACCGAAGGTCTTGGATTTTTGTAAAAAAGAAAAATTACAATTCTCTTTAAACCTGGTTCATGAATCGCCAATTTATTTTGGAGAAAAAAAGAAAAATTTAAGACCAAATCCTAAGGAGATAGAAAAGGGTTTGGAAAAAGTAAGTCAACTTTTTATTCCTAGCCTTAATCCCAAAAACTGGTCCAAAAGTTGGTTTTACAAACAATTAGCCAAGTATGTAAAAACTGGGAGGAGGCCCATTAAGTGTGGGGCGGGCGAGAACTTTTTTTATCTTGATCCCGCGGGAAATGTTTATATTTGCCACTTCAAAAACTGGAAAATTGGAAATTTAAAAAAACAGTCATTTGCAGAAATTTGGCAAGGGAAAGAAAGAGAAAAATACTTGAAGCTTGCTGGGAAATGTAATAGCTGTTTTATGGTTTGTACCGCAAAGGACGAGATAAGAAAACACCCGCTCTTAATGTTAAAATGACGGGAATTAAAAATAAAAATTGAAAAAGTGAGAGAATTTTTCCTTCCTTAATTAATTGCCAGGTTAATTTTCTAAAGGCGGCTAGGTGGTATTTATATCTTGACGGAAATAATGTAATGGTTTCTGTTTTGCTTTCTCCTCTGGCAATATTGAGATGTTGTTTTAAGAAAGGAAATAAAGAAGTTCTTTCTTGATGATAAACCCTGATTTTAGGTGAATAACCAATTTTAAAGCCCCCTTTTTGCAAACGTTGGCCAAGTTCTATGTCTGAGCTTCGTTCATGCTTTTCATTAAACAAAAGTCCGGAACGAAATACTCTTTTTTTAAAAGAGATATTTTTAGAATCAAAAGTTTTAAGAAGATTTTTATTAAGTAAATTTGACCGAAGCCAGTTTTGGTAGGTTAGGCCAGTTATTCTTGCATACAAATTATCTTTTGGGATACTAATAACTTTTCCTTGAATTACTTGCAAATCCTGATGGGCATCGTGTTCTTCTTTAACACTTTTTAGCCAATTGCTGTTGGCAAGGCAGTCGTCGTCAATAAAAGCCACTAAATTAGAATCTTTTTTGATTTTTTTTAGGCCCTTATTTCTTCCTTTAGGAATTGAGTCGGTATTACTATAAATATAGTAGACATTTTTGGATTGATACATTTTTATCAAATTGATAACTTTTTTGGTTTCTTTTTTGATGGAGGCGTTATTGACAACATAAATCTCATCATTCTTGGTTAGTTGGCCAGCAATAGAATCAAGGCACTTTTTGAGCAGGGTGCTGCGGTTGTTGGTAATGATAATTATTGATGTTTTCGTCACTTTTCTTGCTCTAAAATGTTTTGCAGTTCTCTTGAAACAACGCCTGCGAGCAGTTGATTGCCTGATTCATTGAGATGGCTAAGTCCATAAGGAAAATCGTCGTCCAAAAAGAGAATTCGGGCTAAATTTTCAGAAGCCTCTCCTAAGACAGAAGCCTGATTATCAAGCGAGGCGAGTTTAGTTTGACTGTTTCTGTATGCCAGGAGACCTGGTTTCATTAGTTTGGCGACTTCTTGGTTACTATTGATGAATTTGAGATTTGAAGAAAGAGCAATTTTTCGTAACCTATGGTAGTCGGCAATAACACGGCTGTCATTGCTTACATTTTCATCAAAATATAATTGATAAGGAATTAAGGTAATGATTATCTTGATATTCTTTTCTTTTACAGTCTCCTCTAACACATTAAAGAAAAAATTAACTTTCTCCGAGATTTGTTCATACAGCTTTTTCCTTGGGGTTCCATTGAGAGGCGTGCATCCGATTGTGAAATGATCTTGTTTAACAATTGCTTTGGGAAAGTTTAATAGCATGTTTAGAAACATCGAATTTTGAAGAAGTTGTGGGGCGTGTTTAAAAAAGAGGCCCTCAAGATATAAAGTATTGTGCCAAGCGGAAATTTGTTTGAAAGCACCCTCTTTTTCTTTAAATAAACAGGCGACAATATCGTCATCAATGTCATTTACACTGAGATTCCAGACAATCATATCAGGGTTATGTTTGGGAATTAATTCATCTCGTATATAAAGAAACTCTTGATCGAGGCCATAGCCAGGAATGCCTGCGTTATGAACGATAACATTTTTGCCAATCTTTTGCAGATTTTTTTCTATTAAAGCAGGAAAGCTATCAAAATGTTTAACGCCGTGCCCGTAAGTGAATGAGTCACCAACCATTACAATTGACACCGATGGCTTTTTATGAGGGGCATTATTTCTATGTGAGGGGTTATAGCGGAATCCAAATCCATCTGTCGCCCAAAATTCATCATAGTCATCCTGAGAATTATTTATATTTTCATTTAAAGAATAAATTCTTTGAGGATGAAGTTTAAATAAAGAACTTGATTTTTTTTCTTTGTCAGTTCCTGTTGCCCAGCGCCAAGGAGATGGTCGTTTCTTATAATTTGTAATCCTCAAACCAGCCTCTATTAAAATAATTAACAGAGAGATACTGAGGATTACCAGAAGGACTCGGGCGGTAATTTCAAATAATTTTTTCATTTTTTTATTTTTCAAATCCCCATTTGGGATTTTCGATGATTTCTTTGAATAACGACTGATGAAATTATTTTACTATACCTTCTATTGTACAAATAGTAGAACTTTCTGGGATATTAAGCGGTCTTTCAAGACGATGCGCCCCTATTGATTTTTCATAGAAAATTGTGATACCTTTTTTTGAAATGCAAAGGGTATCTTTAGGCTTGTTGCTTAGTTTTTTTTCAATCGTTTTCGTTTTTATTTTTCTTGAATTAGGGTTAGTTTTATTAGGCTATAAACGTAGAGACCTGACGTGGAGGTGGGCTACGCAGGGCCATTACACATACGACAATGAATTAATTTATCGATTATTACCAAATATTTATGATAAAGATCACGATATTTACACTGATGGTTTTGGCTTTAAAACCTCTCGTTTTGAAGGATCTTCTGAAAGATATAAATCTCCGATTGTTATACTTGGAGATTCGTTCGTCTGGGGTAATACAACATTTTCAGAGACCTATCCGGCGATGCTTGAAAAAATTTTAGCTTCTAAAAACAAACCTGTTTCCGTTTTAAATGCTGGCGTATCTGGCTATGGTACGGATCAGCAACATGCATGGTTGGTTCGCGACGTTTTGTCAAAAATTAAACCTTCTGTTTTAGTATGGAACGTTAGTGTTAACGACATATATGATAATTACGAAAGATCGCTTTTTGATATCGAGCGAGACAGGCTTGTAGCGAAGCCAGGATGGTTGAACGGTGTGTATTTGGAAGGAATGCTTTCTCGGAAGATACCAAAGTTCTTAATAAAGAATTCTCGACTAGTAAATTTTTTTCTAAGTACGGCTGAAAAGATCCGATTATACAAGCCTGACATCCAAACAAATTTGAAAGAATGGTCTCTTAAGAAAATGTATTTGCAATTCAATGAGATAAAGAAGCTTGCAGAGAAGAATGACTTTATTGTAATTTTTGTAATTTCTCCTTCGCAGGTTATCGTTGAAAATTTACCGGGAGCGGAAGAGGAAAGAGCTTTAGTTAGAAAGATTAAAGAGACAATTGGTCGAGACGCGATAATTATCGATCAGAATGATTACTTACTGAATAGGCTAGACGCAGGTCAGCAACTTGAGGATTCTTCTGGAGAGAATGCATTGATCTTGGGAACACGTGTAGAAAAAACAGGCTTATTTCTGGATGAATCAGAAATATTTTCAAAAGGCTCTTGGCATCCGAATGAGAGCGGTAATTATTTTATGGCCGAGTCGGTTGCCAATGTACTTCTTAACGAAATTTTTCAGAGTCAATAATCTTTTTGATCTCCTGTTTTTTTTCTCAACTCGTTTCCTAGGAGCATCAGGCTTAAAAGAATTGTTTTTAAAAGAACGACGAGGTCGTAGCTGGGGCTGCATTTTTTAATATCTTCCAAGTCCAGTTTCATCCATTGATTAAAAGTAAGGCCGTGGGCGCCTTTAATTAGCCAAGAACAAGCAAGACCGGATTTTGCTTGTGACGACGCTTTTTTTGCCATTGTGGAGGAATCTGTTTTTCTTCTTCAACCGGCAAGGGCCGGGGCCCGACGAGGCTCATTTCTCCTTTGAGAATATTAAACAATTGAGGGAATTCATCGAGTCCAGTATGAGACAAAAACTTACCCACTTTGGCGTATCTAGGATCATTTCTGATTTTAAAAACCGGCCCATTGGCCTCATTAAGATGAAGATATTTTTTCTTTAACTTATCCGCGTTTTTTACCATGTTTCGGAATTTGTAAAAAGTGAATATTTTTCCATCTTTGCTCACTCTTTTTTGCTTAAAAATTACTGGTCCTTTAGAGTCAAGTTTGATTAAGATAGCAATAATTAAAAAAATTGGCCATAAAAAGATAATTGCCAAAGAAGAAAACAAAATATCAATTCCCCTTTTACCGAATTTTTGGTAAATTGAAATTGACATAAAATGAGAATAGCAGGTCTTAAAAAGATTTTCAATCAGAGGTTAAGAAAGAGGCGGTTATTTTTTATTCTGCTTATCTTGGGGGTTGCTGCTCGTCTATATTTGGTTTTTTCGTTACCAATTTGGGGCGACGAAGCATATTCTATTTGGGCAAGTGAGGCTTCTTTTTTAAAGATTTTAAGTGGTGCGGTTGACCCTGTCCACCCTCCTGGTTATTACATATTTTTAAAATTATGGTCTGTCTTTTCTAATCATCTGATTTGGCTAAGATTAAGCAGTGTTTTCTTTTTTGTGATTAATGTTTACTTTTTATACAAAATTGGTTTAAAAACAAAGGATAAAATTTTTTCTTTTTTCTTGGTATTTTTTTATATCTTTTCCGGGTATTTTGTAATTTTTGACTGGCAGGTGAGGATGTATGCCGGAGTGACAACTCTGATTTTAATTTCGCTTTTTCTGTTGTTAAATAAAACTGATAACAAAAGGCTGCTTCTTTTTACACTAGTGAATGCAATTGGGCTGTATTTTGACTATGGATTTTTTTGGTATTTTATTCCTCTTTGTTTTTTTCTTTTTTTTAAAATGATTTTTAACAAAGATAAGCGGTGTAGAAATCTTTTCTTTTCTTTGATTTTGAGTCTGGTTGTTTTTTTCGTCTGGTTTCCCTTCTTTTTCAGGTATTACCAGAAAGGAATTTTGAGGGTTGGTTGGATGAGGCCATATCTTTCCCCGCTCTTTTTTGTTCCCTACTTTCTTGGCAGTCATAAAAACCACATCTTTACTTTTCTCTTATTGGCAATGGCTTTGTTTGGGCTCTACATATTTTGGCAGGGGAATAGAAAAAGTGAGATTTTTCAAATTATTACTTTTTGTGCCTTTTTTTCTTCTTATCTCGCCCTCTTGTATTCAATTCTTATATCCCCAATTTTTCATATCAGAAGCTTGCAGATAGTTGGGCTAGCTTTGGTCTTTCTTTGTTCTTTAGTAGTGTACTGGTTAAACAAAAAAAAAGAAAATTATTTAGTTTTTTTCATTATCCCACTTGTTTTGGTCAATTTTTTCTTGACAACGCGTATGTTTTCGAAAAATCCCGGCCAATTGCTTCTCCAGTTTTTCCCTTGGAGAAAGGTTCGAGTTAGAATTGAGGAGGATGAAATAAATTATGTATTGTTTAAAAGGGCAAAAAAATTGCCAACAGAGTTGCTTATTTGGGGGTTAAAATATACCCTTGACGGGAAGGAGACCTTGTTTTCTAAAAAAATTCCCCATAGAGAAATGACTTTACCAACTAGCTTAACTGGCTTAGAATACTTAAAAAAAAATTGCGAGCTTATACCTGACAGTTTATTAAGAATTTATGGGTGTAAATAAAATTTCTTTAAAAACTAACGAGCTTTTAAAAAATTGCCCAATGACCTTTTTAAAAATTTGTAGGCTTGTTAGATCGAGGCTAGCCTTTATTCTTTTGATGGTGAGCTTGTTTTTCTTGCCGATTTTGGACGGCGGGACATATATTTTTGCCAAAATCTTAATCTTGACTTTGCCCCTGCCGCTTTTTCTAATTGGATCGGCATCAGGAGAGATTCAATTTAAAAAGCTCCCCAGTTGGCCGGTTTTTTTCTTTTTTCTTTTCTTAAGTTTCGTTGGTATTTCAGTTGTTGGTTCAACCAGTCATCTTTTTTCAATCCCGACTTTTTTTCAAGCTCTAGCAACTTTTTTGTTTTTTATTCTCTTTTGTTTAACGGCCACGAAAGAGAAATTTAAACTTGCAGTTAGCTTTATTCTTTTTATTGGATTTATCCTTTGCCTTTTGAGCTTTTATTATTTATTGCCTCAAGTGAAAAAACCCACCTCGATGAATTTGGTTTATGCCACCCATGGTCACAGCCACCTGGCTGATTATTTACTTTTGGTTATTCCAATTGCCCTGGCTCTTTTTTTGAAGGCTAAGCAAAAAAAACAAAAAGTTCTTTTTGGGGGATTGCTGGTTTTCTATTTCTTAAGCTTCATTTTGACCTTTTCACGGGGCGCTTTTTTAATTCTGCCAGGGGTTATGATATTGATGTTCCTATTATTAAAGCCAAAGACTGGGACCAAGAAGCTTATAAGCTGGTTATTGGTGCTGGTTCCTTTTGGGATTTCATTTTTAATTTTGATTTTTTCCTTAAGCTCGTTTGGAATAAGCGCTAAACTAGCTGAACCTCAACACTGGCTAGTTAGGCAGTTGGTCAAACCCGAATTTCATGCCAATAGGCTTTATTATTGGCGACAGGCTTTAGAAGGTTTTTTTAAACGGCCATTGTTTGGCTTTGGATGGGGAACTTTTGAGATAGTTGCCTTGCGCTTCCAAAAGGCTACGGTAGGCTGGTCAGATTATACCCATAATTTTTATCTCCAAATATTAGCCGAGGGTGGTATTTTTGCTTGTTTTAGTTTTTTAGGGTTTTTGGGTTTATCTTTGAGTTTAATCTGGCGACAGGTGAGGAAGCATAAGGAAAACCCATTTGTGCTTGGCGGTTTTGGGGCTGTTTTGGCTTCTTGCTTCCATTCCTTTTTGGATTATGATTGGCATTTTCCGGCGGTTTTTTTGACATTTTTGTTTTTGTTGGCAAATCTAGCCTTTCTTTCTTTGACCCCTCAAAGTTATAAATTGAGCGGGCTTCGAAAATTCAAAAAAATTTTCTTACTAATTGGATTGTCAACCCTTGTTTTTATTTTTGGTTGGATGCAGTTGGCTGGCGAGTATTTCTACTTGAAAGAGGATTATGAAAAAGCAATCGCCTTTTCCCCCTGGCCACCGGTTAGAGCAAGAAAAATAGGAAGTGAGATTTTTGAAAAAGATTTTTCTTTGGGTAAGAAAATCGGTCAAAGGTTAATTACTTTTTCTTCTCAAGATCCCTCGATGCACTACTGGTTAGCTGATAAGTATTATTCCGGAGATGTTCTGGAGAAAGCCGCTGCGCATTACCAAAAAGCAATAATTTATAATCCTTTGGGCAACTACCATCTTTATCAAAAGCTTAGTGAGATTTATGGGCAGCTGGGAGAAGAGGAAAAAATGGACGAACTTTATAAGCTTTTTGCACAAAGGCTTAAAAAAACAAAAGCTTTTCAAAATCCAAGTCGCCGTCTAGCAAAGGCTCTTTATTCTGTCGGTTGGGACTATCTTGATCAACAGAAAAAAGATGAAGTAATTCTTTGGTGGGAGAAAGCAGTTGAAGCCGCGCCTGAGTGGTCTTATTTTCACGTCGAATTAGCGAGTCTCTATTTAGACTTCGATGACTCGAAAGAAACAGAAGCAGTGTTAAATTACTGTCTAAATTTTTATTATCCTAAAAATCATTGTCAAGAATACCTAGAAAAACTTTCAAGAAATAGGGATTTTGAGCCGCCCGGCTTTTGGCGAGAGAAAATTTTGGCAATTCCCGATTAGGTTTTAATCCTGTAGGCTCCGCTATTCTACCCTCGAAAAATACATTTCTAATACATATTGACTTCGGGAGAAATTGATGTATAATATTGACCTATAGTTTATATTTTATGACAGACGTGGATCAAAGAGAACAATCCCCACTAAGAGACGTTGGTCCAGGCGTCTCCCGAAGAGAATTTTTAAAGATAATTGTTGGGACATTTGGGGCAGGTGTTCTTTCTGCCTGTGGCGGAGAGGAGCCACCAACACCGCCCACAGTGACACCTACTTCTTTACCTCCAACTCCTTCTGGGCCTGAGACTCCTCCTCCTGTTGGGCCAGAATTGACTCCTACTCCAAATAGAATTGAGCCAATAGCAACGGCAACAGTTGAGCAGGAAGGCGGCGAGACAGAATCTCATGAAGTAGACGTTGAATGGACTGGCGTTGGTGGACCAGAATTAACTGATCAGGAATATAACCGATGGTTAGATTATAAAGAAGATTGGCTTAATCTTTTAGGCAATAACTGGCAGGATAATTTTGAGCAGGGAAGAATTTATGTTTATGTTCCAGTAGAAGTGGGTGAGAATGGCGATGTGGTTCCAGTGATGCACGAGGATGGAGATCGAGAATTTGCTGGGCTTTTTGAAATTCCAGGAGAAGAGGGAGAGCAAAGCGAGTTTTACTTTTTTGTTCAAAGAGAAGGCGGATTTCAACTTGAGAAAATAGATGAACCCAATGCTTTTAAAGAGTTCGTAGCAGACTGGGTTGGTGAAAGAGCGAGAGTTGAGAAGACTGTTCGAGATGTTGAGGGCAATGAGCATGTTGTCTTTTGGGACTCCAATTCAAGAGCTTGGGTTTTTGGAGAAGGAGAGGGAGAATTAGCAGGAGAAGAAGCAGCTTGGTTTGGTGAAGAGGGAAAATTTGTTTTACATGATAGCTTTCTAGCTGAGCCTGATGAGCCTCAAACGTATGTGAATGATGCGCAAGTTAATGTTTATTTAGAGCCAGGAGGAGAAGTGTTTGCCTATCTTGCTGAGGGTAAAACTTTTGAAATCATCGGAGAACAAGATGGTTGGGCGCAGATCCGTGTTAGTGGCGGAGCGACATACTGGGTTAGAGCAGGCGAGCTTGTTTATCACCCTGAAGGAGAAGAGGCACCACCGGTTGAGAGGCCTTATTTTCAAGGTAGAACTTCCGATAGAAAAACCGGTGAAATAATATTTCATGGAGAAAGAAAAGCAGAGATTGAGCCTGATAGGCCATACATAATTAGAACTTTTAGACAATTCATTGGTTCTCCTTACTATTACAGACGGGATGCAATAATAACAGAGATTAATAGTCAAGAAGGAATTATAACTTTCCGCTTAAACGATGGATCGACTATTCAGAGAAGGTTCCGAAAAACAGAAGTAATAATGGGTGCTCACGAGCGGTATGTTGGTCAGTATGATTACGAAGCGAGACAAGGGGGAGGAAACTTCTGGGATCTTGAGGTGGGCGATGCTGTTGCAATACTGAACTCCAGTGAAGCAGCAGCTGCTAATCCCGCACCAGGTTTAATTGATCTTGAAGGTCTTTACATCGTTCAATAAGATTCTTCTATAGGGCTGTAAGGTTTCTTTCTTCTTGACACTTCCCAAATTTTCTTTTAATCTTTAACTTAAGATTAGTTCCTGCCATGAAAAAATTGAGAGAAAGAATTCCGAATATTTTTTTAGTTCTTCTTATTATTGTAATTTTTGTAATTGTTGCTGAAGGACTGTATTTTGGGTTTAAGGTTAAAAAAACGCAAGAAGCGATTCCGTCTGTTTTCCCTGCACAAATGGGAGCAAAATACACTGTTGAAAAGAAACTTGAGGTTTATGAGTCTCCAGATGAAAGTACGAGATTTGGTTATCTTGCTCCGGGAAAGACTTTTGTAATTTTAGAAAAAAAAGAAGATTGGGTTAAATTTAAGTTGGTAATGGAAGGTGGGTGGGGATGGTTTAAGGCTGATAGTACTAGTTATCGCCAAGTTGAATAGAATGATAAAAAAGATTTTTTTAATTAATTTTATTTTTTTGACTTTTTTGGTAATTTTGGCAAAATCGCCAGTTTATGCAGGATATTGCGGTCCGGGTGATGATCCCGGTGCCGGCGTATGTGAAAGCGATGAAGATTGTTATAATTGTCCGGAAGATTGTAAATGTGAAAGCGACCCACTACCGCCACCGCCTGATGAAGAGGGGGGGTGGGTGGATTGCGGATTTCGCACGTGCCCCGGCCCCGATCCTAAAGACGTAGTGTCAGTTTATTGTTTCCCAAGCTGTAGTGACCCTGAATATTGCGATGACATGGAAGAATGCCCAGGGGATGTAGCGCCGGGGACTCTGTGCACCAATGACGCTGACTGCTTTCCCAACAACCCATATTGTCCAGGTGGCGGCTGTAGTGTAGAGCGCTGTATAGGTGGAGAATGTCTGCATGATTGTGTGGCTTGTACTAATGGCAATGGGGGACCGTCTCCAACAGAAAAATGGGGAGACATTATTTGTCCAGCCGATGATGACTGTTGTTGTTCTGTGACGGCAGTTCCAATTTCTTGGTCGACCCAGAACTACACAAGCGTTGAAGTGTGGCGTTTTATAAATAGCGTGGCCACTCCTGATTCCGCTTGGAGAACCGGCACTGCAGAATATCCTTCTTACAGGACTAGGAATTCTAATATTAGGGGAAATCGCCAATACGAGTTTAGACTATATGGTCTCGGAGATTCTGGAACGGAGCTAGTGGATGATTGTAATTTTTGGGCGCTTTGTCCTGAATGTAATGTAACCCTTCCTTCTTTATTAAATATTCCCACTGGAAAATCATCGCCTTTAACAGCCTTTGTTACCGGTGTTGCATACGGCACTGTCGATCGAGTTGAGTTTCAGATTGCTTTGGACCCACCATGCGATCCAGGTGATGTTACGGTTACATCCCCCGATACATCCTCTGAGTGTAAAAATAACGGCAACTGCAGTACTACTGTTTCAGCATCAGCAGATGCCTCTGGTTGCACTGGAGTGGTTAGTGCCTATGTTTACATGAGTACTTGTGCTGATGCAGCTTGTGAGGCTAGTGGAGCTGCTGGTACTCAAGTTAAAGTGCGTTACAATAAATGGTTTCAGACTCAAGGTGGAGATGTTTATGCAGAGGGAAGCATTTTTTCTGAAATTCCTCCATCTCCCAGTCCTGATCCTTATTTTAGTTTGAGAAGTGGAGGAGCACAAACAGCGGGAGTGGTGACATCAGGAGGAAGTAGAGATTATGGTGAGGATGGGGGAACTGTTTCTGAAGACGGATGGGAGGGAGATGGAGACTCGGCTCTTGTTAATGGCGGGGTGGGAAAATACAATTATTCTTATTTTGAAAGTCTTTTGAGAGGAGAGACGGAGTCTTTAAGCCAAGCAAGACCTTCAAACTTTTTTGTTGAACTTTGGGAGAAGATTAAATCTCTTTTGTCTTTAAAGATGAGTAGAGGAATAGAGGTTCACGCCGCCTGCAGTAGCGACTGTGACTGTGCCGCCAACAAGCGTTGTACGAGCTTTGGATTCTGTTCTATAGGAACCAATACTTGTGTAGTGGGTTGTAATGAGGATTGCGTTGGCAAAGTTTGTGATACGGGCTTGGAATGCGTAGTGGGTATTGATCAGTGTCGCGACCCGAACTGTACTGACGAGCCAAGCTGTGTCTGTCCGACACCAACTCCCTGTCCAGGATGTGTGATTGACTCCGATTGTTATGCAGGTACGAGTAACAATGCTTGCGGAACGGGTGGGAGTGTATGTGTAGATTGTACAGCTACCGGAAAGATCTGCGTTGGCGGTGCTTGTGTTGCCCCGTCACCAACACCAACGCCCTCCCCAACTCCCGAGCCAACGGAGTCACCTCCGGAGACTCTACCAGAAGACCCCAGTAGTAGAGACACTGGAGACTATAATTTTGGGGATGGCAATGATACTTTAGCCGTTGATGGGGACGGCACTTCGGGAGAAACATTAACTGTTTCCTCTGACAAAAAAATAGTGTACTTGGTTGGCGGTGATTTAGATATTACTGACAATATTGAAGTCGAGGAGGGCGGATTTTTAACATTCATTGTTTCAGGAAATATTACCATTGAAGATTCGGTGGATATTATTGAAGGTATTTATATTGTTGATGGGAGCATTTCTACGGGGACAAAAGGCACTGATGAGGCTGACCCCCAGCTTCTTTTGAATGGAACTTTTGTGGCCTATGGTGGTTTTTCGCTTGATAGAGATTTTAAAGAAGGAAACGAGACTGAACCAGCCCACGTTTTTTCCTACCGCCCTGACCTTCTTATCAATGCTCCAGAGGGTCTTTTTACCAACATCTATACTTGGAAACAAGTATCTCCCGAAGGAAGTCCGTAAAACAAAAAAACTTCATATTGTCTCTTCTTTTTTAGGGTGATAAAATCGAGTCAGACCACGTCTGACGTGGAGGTAAAATGAGATATTCTAAATTGTTCGGGAAAACTCATAAAACAGTTGCTTCGGAGATAAAATCGGCAAGCCATAGGTTACTTGTTAGGGCTGGATTTATTGATCAGGCAATGGCCGGAGTTTTTTCTTTTTTACCCTTAGGATTAAGGGTTTTGGACAAGATTGAGAAAATAGTTGATGAGGAAATGGAGAAGATTGAGGGACAGAAGGTACTTCTTTCCGCGCTTCAACCAAAGGAGGCTTGGCTTAAAACTGACCGGTGGGATAGTTTTGATGCTCTTTTTAAGATAAAAAGTCGTTTCAAAAAAGAATACGCACTAGGACCAACGCACGAGGAAGTGATTACTCCTTTGGTAAAAAAATTTGTGGCCTCTTATAAAGATTTACCCTTTTTTGTTTATCAAATTCAAACCAAATTCAGAGACGAGCCGCGAGCAAAATCTGGAATTATTCGTGGGCGCGAGTTTGGGATGAAGGATTTGTATAGTTTTCACTCCTCCCAGAAGGACTTGGAATATTATTATGAAAAAGTTAAGGAAGCATATTTTAGAATTCTTGAAAAAGCAGATCTTAAGGCAAAATATACAGAGGCTTCAGGCGGAGCCTTTACAAAAAAATATTCTCACGAGTTTATGGTTGTTTCCAAGGCGGGCGAAGACACAATTATCTACTGTTCAAAATGCGAGTTTTGTCAAGAAGAGGAAATTGCTCAATTTACCAGGAGAGATTTGTGTCCAAAGTGTGAGAAGGGAATTTTAAAAACCGCCAAAGCAATTGAAGTGGGAAACATTTTTGATTTGGGAGCCAAGTTTAGCAAAGATTTCGGCTTGTACTTTACTGATAAGGACGGCAAGCAAAAACTAGTGGTTATGGGTTGTTATGGATTAGGAACAACAAGACTCATGGGGACAATTGTTGAAGTCCATCATGATAAAAAGGGAATCATCTGGCCCGAGAGTGTTGCTCCTTTTGATGTTCACTTGATTGATATTTCGAATGAAAAAAAGGGAAAGACTGAGACATTGAGGGTTTATGAAGCCTTGAAAAAGAAGGGGGTCGAAGTTTTGTGGGATGACCGTGATGATGTTTCAGCAGGAGTGAAGTTTGCAGTTGCGGACTTGATTGGGATTCCTGTAAGGCTGGTGGTTTCAGAAAAGCTTGCAAAAACACAAAAGATTGAGTGGAAAAGGCGAGATAGTGAAAGACAAGAAGTATTATCTTCGGAGGCTATTCTTTCGAGGCTCAAGACTTAAAGGAGCCAATTTGTGGGCTTTTTTCTTCTTGTAATAATTCACGTTTGAAACTATAATTAAACTATAATGGTGATAGTAACACATAAAAATCCCGACCTGGATGCTATTTGTGCAGCCTGGCTTTTCAAAAACTTTGGATCGGAGGAGGCAAAGCAAGCCGAGGTAAAGTTTGTTAATGCAGGATCTACTTTAGATGAGCAGGAAGTTGACTCGGATCCTGAGGTAATTCATGTTGATACTGGCTTGGGCAAGTTTGACCACCATCAAACACCAGAAAAAATAAGCGCCTCAGAAAAAGTTTTAAATTATTTGATTAAAAATTCTTATGTCAAGGAGGGAGA
>JABAOC010021632.1_pt1 | contig 19915 bp, 13 predicted proteins | sample 7062161 | NCBI WGS metagenome assembly JABAOC01 (sample SAMN14538625, study PRJNA623070) | marine sediment metagenome | biome: marine biome [ENVO:00000428]; feature: marine pelagic biome [ENVO:01000023]; material: deep marine sediment [ENVO:00002113] | place: India: Gulf of Khambhat ... | reverse complement strand
GCTGGCGGCATTCGGTGGCGGACTCACGCTCTGGCGCAGAGTGAGTGAGAGGGCCGTTCGCGCCCACAAGCGTGCCAGAACAGGATGAGCCTTTTTTCTGGTGGTACGGACCTTCGTGGATTAGTCTGTCACCCGTGAGAAGGTGATCGAAACCGACGGGCTCAAGAAGGAATTCGGGGATATGCCAATCAACGAATTCGGCAAACCTGGCAGATGGGAGGATGGAATCATGGGCAGATGGGCGGTTGGCGGGGTGCTCTTGCTGATCGGACTGGTGCCGCGGGCTGATGTGTCGGCAGTCGACACGCCGGCCGGCAGTTACCGCCAGCGCAGGGAAAATATTCTGAAACGAGACCCGAAAGCCAGAAAAGTGCCCGCCATCCCGCCAAAGGACAAGCCGCTGCGCGTCATCATCGACTCGGATGCCAAGAATGAGATCGACGATATCTGGGCGATTGCACTGGCCCTTCTGTCGTCGGAACGATTCCGGATCGAGGGCTTCGTCGCGGCGAATTTCGACAACAGCCGTCCTGAAGGCGGACCCGACAGCATCGAGGCCTCTCGCCGCCAGATCGAAACCACTCTGCAGAAGGCCGGGATGGCGGGACGCTACCCGGTACGGCGCGGCTCGCCGCCCCTGCGCTACCAGTACGAGCCGTCCGAGTCCGAAGGCGTGGACTTCATCATCGAAAAAGCGCTGGCCTCGACGCCGGAAGATCCTCTGTGGATCATCGGGCTGGGCGCCTCGACCGACATCGCCTCCGCCTACCTGAAGGAGCCGCGCATCGCCGAGCGTGTGATCATCTTCTGGCACTTCCGCACCCGGTGGCCGGAGAAGTGCTGGAATTTCAACGTCATCGGCGACGTCCGGGCCGCCCGTATCGTATTCCACTCGGATTTGTCCTTCGTCCTTTTCGACACCGGGACGCACCTGTACTGCCCGATGAGCGAGTCGCAGGAATTCGCCTCCTGCGGCGAACTCGGGAAGTACCTGCACCAGTACCGTTACGAAGCCGCCTGGTATCAAAGCCCCAACAAGGGCTTTTACGATCTGGGCGACATCGCCGCCCTGGTCGATCCGGACCTGGCCTCCTGGGAGGTCGTGCAGTGCCCCGACGTGGACTGGGACCTCGCCTACAAATTCAACGGCACGAAAGGGTCCATTCTGAGATGCTACGATATCGACAGGGACCGGACATTCGAGTTGTTCTGCCGCAAGCTGAAGACCTTGTCCCGCTGACGCAGACATCGTGAGGAGACTGTTATGCGACCTCGACAGCTTCTAATCCTGCAACTGGTGCTGACCGTTGGCCCCGCATTCGCCGGGACGACCGACCTCTCGGCCGAGACGCTGCGGGACAAGATTCGCGGGGGCCTGCTGGGCCAGATGCTCGGCAACCTCAACGGGCTGCCGCACGAGATGAAATACATCGCCGAGCCGGGCAACGTCACCGAGTACACGCCGGCATTGCCGCACGGGGCCTGGACCGATGATGACACGGACTTCGAATGGGTTTACATCAAAGTCATGCAGGATGAAGATTGTCTGCTGTTGCCGCCGGAGCGCATCAGCCGGCTCTGGCGCGAACGCATCAACCAGCGCATCTGGTGCTCGAACCAGTACGCCCGGCAGTTGATGGACCTGGGCATCGAGCCGCCGCTGACGGGGATGAGCGTCTTCAACCCGTGGGCGGATTTCAACATCTCCGGCCAGTTCATCTGTGAGACGTTCGGCCTGATCGCGCCGGCGATGCCACAGATGGCCGCCCGCATCGGCCTGAACTACACGCGTGTGACCATCGACGGCGAGCCCGCCCAGACCACGCAGCTCTTCACCGGCATGATCGCCCTGGCCTTCATCGAAGATGACATCGACGCTATTCTCGACGGCGGCCTTTCTGCCATCGACCCCGACAGCACGATCTCCCAGATCGTCAAGGACATGCGCGACTGGCACAGGCAGCATCCGGACGATTGGCGGACGCCCCGCCGGCTTCTGAAGGAAAAATACAGCAAGCACAACGGTGCCATGCGAGACCGAAACGGCTATGAGCTGAACACGGGCTCGACCATCGCGGCCCTGCTCTACGGCGGGGGCGACTTCGTTCGGACACTCATCACCGCGTTCAACTTCGGCTGGGACGCGGACAACAACGCCGCCACGGCCGGCACGGTCCTCGGCGTGATGAAAGGCTACCGCTGGATGCTCGCCCAGGGCTGGCCCATCGTGGACCGTTACCGGAACACTACGCGCGAGAATATGCCGGACGACGAGACCATCACGAGCTTCGCCGACCGGCTCATCGATCTGGCCGAGAAGGTCATCATCGAGCAAGGCGGCCAGAGAATCACGACGAACGGCGCAATCGTCTATCGAATCAACGCGCAAGAGCCGACGTGCATTCAACGCCTGGAGAGCCCCGCCGAGCAGACGGCGGCTCTGAGAGGGAGGCTGCAAGACGAAATCAGTAGTGCGGTGGCGCATTCGACCTCGAAGCAGCAACTGGCCCGCGCCGCTTACTACGCCATCTGCCTCGACCTGGCCGATCCTGTCCGCAGGGAGAAACCGCAGCCATGGTCGAGCGCTCTGGCCGCTCTGAGCAGTCACGAAAATGTGGTGCAGGCCATCTTCCACCATGCGCCGACGCCTCTCGGCGAGGAACTCCGCCAGAAAGCCCTCGCCGCCGGCCTGACGAAACCCGCCGACCGAAAAGACCTATGGTAGGGGGGATGACCACGAGCGAATTGGGCGATGAGTTTCTGAGCGAGGAGGACCTGGACCTGCAGTCGTTGACCGACGAAGAACTCGAAGCCGTCTGGACGGTCTGGCTCTACCAGGCCCAGAGCACCAACGACGAGGACCGATTCACCTACTCTCACGGCGTCTTCACCCGCGAGCCGGTCGGTGATGAGGACAGCTCTGAGAATGCGAAGGCAGGAACATAAGAAGGTAAGGATATAGGAACGTGAGACACCAGGAGGCGGATCCTATACGGATTAGGAAGAATTCTTGCGCGGCGGGCTCTGTCATCCTGAGACGAAGCCGAAGGATCTGGCCCCGGATGAGACGTTTCTCCTGTCCCCAGGCCAGATCCTTCACTGCGCTGCGCTTCGTTCAGGATGACAAGCGCCGCGCGTGAATCAATCGGAATCCGTATTACCCTCTCCTATTCGTCAAGGTCGCACGGCGGTGCCGTCGGGTCGGCGGACGGGTTCCCAGTAGCCGGGCCGCTCGGGCAGCGGGTGCTTGGCGGCCAGCTCTTCGTTGATGTCCACGCCGAAGCCGGGGGCCTCGTTGACGTGCATGTAGCCGTTCTCCACCGTGGGACAGCCGGGGAAGACCTCGCGCGTCCTGTCGCCAATACGCGCCGCCTCCTGGATGCCGAAGTTCCAGATGGCCAGGTCGAGATGGGCGTTGGCGGCGTGGCCGACCGGCGAGACGTCGCCCGGACCGTGCCAGGCGCTGCGGACGTTGAACCACTCGCCCAGGGCCGCGATCTTGCGGGCGACGCTCAGGCCGCCTACCTGCGAGATGTGCACGCGGATGAAGTCGATCAGCCGCTCGGAGATCAGGCCGACCCATTCGTGCGGGCTGTTGAACAGCTCGCCCATCGCGATGGGCACACAGGTCTGCCGGCGGAGCATCCTGAAGTAGCCGATGTCCTCGGGTGAGAACGGATCCTCGATGAAGAACGGGCGGTACTTCTCCAGTTGTTTGCAGAGGTTGATTGCCTCGATGGGCGGGATGCGTTCGTGGATATCGTGGAGCAGCTCGACTTCGTCCCCGCACGTGCTACGGATGCGCTCGAACATCTCGACTGTCCCCTTCACGTACGGCCGGACCGCCATGTTTGAATCGACAGGCAACCCGAATCCGGCTTCTTTGAAATCCGCCTTCTTCGACAGGTGCGGCGAGCCATAGCTGCCCCGCTGGATACGGATATGTCGAAAGCCCCGCTCCATCGCTCTCTTGACGCTTTCCTCGATCTGCTTGAGGTCGCTGCCGCCGCAGTGCATATAGCAATCCACCGCGAAACGGCACTTGCCCCCGAGCAGTTGGTAGACCGGCATGTTGGCCCGTTTTCCTTTGATGTCCCAAAGTGCCTGGTCCAGGCCACTCAGACCGTTGTTCAGCACCGGGCCGTTGCGCCAATAGGAACTGGTATAGGCGTTCTGCCACATATCCTCGATGCCGTCGGCGTCCCGGCCCTTCGCGAATGGGTCCAGGTACTCGTTCACAGCGGTCGCCACGGCCAGAGGCCGCTGGTTGAACGTGGCGCATCCCAGGCCGTAGAGCCCCGGCTCGCTCGTCTCGACTTTCACAACGCAAAGCCGGATTCGCTCCGGCGCCGTGAGAATCGCCCGGACCTTCTTAATCTTCAGAGCAGGCAGGCCCTTCGTCGCCTGCGCATACGTTTCGGCGGTGGCGCTCTCCATCGGCTGCAGGAGACCCAGCAGGCCGGCGCCGGCCCCGAGTCCAAACCCCTTCACCATATCGCGTCGGTTCATGTAATCCTCCTTATCGATGGGGCAAGCCCCACCCTGCAACTTCGCCTTGCGGTTTCAAGTCGCGGCGCTAATCCGCAGTCTGCAACCGCAAGTCCGCCATCGCCCTCGTCTCCCGGACCGGCCTCCCATGCCACCAGGTCGCCAGGACGGAGCCGGAGATGTTCATCCACGGTCCAAAGATGGCGGGGGCCAGCGCCGCCTCAGCGCTCTTGAGCACGTTCATCGCCAGCGCGGAGGCCATCCCGCCGTTTTGCAGACCCACCTCGATCGCCACGGTCCGGCAGACCCGCTCATTGAGCCGCACCAGCCGCGAGAGCCAGTAACCCAGCGTATAGCCGATGAAGTTGTGAATGACCACGGCGGCGATAAGCAGCGCGCCGACGGAGAGGAGGTTCTCCCGTGACCGCGCCGTGATAATGGCGATGATGAAACAGATGCCGGCCATGGAGACAATCGGCAGCACCCGGTCCATCCAGTTTCCCGAATACCCGAGGACGATGCTCACCATGAGTTTGGCCAGCGCCACCACGCCGATCAGGGCGGCGCCGATGATAATACCGTCCCTAAAGGTGCGAATCGGGCCGGGCAGGTAGTCGCGAAAGACAACCATCAGTACGGCCAGTCCGATCCCCAGGACGGCGATGAGCGCCAGTGGTCCCCGCCGGTTCGCCCATTTACTCCGGCTGTAGAGGATGCGATTGGCCACCAGGCCCGCCATGACCGGCACGATGATCATATTCACGATCGACAGCGCCCACTGCATGAACTTGACCTCCACGAGCCGGCCGGCCAGCAACTTCATCATGAACGGCGTCATCACCGGCGACATCAGGGTCGAGCAGGAGGTCATCGTCACGGACAGCGCCACATCGCCGTTGGCCAGATAGGTCATCAGGTTGGAGGCCACGCCGCCCGGACAGGAGCCGACGAGAATGATACCGGCGGCAATCTCCGGGGGAAAGCCGAACAGGCTTGCCACCGTGAAGCCGACCAGAGGCATGACGGAAAACTGCAATACCAGGCCGACGAACACCGGCCAGGGCATTTTGAACACGCGGCCGAAGTCCGCCACGCTCAGCGTCGTGCCCATGCCGAACATGATGACCTGGATCAGCGGGACGATCAGCAGTTTCAATTCGAAGCCGGCCCACGTCATGAAGGCGCCGGGGTAGAACATCGAGGCCGCCACGAACGCAAACACCCACACCGTAAACGCGAAGCTCTTCAGAAACGGGTGCCCCATGCAGAACAGGGCAAAGCACGCGAATGCTCCCACGACCGGCGGCCCCGCCTCGGACCGGTAGCCCATCAGGAGCATCACCATTGCCACGGCGGCAAGGAGAAGGGAGAGCCAGGCGAAGTACTTCGAGGCGGCTCGCAACGTATCTGCCATCGTTCAGGACTCCAAACCACTGAATCGAGTTTTCCCGATCGTCATGTGAGCATACTCATACTGCAAGACCGGCCCACGGGCAACGCAAAAGTTCGCTCTCTGCTCCAGCATCACCGCAGGGCGCACGTCATGTCTGCAGGTAGAGTGAGCATATCGCGCACATTGTCATGTCGAGCGAAGCGCCAGCGTAGTCGAGACATCTGGCAACGATTGGAAGGCACCTCTCGTCCGCAGGCAGATTTCTCCGCGCGGCCTCCGGCTTGGTCGAAATGACAAGGAAAGGCCGCCAATCATGGCAGACTGGTATTCCAGCCGACGATGGTTTTTGACATGCCACAACTCTGTCGTGCATCCGCCACCGCGTACGGGGCTCTTTTCCACTTGATTCGTTCGCACGGTCGCGGTAGCCTGCGGGCTTTTGTATTGGGGTTAGATTCCCTGGAAGTAAGGCACACTTGGAACCATGCTCCTCGGATTGAAACTCGACATCGGCTTTTCCGAAGACCAAACCTACCGCCGGCTTTACGGCGAACGTGATATTCTTCCCTATCTGCGGGAACTGGGCTTCGAAGTAATGGAAGCACCCGTGGGGCCGGAGACCCGGACGCAGGTCATCAGGGACCACATCGCCCGCTGCGTTGGGGCCGGCCTGAAAGTCTCCCTGCATCCGTATTCCGAGGGCAGCATCTTCAATCCCCTGTACTTCACACCCGCGGCGGACAATCCCTGCCGCCAGTTGCACGAGCGTTTCTTCTCCCTGGCCGCCGAAACGGTCCAGCGGCAGCAGTTCCCAACCGTCGTCAGCATCCACGGGGCAGCCGGCACGATGGCCGACTGTCGCCAGCACCTGATCGACCGGTCCATCGCGTTTTTCACCTGGGCCGGCGCGTGGTGCCGCCGGAACGCACCGGATGTGAGTGTCGCGGTGGAATTGCAGATCAGCCCGAATGCCGACGAGCCGCGACAGCGGGTCGGAGACAGCTATGACGAACTGCTGGAGGTCGCAACGCGCAGCGGCATCGCCGCGTGCTGGGATTTCGGGCACGCCTATTGGAACACACACCGCTACGGCTGGCCGCTCCATCCCCGCGACGCCCTGCTCGAACGCATCGGCCACGTGCATTGCCACGACGTGGCGCGGGGCGAAGACCATCAGCCGCTTGTCTACGATGCCGTTCCGTGGCGGGAGTTCCTTGCCCGCCTGAGCGCTCACGGCTTCGACGGCCGGGTCATTCTCGAAGTCCCCCCGGACCAGTTCCTCCGCACCGGTGGCCTGCGAAGCCTGGTCGATTCCGCCCAAGCCCTGACGGCGTGGGTCCGGCAGCTCGAAGTTGCTCCCGGGAAGCAGGCAAGTGCATGAAGGTCGTGGTTTTCGGGTTGGTCACCCGGGCGAGTGATGGTATAATGCCGGTTACGATTGAGAACTTCGTGTCTCCGGGTGACAATCATGGCGGAGCCCGTCAATCGCCACAGTTTCATCAAGACATCCATGACCGCGGCAGCGAAAACAGGTAGAATGGGACTGGCCCACCGCCAACTCGATTGAACAGGAGTATCACCCGTGAGGAGCCATACGGCACTGATTCTTGTCGGAACAACTGCAACTTTCATATGGGCCGCAGCTATTCTCACCGGGCACGGCGCAGGTATTCACGAGCCGGTCCTGTTTGCGAAGGAGGACGGCGGCAGGAACCGCGCCCAGTCTGTACCTGGGCAACCGCACCGAGAGTCAACGTACCGCTCGCCTTTCGATGTGGCTTTCTCACCCGACGGTGGCACGCTGGCGGTGTCGGATCGGACGGCCGGGCTGTTATACACCATCGAGGTAGAAGGCGGCGCTGTCAGGAAGGCGGTAGAACTCCGGGGCAGGCCGATGACGGTGGCCTGGACACAGAACGGCAAAATCCTCGTATCCGAATATGACGCCGGCACGGTCGCGGAAATCGACGCTGAAGCGGGCCAGGTTACGCGACGTCTCAGCGTCGGGCCGAAGCCGGTCGGGGTGGCGGTAGCTCCGAAGAAAGACCTGCTCGTCGTCTGCGACTATGGTTTGCACGTGGTCCTCATCCTTGACCTCAAGACGGGCCGCGAGCGCACGCGGGTTCCCGCCGGCAAACACCCCTATTTTGTGGCGGTCACGCCGGACGAGCGGTTGGCGATTGTCGGCAATCTCATTCCCGCCGGTCCGGCGACCAATCCCGCCTCGGCCGCCGTCGTGAGCCTGATCGATCTGGACCGCGGCAGGAAGGTGGCGGATATCACACTGCCGGACGGCTCTTCCAGCGTTCGCCAGGTAAAGGTCTCACCCGGTGGCCGCTGGGCCTACGTGGTGCATACTCGCGGCCGGACCACGTTGCCGACGACGCAGTTGGACCGGGGCTGGGTCAACACCAACGCGCTGAGCGTTATCGACCTGGCGGAGAAGACACTCTACACGACGGTTCTGCTTGACACGATCATGGAAGGCGCGGCCGACCCCTGGGGCATCGCGCTGTCGGCGGATGGCAAGACCGCCTGGATCAGTGTTACCGGCGCGCAGGAGATCGCGCGGATCGAGCTCGGCAGCCTCCATGAGTTTCTGGCCGGCCGTGGCGATATCAAGAGCCTGGGCCTCCAGGGCGATTATTCCGGCCCGGCCGCCATCTGGCAGCAGATCCAAGAGGACCCCGGCCAACGCTGCCAGTTGTCCTATCAGTTGAGCGCGCTATACGCCGCCGGACTGATGTCGCGTATCTCCATCCCCGCACAATGCCCCCGGGGGATTGCCTTGTCGCCGGATGGCAGGCAGTTGGTCGTGGCGAGCTATTATTCCGGCGAGGTGCTCCTGCTGAGCCCGGACCGCTGTCAGGTCGTCAGGAGAATCAGCCTCGGCTCTCAGCCCGAGCCGGACGAAGCGCGACGCGGCGAATTCGTCTTCCACAACGGCCGGCACAGCTTCCAGCATTGGCTCAGTTGCTCGACGTGCCATCCCGACGGCCGGGCCGACGGCCTGAACTGGGACCTGCTCAACGACGGCATCGGCAACCCGAAGAACGCGCGCTCGTTGCTCTGGTCGCACCGGACGCCGCCCATGATGTCGCTCGGCGTCCGGGAGAACATGGAGCAGGCCGCCCAGAAAGGTTTCCAGCTCATCCAGTTCCGGGAGGTCGAAGAGGGCGATCTGAACGCCGTGCACGCGTACCTGCGCTCGATGGAGCCTGAAGCCAGCCCGCACCTCGTCAATGGCCGGCTCCCGGAGAAAGCGCTGCAGGGCAAGCGAATCTTCGAAGACCCGAAGGTCGGCTGTGCCGGCTGTCATCCGGCCCCTCTGTACACATCGCTCCAGACGCACGACGTCGGCACCCGACATGAGCTCGACCGAGAGTCACGCTTTGACACGCCGACCTGCGTCGAGCTGTGGCGCACGGGCCCGTACCTGCACGACGGCAGCGCGACTACCCTCAAAGAAATGCTGACGACAATGAATCCCGACGACCAGCACGGCAAGACCTCACATCTGAGCGAGGTCGAGATCGACGCATTAGTCGAGTACCTCCTGTCACTTTGAGTAAGCTGCCGCTGCAATAATCAGCGGGGGTTTGTCACCCCTGCACTGCAAAGGCGCAACATCTTGTTTTTCTAGCAAGCATTTTCGGTTGCGGCCGGAGGCCGCGCCGCGCAGGCAGGGGTCCAGTCGGTGTGCGAACTGCGAATGTGCCGGTGATTGAGGCCCTTCCGAGGTGTAGGATGTCTGGATTCCCGCCTGCGCGGGAACGACAGAGTCGTGGCGGCGGAGCCCGCGTGCGCGGGCCCATAGTCATTCGGCCTTAGACGCTAAGAAGATAAGGAGCTGATGATGGAACATCGTGCGTATCTGGGAGCCTGCTGCATATTGGCGGCATTCACCGCGGGTCTGACCGCCGGTGCCACCGGTACGTCGTCGTGGTATGCATTCGAGCCGCGTAACACCACCGAGCCGGGCGAGATCGGCATGCAGGACTGGATCGAGAGCCCGGCGGGCAAGCATGGACGTATTACCCGCCGGCAGGATAAGCTCTATTACAATGGCAAGTCCATCAAGCTCTGGGGCATCAACCTGTGTTACAGTGCCTGTGCGCCGGAGAAGTCGTTGGCCGAGAAACGCGCGGCGTTCTACACGAAGTACGGCATAAACTCCGTGCGCCTGCACAAGTACGTCGATGGTCCGGGCTGGGCGGGAATCCAGGCGCCGGATAGTTGCGTCGAGTGCGACCCCGAGGGCCTGGACCGCATGGATTATCAGGTCGCCAGGTTCAAGGAGGCGGGCATCTATGTGCTGCTCTCCGCCCACTTCGGGGCACTGAAGCTCGGTCCCGCCGACAGGCAGTATGTCCCATACCTGGAGGAGTTCGGGAAATTCGACGGCAACAGGAACCGCGTCACGACGCCGCACAGCGCCATTCACTACTCGCCGGAGCTACAGGACGTGCAGATTCGCCAGACGGTCAATCTGCTGCGACACAAGAACCCCTATACGGGCCTGACCTACGCCGAGGACCCGGCGGTCGCGTTCATCGAGGTCATCAACGAGCAGAGCATCCTCTTCTTCACGTCCATGAATCCGCTGAAGACCAGCCCTACGTTGCGGCGGCAGGTGGCCGGGCGCTTTTCCGACTGGCTGCGCGGCAAATATGGAAGCCACGAGAAACTCCGGGACGCCTGGGGTGAAAAAGCTTTCAACGGCTTCGAGGGTGACGGCTTCCCCGCCGGCGAGCACCTGGACCAGCGCAACATTCTGCCGCTCGGCAATCCGTGGTACTGGGACCCGGAGCAACTGAACGGCTCGCAGGCGTATCGCCGGCAGCGTTTGCTCGATACGCTCGTATTCCTTTACGAGCTGCAATGCGGATTCTACGACCGCTACGTGCAGGCGCTGCGCGAGGCAGGCTACACAGGCGAGGTTCTCGGCTCGAACTGGCAGGCGGGCCGGGCGCTGAGCCACTTTTATAATCTGCACTCGGACTGGCGCGTCGGGACCATCGACCGGCACAATTACTTCGGCGGCGGCAGGGCCAGGCCCGGGGAGAAATTCAACAACGCGACCATGCTGCGCGCCGCCGGCTCCGGCACGCTGAGCGTCGGTCTCCAGCAGGCGGCTGACCGCCCATTCATGCTGTCCGAGTGGATTCACGTCTTCCCGAACGAGTGGGGCGTGGAAGGCCCGGCCATTCTCGGCGCGTACGGCTACGGCCTGCAGGGCTGGGACGTCTCCTACATGTTCCAGAACCGCGACAACGGCGGCTTCAGCGACCGGATCGGCCGCGACCAGTGGGACGCGACGGCCCCGCAGGTACTGGGCATCTTCCCCGCTGTCGCCAGACAAGTCCTGCGCGGCGATGTTAAGGAATCCGAGCTGTCAGCGCCGCTGTACGTGCATGTCCCGTCGTGGCGAGGGCGTCCCGCCCTTGCGTCCCGAGGCCATCCTGGCCTCGTTCCTCCGGACGACGGAACACTCGTGGCGTCCGAACAAGGGCAAGATGCCCTCGCCACGAGGATCGGCTTTATCGACCGCACCGTGCAGAAGTACGACGTCAAGAGCTTCGACACCGATAAGGTCCCCGCCCGCGCCCTGGCTGTCGCGCGCTGCGCCGTCCAATTTACCGACGCATACCGCGACACCCCCGCCTTCGACCTCACGCCGTACGAGAAGGCGGGCTTCCTCACGTCTTCCACGAGCCAGCTTCGTTGGAGGGAAGGCTCCGACGCGAAGCTCGGCGGCTATTTCACGATTGACACGCCCGGCACGAAAGCCGTCGTCGGTTTCGCCGAGGGCCAGGAGTGCCGGCTCGGCAACATCACCATCACGCCTCAGTGCCCCTTCGCCGCCATCTACGTCACCGCCCGCGAGCCTGATAAAGATATCGCCGCCTCGAAGGCGCTGCTCATCACCGCCATGGCCCGCGCCCGCAACACCGGCATGAAATTCAACGACTCCGGCGACGAGCTGCTCGACCGCGGCAAGCCTCCCATCCTGATGGAGCCCGTCAAAGCGACCATCAGATTCTCCACGCCTGGCACGGCCAAGCTGTATCTCCTGGACCACGACGGCCTGCGAACGGAGACGACGATCCCGATTCAGGACGGCCGCTTCAACCTCGACGGCGCCCGCGACAAGACGCCTTACTATCTCATCCAAACGGCCGGCCGGTGACAGCCGAAAGAAACGCCAAGGAAAAGAGGCAGGTCGTGCACAAGAACCCTCACCTTTTCTCGCCTTCATTCATTTTTTTGACGTGACAATTCCCATCTGTTATACTGCGTATCGGAAGCCGAGAGCCGATAGGAATGGCGGAGCGTGCCTGCCGGCGCAGTGAGACCGCCGAAAAGTGTGACGGTCATCGGGTAGCGGAATCATGGGGGGACGGAGGGCAGTGAAATGAAGGCTCGGAAGCAGCTCCAAATCTCGCGGACAATACACTTTCTTATGGTGGTTTGCCTCCTCGGCTTGCCCGCTCACGCCCAATACGGCGGGGGCACAGGAGAACCCAACGATCCCTACCTGATCTATACGCCCGCGCATCTGCAGGCGATGGGACTGGACCCCAACTCATGGGACAAGCACTTCAAGCTCATGAGCGATCTGGACATGATCGCTTACCAGGGGGCAAGTGAGTCGGAGACGGTGAGGCCCATAGGCACTTACAGTCAACGCCCGTTCTCGGGGCATTTCGACGGCAACGCCCATACGATATCCCACCTGACGATTCGGGAGACCGGCTTGGGTCCGACGGGTTTGTTCGGCTTCGTTCATGCCTCCCTTGCCGAGCGGTTTCCCGTGGGGGCTCGAGGCAGTAGAAGTGATCAGAGACTCGGGGCTGATCGATCCCAATGTCCAGTCGCCATCGGTAGAAGTGATCAGGGACCTGGGGTTGATCGATCCCAATGTCCAGTCGGCTTCGTATCACGGCGTAGGCGCGCTCGTGGGCTACCTGAGCAACGGGAAGGTTTCTTCCTGCTATGTCAAGGGAGGAAGGGTCAAGGGCAAGAATCGTGCAGGCGGACTGATAGGGGACGCCCCGAGCCACAACATGCCGACGCCGCACGTTCTGTTCAACTGCTGCGTGCAGGATTGCGACGTGCAAGGGGGCTCGTCGGTGGGCGGGCTGGTCGGTGAGTTCGGCGATGGACTCATTGATGCCTGCTGGAGTGTCGCCCGGGTTCGCGGCCACGGGTCCGTTGGCGGCTTGGCGGGCTTGGTCGAGACGTTCTGGGGGGGACACGGTCTGTCCATGTGTTGGTCGTCGGGGACGGTGGAGGGAGCCAGTGAAACCGGGGGACTGGTCGGCGAATGTCGGGGGCACGGCTGGATTACAGGCTGCTACTCGACGGCTGCCATACAGGGCGGCTCGGCGAGCGGGGGTCTGGTAGGAACCAACATCGATGGCATGATTGTCAACTGTTACGCCGTCGCGCCCGTCTCAGGTATCTTTCAGGTTGGCGGGCTCGTGGGNNGCTCGGCGACCGGGGGTCTGGTAGGAACTAACATCTACGCCCTGATTGCCAATTGCTACTCGGTCGCGCCTGTCTCAGGTGTCTCTCAGGTTGGCGGGCTCGTGGGTGCCAATCAGGGAACGGTCAGTACCTGTTATGCAGCCGGGCTGGTGAAAGGCCAGTTGCAGGTGGGTGGACTGATCGGTTCTTGCGATGCGGACCCATACCCGTTCTACCCGGAAGGTTCCGTCAGCGATTCGTTCTGGGATACAGATGCATCCGGCCAGACGACCAGCGCCGGCGGGACGGGCAAGACTACGGCCGAGATGCAGACGGCTGCCACATTCCTGACGGCCGGCTGGGATTTTGTGGGCGAGACGGTCAACGGCACCGAGGATGTCTGGCGGATTCTCGAAGGTCAGGACTATCCGCGCTTGTGGTGGGAGCAGGCGGGAAAGTACGGCGGCGGGACGGGGGAGCCGAACGATCCCTATTTGATCTACACCGCCGAGCAGATGAATGCCATCGGGACCGAACCCAACGACTGGGACAAGCACTTCAAACTGATGGCCGACATCGACCTGGGCCGTTACTCAGGCGAACAGTTCAATCTCATCGGCAAGGACCTGCCCCAGCGCTTGCCCTTCAGGGGCAGTTTTGACGGGAACGGCCATCGCATCGGCAACTTCACCTATTGCAGCTCAACCACAAATAGCGTGGGACTCTTCGCGTTTGTCATGACAAGGTTCGGAGGTCCTCCCGCCATCCAGAACCTGGGATTAGTCGATCCCAACGTGGACGCAGGAAAGGCACGTGGTGTGGGCGCCTTAGTGGGACAGCTCTTCAATGGAACGATCACTGGTTGTTACGTCGAAGGCGGTCGTGTCTCAGGATTCGTCAACGTCGGAGGCGTGGTGGGATGGACCTCAGAGACCAGCATGATGGTGGAACGGGACATCGTGAACTGCTTCACCTCGTGTCAGGTCTCAGGAGACCGCGGCATAGGCGGCATCGCCGGAAGCCTTTCGTCCCAGGATCGTGTTCTCTATGGTCGATCATTGGGGACCGTTACCGGCAGAGAACAGGTTGGCGGTTTGGCCGGCGGTTCCGGATACGCCCAGATATCGCACTGCTCTACTTTCGCACAGGTCGTCGGAAAGCACACGACGGGCGGTCTTGTGGGTCTGTGCACAGGTGGACCCGGTGCGATAACCGCATGTGCCGCGTTGGGAAGCGTTGCCGGTGAGGAGGACACGGGCGGCCTGGTAGGATGGAATATTTATGGCGTGATTGCCGACTCGTACTCGGTTGCGCCAGTTTCGGGTGTCTCCCGCGTTGGCGGGCTCGTGGGCGCCAACCAGGGAACGGTCAATACCTGCTATGCAGCCGGGCGGGTAAAGGGTGAATCGCAGATGGGAGGGCTGATCGGTTCTTCCAGTGCAGACCCGTTCTACCCGGAAGGAGCCGTGACAGATTCGTTCTGGGATACAGAGACATCCGGCCAGACGGCCAGCGCCGGCGGAACCGGCGGGACAACCGGGCAGATGCGGATGGCGAGCACGTTTCTGGAGGCCGGGTGGGATTTCGTGGGCGAGACCGCCAACGGCACGGAGGACATCTGGTGGATTCTGGAAGGTCAGGACTATCCGCGCTTGGCGTGGGAGCGCGAGCCGGGTGATGAGAGTGAGCCGTAAGATTAGGCCCGGGCTTCGACATTGAGTAGAATAAATGGTGGGCAGGCCCACCCTACCGTTTCTCTTGTGCGGCCTGGCGGAGGTAGTTCAGGCGTTTGGCGATGGGGGGATGGGTGTAAAAGAGCAGCTCGACGAGGCGGTTGGGGTTGGGGTCGGCGAGGTTGCGGCCGGCGAGCTTGGCCAAGGCAGAGGCGAGGCTCTCGGGCTTTTCGACCCGGCCGACGATGAACAGGTCCGCCTGCCTTTCGAAGTGCCTGGACAGGGCGGCCTGGAACGGCCTCCCTATCAGGCCGAGGACCATAGCCCAGAGCATCAGCAGCGGCACGGCGGCGATGTCGGCGGCGCCCTCGAAGCCGAGATAGACCGCGCTGCGGGCGTAGAAGAGATGCAGGATATAGAACACGACCACGGACGCTGCCCCGGCCACGCTCAGCAGCTTCCAACTGTGGTGCAGGGCCACGTGCCCGAGCTCATGGGCAAAGACGGCCTCGATCTCGTCGTGCGCGCAGAGGTCCAGCAGCGTGTCGCCGATGAGGATTCTGCGTTCGGCTCCCAGGCCGACGACGGCGGCGTTGGCCTTCTTGGTCTCCTTGCTCAGCTTGATTTCGAGGACCTGTCCGACCTGCACGCCGCAACGTTCGGCCAGGGCGAACAAGCGGTCGGCCAGGTTGCGGTCCGTCAGCGGGTGCAGCTTGTAAAACAGCGGCACGATGACCGCTGGCGTAATCTTGCTGATCAGGACCAGCAGCAGGAACCAGCCGGCGGCTGCGAACAGCCACCACTGGTTCGGCATGCCGCGGATAAGACGGTACAGCAGGTTGAACCCGACGACGACCAGGAGCGCCGACAGCAACCACTCCTTGGCGCTGCGCGCGAGCCAGCCCGCCGTCGTCTGGTTCGAAAGGTCGTACCGGCGCTCGAGAACGACGTCGCCATAGTAGTCCAGGCCCAGCAACAGCAGGTGATAGCCAGCCAGGAAGACCAGCAGGTAGCCGCTGAGCTGGAGATAGTAGTTGTCCGTCAGGGCGCGAATGAGGCCGTGCAACCACGCGGAGGCCCCCGACAGCAGCAAGAGCAGGAGAAGGGCGAACGCCAGAGCCAGCTTCAGGATGCCGACGGCCAGCTTGCTGCGGGCGTACTGCTTCGCCTGGGGCCCGACCCGTTGCCCGGGGGCTTGCTTCAGTTCTGCAGCACTCTCATCAGCCGTCAACATTGCGGACGGGATGCCCTGTCACTGTCATCAGCTTTTTGATTTCGCGTTGATCCCGATGCCATCCGGAAGATTATGGACTTGCGGGTGCCATCACGCAAGTCCAACCTGCGGCAATCATGGCGTAAGCAGTGCCGCGCGTGCTCATGCACGCACAAACATAGCGCCCGTCAGTCTTCGACTGTGTCAGCCCCCAGAAGGAAGCGTGCGCGCCGGACGAAGCAGGCCGCCGTGACTATCCGGCCTCGAATGTCAGGCAATCGGCCTCATCTTGGGCGCGTCCCACGGTGATCCCCGGCGCGGTGCATTCCAGGCTCTGGTTATACTCGCACTCGCTGACTTTGCAGGCCCCCACGCCGGCGATGGCCGACTGGTCGCCGCCCTTGGTCATGTAATCACAGTACGTATCACACTTTGGGTGTGCCCCGTCGCCGACGGTGATCGCCAGTGCATGACACATCTGGTCCAGGTTGTAGCAGCATTCGGTAACCTGGCAGTTCTCTACTCTCGGCATTTCCATAGTTGTCACCTTTCCCTCTTTATAACGGCATCAAGCCAAAAGCGTAATTCCGGCGTTCTCCACGATGGAGCCGACGGGTCGGGCCCGCGTTCCCATCGCAGCCACCCTTCGGCGCGCACGCACGAGTCACCTGACTACCAGTTCGTGTGTAAGCTGTACTTCGGCCTCGAGCCAGATCTTCTCGTCTTCACCGGTCGGGCATCCGCGTTGTACCCAGATCTCCCGGGCCCGTTTGGCGATCTCGTCATGCGAAATCGTCGCCGTGCCGCCGCGGGAAGGTTCCGGCTTTGCGCCCCTTCCCTTCACCGCCTGGCCACGTCTGGCGCCCGTGCCCGTCTTCTTTCGAGTCTCTTTCCTCGCCATAAACTTGCTCCGTCCCGAAAATTTCAGCTAAATCCGCGCGACGGCACCACCGTCGCCGGTCCTGACTATCTTATGCGTATGGCTTCCCTCCGGTGCGCTGCGAACCACCGCGCCTTCCGGCAACACCATGAGAATCTGTGCCGGACGGCCCGCCAATAGGGGCTGTGCCTACATCATTGCAGGAAAATACCTATTAGGCGAACCTGGTAGCGCGGACCTTAGAGGCCAAGTCGTCGCAGGAAGGACCAGTCCCTGCCGTCCCGGACGGCGTGCGACTGTCTCTCGTGGCCCGGGTACCTTCTACGAATTGGAGTCCTGCAAGGGGTACGTACGTTTTTTCAGGACATTTCTTCTTCCGACAGTGCGTCTTTTTCCGCTCGGCTCCTGCGCCCGTGGTTGAGGGGGCACGCTTCCACTTCTTTTACGACCCACCGGCGACTACATGCCGGCGAGCGCCCTGATCTCGTCCTGGGACAAGGCCGTGTCGTAGATCCAGACGTCATCGATCGCACCGTTGAACGGGTTGCCGCCACCCGGATCGCAGGCGCCAATCTGCACGGAGGCCTCGGTGTCGTAACCGAACGACCAGGAAGTGTCCTGGCCGGTCTGCTCGCCGTTGGTGTAGACGGTGGCCACGGTGAGCTGGCCCGTGGCGGCGGACGGGTTGAAAGTGCCGAGGTCAACATACTGGTGACCACATGCACCGTCGAACAGCAGACCCTGGCCGAAACCGGCCGGGCCGTTCACGTGGGAGGCGGGCAAGTTCGGGTCGCCGGCCAGCACGCCGTCGATACCGTGGCCGGAGCTGTCCTCAGTCTTGCCGTCCAACGCATAGTGTGCGATCATCCCGGTCGGCGCGAAACCGACCGTGATGTCGTCGATAAGCAGAAGTCCCGTGGCCCCGCTCGCGTTGCCCTGGCCGCCCACGCCGATCGTCATCGCCGTGACGGCGGCCATGTCCACCCCGCCCAAATCAGCGGCGGGGATCAGCCGGTGGTCCGTGCCGTGCTCCTGATCGTCCGTCGCGACGGCGCTTGGCGGAAACAAAGCTGCGGACGGAATTCGCTGAGTGCGGCAAAGAAAGCGGTTCCATCGCCCATCACTCCTTCTTCTTTCCAATTCCAAATACCCCCCGGCCTTCTTTCCGACGGCACGGTCCATGCTAACCAGGGAGACAGGCGTACAAAGGCCCTTTTCTATTCTTACTTATATCACGTTTGCCAATCCGGTGTCGAGACCGGATCCCTTGCCGCGGTTGGCCACGTACGACCAATTTTCGTAGGGGGCATGCATCCATGTTGTTATCCTGAGCGCCAGCGAAGGATCTGGGTCGAGCCTGTCAGCCAGCGTGGGTTCCATTCGTGGGCGAGATGCTTCGCTTCGCTCAGCATGACAAATCAAGGGGCCTCCGCCACAAAATGTAGTCGCACACGATTGTCCCGGCGGACCCACCAATGGCCATCAACGGCCGCCTTCGTCGCGGAATCGCTTCAGTCCCGTTGTATGCGTGCGGCGTCGATCTCGAAGGTCCAGGCGTCCCCGCACGGTGGAGATTGGCGGATATTCTGGGGGATGGATATGGATAAACCGGCGGGCGTGACAGTCCATTCGAGCGCTGTTTCTGAGCCGAGCAACCGAACGGATTTCGCCGCACGGATGGGTCCGATGTCAACCCGTTCCGGCAGAGTGCTCTGCCCGTCCTGGGCGAGATGGATGGCGTAAAGTCTGCTCCCTTTCTTCGTGAGGCACACTTGCCCGACCTTGTACGGCGGCACAGGCCGGGTACCGTAGATGGCGTCGCCATTGACCCGCATCCATTGGCCGATCTCTTTCATGCGTTCCACGGCCGGCTCGGGCAGTTCGCCGTCGGCGTTCGGGCCGACGTTGAGAAGGAAGTTGCCGCCTTTGGCCACGATATTGACGAGCAGGTGAATGAGCCGACGGGTGGATTTGTACTGGTCGTCGGGCTTGTAAGACCACTGCGTCGCCATGGTCATGCAGGTCTCCCAGATGTACGGCGGGGCCTGCTCGGGGACTTGTTGCTCGGGCGTGTGATAGTTCTCATAACGGCCGCCAACCGTGCGATCGACGACGATCAAGCCGGGCTGATGACTTCGCGACAGCGAGGCCAGCTTGGGCATGTTAATATCCTGCTGCGGCGGGCGAACCTGGCCGCCATCGAGCCACAGGATATCAACCGGGCCGTAACCGGTCATCAGCTCCTCCACGACGTTGTGCGTGAAATCGACGAACGTCGCCCACTTCTCAGGATGCTCCCTCGTGTCGTAGTTGACGTTGCGATCGCGGTGCGGCCAATCCGGGGACCAGTAGCCCGGGTGGTTCCAGTCGGATTTCGAGTAGTAGGCCCCGATGCCGAATCCCGCGCGGCGGAACGTATCGAAGACCTGCTTGACGACATCCGCCTTCGGATTCGTATGAAACGGGCAGGACGGGTGGGTCGTGCGATACTCGGTCTGCCTCGTGTCAAACAGGCAAAAGCCGTCGTGGTGCTTCGTCGTGAAGACGACGTACTTCATGCCGGCGTCTTTCGCGGCGGCGACCCACCGGCCCGGGTCGAACTTCTGCGGGTTGAACGTCTGGTTGAGGGCCACATAGTCCCGGAAGAACCGCTCGAAGTCCTTGCCCCGCTCGGTCCAGGCGGGCAGGTCGTCCGGCCGGGCCCACTTGTCCGCCTCGACCAGCGGCCACGACTCGATGCAGCCCCACTGGCTGTAAATGCCCCAGTGCATCATGAAGCCGAACTTCCAGTCCTGAAA
>JABAOC010026366.1_pt2 | contig 19939 bp, 17 predicted proteins | sample 7062161 | NCBI WGS metagenome assembly JABAOC01 (sample SAMN14538625, study PRJNA623070) | marine sediment metagenome | biome: marine biome [ENVO:00000428]; feature: marine pelagic biome [ENVO:01000023]; material: deep marine sediment [ENVO:00002113] | place: India: Gulf of Khambhat ... | reverse complement strand
GTTGAGATATTATGGGTTCCTTCACAAGCAACCACGCGATATTCTTGAGTTTCAAGAAGTACTCCTGGACTGCACTCCAAGAATTCGATGGGATAATTGCCTTTTCGAAGGATTATAGAAAAACATTGAAAAAGTGTTTGGATCCCTGAAGGTCCATAGATTATTAGGGGATTCTTTCGGCCCTCAAGTGCCATTGATGCGATTAGGCCTAAAAGACCACCCCAATGGTCATAATGGAGATGGCTAATAAAGATATATACAGGTCTATGCCAAACTCGTATTTTTTTCTGAAGCAGTCGATATTGGGTTCCTTCCCCACAATCAAATATAAAAAACTCTTTTTTTCTTTGGACAACCACACAGGAGAGCCAACGCATTATGGTTGGTCTTGCAGCCGAAGTGCCAAGGAAAATAACTTTCACCGTTTAAAAACTCCTATTTTTCTAGTTAAGCTGCGATGAACAAATTGGAAAAATATAGATAAGAGTTGTAGATTAGCATTTTTTCCTTGTTGCTCTAGATTAATCATATTAGGCGCAGCTATGCAAAGATAGCTCCCTGGAGTCAAGATTTCCCGTAGGGCTAACATTGCATCTTGAATTAATTCGGAAACAGACACTCCTTTAGTTGAGGAGGAAGCCCCGTAGGGGGGATCAGTTGCTATAGCATCAACCGTATTAACTGGAGGTGTGCGAGCATCACCGACTATTAGCTCATAATTTTTTATTCTGAAATAGTGTAGATTTGTTTGAGCGCCCCTAATCATTTTCGGATCGATCTCAATGCCCAAGGGCTTGCATCCAATCATTCCTGCTTCAATTAACATACCACCTGAGCCAGTAAACGGATCAAGAAATCTCTTTTGGGGTGAAGCTCTTGAAAGATTAACCATCGTTCGAGCAAGCCGAGGGTTTATGGCACTTGGATGCACAAATTTTCTAAAATGGGCTCTACGTATATCAAAATCACCACGTTTTATTGAGAAATGTTTTAGACCCAAAATTAGTGATCGTTCGGTTAGGATACCATACACAATATGATCCGGGCGTTCAAGGTCAACACAAATCGCTTTGTCTTGTTGTTTCAAGTACTTTCCAATCAACATTTCTAAAGTGGGGATCTTGATACTAGAGTAACTAAGTTTTATGCGTCTACATCTCACAGCAAAAGAACTCCTAGCCGGCAATGGTAGATTAATTGCATTTATGGAGGTCTTTAGTTTGTACTTCCAGTCGTGTCGATCAAGTCTGATTGTTAAAAGGTGAAGACCACCTCCATGAACCATGGCTGCCCGATCTGCAATATGAGTTAATCCTTCTGAGGTTGTTTCAATCAGCAATACCTGATCTAGATATTCTTTTTGGCCAGTAGGAATCTTTTCACTTTCTAAAATCGCTTCTATCTCAGCTTTGGGTAATTCAGAGTGTTCCCCGGATAAGAGGAAAAAGTAACGGTTTAGCAAGATCATGTTTCCTCAGAGGGTATCAATTTGTTCCTGTGAAAAGAATAGATTGAGCGACATACAATACTTCAAGTCTCTTAAGGGGAGAGAAAATCCTTTAAAGATTTTGGGAACACTAAAAGGCTCTTAATCAAAATTATTTTCAAAGGTCCACTGTTTATTGATATGTTTGAATTTTTTTTTGCGACAACATTCCTATTATTTTTAGAAGTCCACTAATCACACTATCTAATAATTCAAAGGGAGGATGATAGAATTTTTAGTTACCGTTTCACGAAAAATAACAGTATTATATTCGGGTGCCTAATAAGTTGTAGGATAGTCTTAAGACCAACCAATAATTCTGTTCTGGAAGTGATATTCCTATGGAAAAGAAGTTCTCTGAGGAAGAAGTTGACCAACATAGTTTTGAAACGAGTCAAGCAGTACAATTGGCAGAGTCAGATCTTGGGATAGAATTTGAGACCACTGAAAACATTGCAATCCCAAAAAGACTCATTGACCAGGTGATTGGACAAGATGAAGCTGTCAAAGCCATCAAAAAGGCTGCTATTCAACGTAGAAATGTACTTCTAATTGGAAAACCAGGAACCGGCAAATCAATGCTAGGACAAGCCCTTGCAGAACTCTTACCCAAAGAAGAATTGCAAGATATTCTTTGTCTACCCAATCCAAAAGATGCCCACCACCCAAAAATTATGACCGTCCCAGCCGGAGAGGGGCACCGTATTGTGGAGCACTACCAATTACAAGCTCGAAAATCCGAATCTGTTCGATCTTTTCTAGCAATTGGTATTCCCTTAATGATTCTTCTCATTACATTTATCTATGCTCGTGAAGACATCCTAATGGGAATTTTTGTAGCAATAATTACCTTTTTCATCTTTAGTCAGATGCGGGCACGACGAGAGACATTAGTTCCTAAACTAATAGTAGACAATAATGAAACCCGCCACGCGCCCTTTAATGATGCGACAGGTGCGCATGCCGGGGCATTACTAGGGGATGTCCGCCATGATCCATTCCAAAGTGGAGGGCTTGGAACACCAGCCCATGAACGTGTGGAATCGGGCTTAATTCACAAATCCCACAAAGGTGTGCTCTTCGTAGATGAGATTGGAACCCTTAAACCAAAAACTCAGGTCGCACTGCTGAGTGCGATGCAAGACAAAAAATTTCCAATTACTGGGCAATCAGAATTGTCTAGTGGAGCCATGGTTCGAACCGACTTGGTGCCATGCGATTTTGTGCTCGTAGCTGCAGGCAATGCAGAAACTATCGGGAGCATGCATCCTGCGCTAAGATCCCGGATTCGCGGATACGGTTATGAGGTCTTTGTCCACCACACGATGCCTGNNCATACAATGCCTGATAACCACGCGAATAGGAGAAAGTTGGTCACTTTTGTAGCGCAGGAGGTCGCCAAAGATGGGAAAATCCCACACTTTGAGAAAATGGCCGTAGAAGAGATTGTCAAAGAAAGCTGCCGACGCGCGGGGAGGAAAAAACATCTAAGCTTGATGTTACGAGATTTAGGTGGGTTGATTCGAGCAGCAGGAGATATCGCCCGAGAAGAAAACATGCGTTACATTAAAAGAGAACATGTAATAAGAGCGAAACGGCTCGCGTGGACCCTTGAAAGGCAGATGAGCGAAAGAGAGGCGGAGCGTCGAAAGGAATATAAGATGATCCTAATTCAAGGCGCAGAGATTGGTAGGGTCAATGGTCTAGCGGTGATTGGCGAAGATACAGGAATTGTTCTTCCAATTGAATCCGAAGTTGTGTCAGCGATCTCACGGGGCGAAGGAAAGATTGTCGCCACGGGGCGCTTACGGGTGATAGCAAAGGAAGCGATTCAGAACGTTTCCGCTATCATAAAGAAGCATATCGGGACAGATATTTCAAATTATGACATTCATGTCCAATTCATAGGCACCTATCAAGGTATAGAGGGAGACAGTGCCTCGATAAGTGCCGCAACTGCTGTGATCTCGGCTTTAGAAGGTGTTCCAGTTAGACAAGATACGGCCCTAACAGGCTCAGTTACAGTTCGTGGAATCGTTCTTCCCGTAGGAGGCATTACCGCAAAGGTGACTGCAGCAGCTGAAGCTGGGATTAAGCGAGTTATTATCCCTCACGCAAATCTTGGCGATGCAATGTTATCAAAATCCCTGAAAGGGCAAATAGAAATAATTCCTGTTAAGACTATTGCAGAAGTTTTAGCTAATGCTCTTTATTTGGATGATACGAAACTTCTAGAAAAATTTAAAGGATTTCCCGAACTAACTCAAGAGGATGAGGCTACAGAGAAATCCAAGTTATCGGATTTAGTGTTTAGAAAAAAGCCGCGCCCAACCCTTTAATGTTATAGATTATGTTTAACTAGGAACATAAAATATTGACAGGTCTCCATTTGGTCTTATATGAGTAAAAGACATCCCAGCAGTCTAATGATATATCATTTCTATTTGAAAAATCATTGTAGCTCATGATTTTTGGTTAATTAAAATCTGAAAAAGGGAGAAGGATCTTGAGAGCATATTCTTCCGATATTAGGCTCTATTAGAATGAATTAGAAATAGAAACGTTCAAAAACAATTCTCGTCTGTGAACATTTGGAATTAGAGAATTCACAAAATAAAGCCTTAAAATCACCTGTTTGAGGGATTCAATTTGAATTTTGAGCACATCGTGATTCGATGTACTTCACTTGAGCGATTCTTCTGCAAAACCAAAGGGATTGAGTTCCCCTGTGTTTTCTGCGAAGATGATTGTATTGAATTTGAAAATGAGGGCATGAGGTTTCCAAATGGAACTGCTATTAGAACACCAAATTCTGCCCTCATCCACATGAATCTAGCCTTTCAAGATGATGTAGATAACTTCCTTTATTCAAAACTTAATGTAGAAATCGGAAGAATGACCAAAATCGTAATGAAAGAAGTCGAAAAAGGATACGATGTGAGTTTTTTCATATCTAATGATGATGTCAAAAATGAGAATGAAAAAAAGAAAATTCAGGGATTCTTGCTTGGTTATCGCGAAAAAATTGGCGCCCTAATTGTTTCTGGAAAATCTCAAATCAATTCTTGGATGCGAAAGTCTGCAGGCACCCTGCTTCAAATACTGCAATAGACTGATGCCTACCTATTATCTTCACATCTGATTTTCTATTTTAAATAATACATACTAAAGAGAAGCAAGGAATAATCCTATTCAGAGGATGTACGTCACAATGTAGGAAAATATCTCATATCATCAAGCCTTGTATCTTTTTCGGGGATCCTACAAGCGTTATCGATTCAATCATAATTCTATGAAACATTATTTCTTCGTTGAGAGATACCAATCCAGATAGTCCTTGTGTTTCTTCTTTGACTTAATCTTTTCGTTTTCTTCGCTTTCAAAAAATTTACGCTCTTTTTCCCGCATATCATCTAGTTTTCCGGTCTCTGTTTTTTTAACAGAAAGCCCACAGATCTCACATGTGTAAAATGGAGGTCGGGGAACCATTGAAGCGCCACATTCCGGGCATTTTGGCATCTTGATATCTTCCCAATTCTCCGAGTTTATTTAACTTGGCCAAAGAACGGCAAAAAACCTCCTTATCTTCTGAACAGAGATTCTTTGTCATCTAACTTCGTAATATTATTTTTCAATTAGACTTTTAAAGCTTAAGGATTCCAGCTGAGTGGGAAACTTTTGGGATGTACACTTATATTTCTTAAGATGTTAATTTGCCCTCTATTAGGGCTGTAAAACGGTCCCTCAATAGATAATATGTGGGATGAGGTCAATTATAAGCTCTCATTTGAAGGGGTCTTATGGAAAGTTATCTAAGATCTAAAAATATCCGATGAATCCTATAGACCAAAGGTTTCACAGCCCAAAAATCAATCCATTACTATAAGGCATATTTTACTAACAACATATATTGATGCTAAATTGTGGATGTATCTAGCTTTAGTTCAACATCCTCACCCAATCTTTCACTTATTAAGTTAGATCAAAAGACCTCATGAAACTGGTTCCCAAACGATCCCTAATTGATTTGCAATTCGATGTGCATGTTTCATTTCGTCTATAGAGGGACGTTGTTGGATTTCTTTATAGCGTGGATCATGTCTAGCCTTGTATTCAGGTCGATATTGTCCCATTATATTGACAAGGGCTTTAGGAACATTTTTTGCGCACCATTCTAAAATCGGTTTTGTGTCCTTATTAATTCGACCCGGCATAACTAGATGGCGGATGATTATTTCTCCAGAGCCTTCATCATGGGCTGCCTTTATGTTGCGTGTCACAACCGCATAGTAATTATCAATACCTGACATTTTTTTGGCAAAAACGTCATCAAAGTATTTTAGATCCGGCAACCAAAAGTCCATGATATCTATCAAAAGGTTCGTTGTTTTTGAAGTCATATACATATTACTGTTCCACAGAATACAGATATTTTGATCCATCAATCTTAGAGCTTCAAGAATGTTGTGTGTATTAGGTGTAGGGGAGCCTCCCACCCAATTAATGTTCCGAGCACCCTCTCGGGCTAGATGTTTGGCATATGCTGCTAATTGCTTGGGGGTGACCATTGCACCATCCACCACCTTCTTCTTCTTAATCCATTCTTGCGAGATACTCCAGTTTTGGCAAAAAACACACCGAAAGTTACAGCCACTGAAAAAAATAGTGCCAGAAGGAATTAGTGGACTCTCTTCACCATGATGGAGGAACACAGAAGAGACGTAGGAGTCATTCGCAAGTCGACATCTTCCGATCTCTCCTGCCATTCTATTTACTTCGCATCTATGTTCACAAAATTCACAGCTAGTTAGCATCCTGTTTGCCAATGCGGCCTTTAGATCCAGAAAGGAGGTCTTGGGAATTTCTAACTCTGATAATGGATTTTTTCCCTGATCAACTTTTTGTAATAATTGTTTGAATTCTTTGGATTTTTTATTATGGATCTCCCAGAGTGCACTTATTTCTTGATTTGCTAGGGACTTAACCCCAATATCTACCTTTTTTGCTATTAGATACCTTGCTGTTCTCTTATTAATAATTATATCATAATAACGTGCAAATCGCTCCCTAACAACCGGGTTCTGCCACACTTGAGTTGAATTTGGTCTTAAAAGCCTCCACAAACAAAACACCTTCAGTAATCTCGAACCAAGATGAATGGTCAATTTTTTGTATATTTCACATTAATAACTGCATATCTATAGATTTTTCTGCATTATTAGTGTATTAAGGGACCAGCCATCTCTTTATTTTGTAATTCATCTGCAGTTATATTAATCACATCGCAATGTTAGTAGATTGAGATTGCGACATTTTCATTAGGAAAGGAAGAACACTTTAGAAGGAATTACTCGAGATATTAGATCTTATAGACTTTTCGACTTTTCAACTTCCGATGCTAATCTAATATTTTATTTAACTCCACTAAAAGAAACGCGAACGTGCTGTTTTCTTAGAAAAATTTCCCCTCAATAAGATTGGAGTGCCACAATCTGGGCATTTATTTTTAAGAGTAATCTTGTACTCTCGAATATTAAACCCATAACGGGCAATCAAGCGGCTTCCACAATTAGGACAGTACGTATGATTGCCATGATGTCCTGGAACATTCCCAAGATATACGTAGTGGAGGCCTTTTTCTTTTGCGAGGCGGTATACTTTCTCGAGGGTCTCTATAGGGGTGGGAGGTACATTACGCATCTTGTAATGCGGGGAAAATCTTGAGAAATGAGTAGGAGTTGCTGAACCTAAGTTCGCAATAATCCAATCAATCAATTCTTCGAACTGTTCCTCTGAGTCGTTTTTTCCAGGAATGACAAGATTTGTAACCTCCACATGGATCCCATAGCTCTTCATAGTCTTGGCTGCTTTCAATACGGGTTTTGCACTCGAAGCGAAACAAACCTCTTGGTAGAATTCATCTCCTCCTTTTATATCGACATTAGCAGCATCAATCAGAGGTGCGATTTCCCGTAAAGCTTTGGGTGTAATATAACCATTTGTAACAAGAACGGTCTTTATATTGTTTTTAGCTGCTAACTGCCCTATAACGCGTATGTATTCAGGCCATATGATCGGTTCGTTATAGGTGGCTGCCCAAGAGACGCAGTCAAATTTTTTGGCAAGTTCCACAATCATTTCGGGTGTCATGTTCCTCAAAGGATATTCTTCAGGCATAATTCGCGAAATACTCCAGTTCTGACAGTGTAAACACCCAAGGTTGCATCCGACCCCTCCAATCGAATAAATACAGCTACCTGGGTAGAAGTGGTATAAGGGTTTCTTTTCAATGGGATCTGGTCCTGCTGAGGAAACTTTCCCATAAGTAAGGGAAATAAGAACCCCATCTTGGTTCTCTCTAACCCCACACCATCCCTTTTGGCCGGAGGCTATCGTACACACCCTCGGACAAAGGAGACATCTAGCTGAATTATCAGATTTTTTCACCCAAAAGTTGGCTTTATTAGGCAAAATACTCACACGGCTAACAGATCTCTAGGGCAGAGAAATAAATATGGTTTTTTGATTCTGTTAGCAACACCTAACAAGACACTTACCACACTGATATTCCCTAAAGAGCTTGATAATTCTTAATTACCACTTCTGTTTCAATGGGATATTTTTCCTTAGAGAGTCTGTTTCAATGGGGGAAAACCTCATTGAATATTTATTACATGCTTCTCTAATCTGATTAGGAGCAAAAAATTATTTAAAACTGCAGATTAGGGATATATAGGAATATTGAATTCAACTAAATAATTAGGTTTGTTGATAAAAAAGAGAGAGGGGTTGTAAGGTTAGATTAGTCGTAAGACTAGTCTAGTTTTATTTTGCCGCTATGTATCTCGATTGTCCCAATTCGGTCTGGTTTTCTATCTCCAGTTACCTGTTCTAGCATTATCCGTTGTTCAACCTGGGCTACTAGTTTTCGTGTCTGATCGATTACATCAGGATTTACTGAGATGCTATCTATCCCTGATTGAACTAGAAATTTCGTTACATCGGGATAAACTGAAGGTGCTTGACCACAGATGCTAACAGTTTTCCCATATTTATGGGCAGTCTCGATCAACCCTCTTATCGCGCGTAACACCGCAGGATTCCGTTCATCGAAGAGATGAGCAAGTTTACGGGAATCACGATCAACTCCAAGTATAAGCTGAGTCAAATCATTGCTGCCAATAGAGAAACCGTCGAAGATTTGGGCAAACTCATCCGCAAGAATAATATTTGATGGAATTTCTGCCATAACCCAAATCTGGAAATCCGGTCCTTTTCGAAGTCCTGCATCCTCTAAAAGTTTTATAACCCATTTACCTTCCTCAGGAGTCCTGCAGAATGGCACCATCACCCAACAGTTGGTTAGACGGTATTCTTCTCGAACTTTTTTAATAGCTTCGAGCTCTAGTTGAAATGCGGATACGAAATCTGGGTCGTAGTAACGGGAAGCGCCCCGATAGCCAATCATAGGGTTGGTTTCTTCGAATTCGAATTTTTCGCCTCCTTCAAGATCCTTATACTCGTTAGTTTTGAAATCAGAGAGCCTTAAAATTACTGGACGGGGATAGAAAGCTGCACAGACTTTCCGGATTCCGTCTGAAAGGGCATTAATGGCCATTTGAGCCTCACCAATCTCGATCAAGTACTTAGGATGCCGTAAAATGTGGCTTGCCCAGACAAATTCTTCGCGGAGGAGACCAACACCATCTACAGGTAGTTTAGCAACTTCTTCAGCTTTTTCGGGAACACCTAAGTTCACATAAATTTTGGTAGCAGTNNAGCAGTTACGGGTGATTCGAATGCTGCTACTGTAGTAGTTGGGACTGCCCTCTCTTTTGCCTCGACAACTTCTTGTAGAATACCCTGATAAATAACACCTCGGGTCGCATCTACTGTAATTGTATCTCCACTGTTAATCTTTTGAGTTGCATCTCCTGTGCCCACTATACAAGGCGTTCCAAGCTCTCGACTGACAATTGCAGCATGGGCGGTCATTCCACCTTCGTCTGTCACAATTGCCGCCGCTTTGACCATCGCAGGGACCCAGTCTGGGTCGGTCATCTTAGTGATGAGGATTTCGCCTTCTTTAAAGTCCGTGATATCATCAGCACTTAGAATTTTGTGTGCAGCTCCATAAGCGATTCCGGGGCTCGCGGGAAGGCCTTGAGTAATAATTTTACGTTCTGTGGTGGTCACGCTAGCCGTAACTGTTCCTTCTGTCCAAGCGGTTTCAGGCCTTGACTGAAGAATCCATAGCTTATTAGTTCGATTATCCTTTCCCCATTCTATATCTTGAGGGAAATCATAATGCTCTTCGAGTTGGATTCCATATTTTGTTAGCGTTACGATTTCCTCATCTGTAAGAATCGGTTGGTTTTGACGGGCTGCTGGAACTTCTTTTTCCTCAATACCTCCCCCTTCTAGCTGCACGAGTTCTACTTTCTTGGAAGCAACGTTTCTTTCAATGATCTCTCCATTATTTTTCTTGACATAAAAGGTGTCCGGGGTGACTTTTCCCTGCACGACTAACTCCCCAAGACCCCAAGATCCCTCGATCGTTACGACATCCCTCGACCCATTCCGAAGGTCTACAGTAAATATGACACCAGCGGTGAGGGAATGAACCATGAGTTGTACTGCAGCGCTAAGAGCTACTTCATCATGTTCAAATCCCTTTTCTTCTCGATAATAGATTGCTCTATCAGTGTAAAGGCTGGCAAAACAATCCTGAACAGCTTTTACAACCTGTTTGGCTCCAATAACGTTGAGATATGTTTCTTGTTGCCCAGCAAAACTAGCACCCGGAAGATCCTCAGCAGTGGCACTACTTCGAACGGCAACTTCCGGGTTTTCTATCTTGCTTCGCTCAGCCAGTTCTTTATACGCGGCTTCGATCTCGTTTCTCAGTATAGTAGGCAATGGTGCAGCTGTGATGAGGTCGCGGATTTCTTTGCCTACTTTTTTCAACATCCGTGTATCTTTTGGATCTTTCAATTGATCCAGAATTGATGTGATTCGTGAACCGAGTTTATTTTCTTTAATAAACCATTTGTAGGCATATGCAGTTACTGCAAATCCATCAGGTACTGGAACTCCTGCTTTAATAATCATTTCACCCAAATTAGCTGTCTTACCACCAACAAGGGGAATATCCGCTTTAGTCAACTCGTCAAACCATAGAATAAACGCTGTTGAACGATCTGACACATTACTCACTCTCACAAAACTTTGAGAGGTAGTTATCTCTCCTTATTCTCTCTTTTCTATTTCATGTTAAAAAATACAATGGAAGCGCACAAAAATAAATGATTGTAATGTGTAAATGTTTCTAGGTTAGAACCAAAAAAATCGTGACATGGAGAACAAAGAAAGGAATAGAAAGTTACTTTGCCCCTGGTTAAGCCATAGAAGAGGTTTATTGCCTTAATTCCTTCTCCAAACTAGAGGATTAAGAAACTTGTTCGATACTCTTGGCCAGCATAGAATCCATTTTCACCAATTTCTTCTTCGATGCGAATTAGTTCATTATATTTTGCGTTTCGGTCACTTCTTGCAACACTACCGGTCTTGATTTGACCCGTACTTAAGCCCACAGCAAGATGGCTTATAGTTGTGTCCTCTGTTTCGCCGGATCTGTGGCTGACGATGGTAGGATTGCCTGCTTGCAGTTCTAAATTGAATGCTTCGATGGCTTCAGTAAGTGTTCCGATCTGATTGCACTTCAATAGAAGCGCATTTCCGACTCCGTGTTTAATAGCACGCTCAATACGTGTTTTGTTGGTCACGTATGCGTCATCGCCTACGATTTGGAGTTTATCCCCATATTTTTTGGTGAAAATCGCCCATGTATCCCAGTCATCTTGAGCAAAGCCATCTTCAATACTGGTAATAGGGTATTCCTTCACAAGCTGTGCCCAAAAATCGATTAACTCGTCACCTGTTAAGTTTTTCCCATCGATAAAGTATGTATTTGTTTTTTCATCGAAGAACTCGGAAGCTGCAGGATCTAGCGCAAAAGTAATCTCTGATCTGATTTGATAACCAGCCTCTTCAACCGCCTTTGTTAGAATGTTTAAAGCGTCTCGAACTTCGCCTTCGATGCCACTAAAGCCTCCTTCAGCTCCAACAAGAGTTGTATGCTCCCCAAAGGTTTCTTTCATTAAACGCTTCAATATATGGTAGATTTCTGAAATCCATTGGATACCTTCAGTGAAGTAACTTGCGCCAAGGGGTTGAAGCATGAATTCTTGAACCACAATGGGACCTACACCATGTTTTCCTGCATTAATTACGTTACACATGGGCAATGGCATGATATATCGGGTTGTGGGTCTTCCAGCAAGGGTTGCGATGTGTTCATATAGGGGAACCCTCTTGGCAGCTGCGGCTGCCTTAGCGACCGCCCAACTTACTGAAAGGAGAGCATTAGCACCTAGGTTTGATTTATTAGAAGTACCATCCAGTTCAATCATCTTAGTGTCAATACTGACTTGATCAACTGCATTCAAATCTTGAAGGATTGTCGCGATCTTTGTATTCACATTTTCCACGGCTTTTGTGACATGTCGGCCACCGAATGCGTGGCTTCCATCTCTTAGTTCAAGTGCTTCATGAATTCCTGTACTTGCGCCGCTTGGCACGATAGCGCGGCCAAGGATTCCATCTTTTAACCAAACATCGGCCTCTACTGTAGGAAATCCTCTTGAATCTAGAATCCAACGCGCTTTGATTTTTTTTATTTCGAATCTTGTCACTTTCTATTCCACCCACAGACATAAGTAATCCCATGTTCCGTTTTATATCTGTTTCACAATTTTTATTTTTTCGGACACTAAGTCAAAAACATATTTACAAACTCACGATTTTTGAGGTCTGTTTATCGATCGAAATAGAATAGAAGAATTATACAAACTTTACAAAATGAAGATAATCATTTGTGTTTTCTAAATTAATGGGATGATTGGTCCTCATTGTAGCTTTTTATAAGCCTTAGAGTGTTTTTGTGATTCAAACATATTATCTAATCCCCCCCATATGAATGGATGTTGGAAAATAATAGCCTTGTTTGAAATTAACCATATTGATGTGATATTCTTATGTCTACAAAGGATATTATACTTAAGTCAAGGAATAAGTTACTATTTCCAGCCCTTATTGAGCAGATAAGCAAATTAAATGCAAAGCGAGTACTTTTTCAATTACCTGAAGGGCTTATACATGCTGAGTTATTGAATCTGGTCAACACTTTACAAAAAAAAGGTAAAAAGGTATTTATTTCTGGAGATGCTTGTTGGGGTGGATGTGATCTTCCCTTAGAGGAAGTTTTCCGGCTTAAATGTGATCTTGTGGTTCATTATGGACACAGCCCATACCCACACCCGTATTCGATTCTTATGGATAGATCAGACAATAAACATAGAAAAGCGATCCCAGTAGTGTGGGTAGAAGTTCAGAGCACCCAGCCGATCCAGAACATCTTAGAGGAGGTTGTTAAACAGATAAAGGAACGTTTTGGAAACAGACCTACTGTAAGTCTTGTAACAAATATTCAACACGTCCATCAACTTGATGAAATGCAAAATTTTCTTGAAAAGAAAGGGATAACCGTATATATGAGCCAATCCGAAGGCAATACCAGCTATCCAGGGCAAATTCTTGGTTGTGATGTCACTACGGCAATCCGGATCCAAGATGATATTGATGCTTATGTTTATCTTGGTAGTGGAAAGTTTCATGGGTTGAGTGTAGGATTATCAACGAGCAAACCAGTCCTTCATGCAGATCCATTTGAACGATATAGTGAATGGTTGGATCAGGAGACTACCCACCTATTAAAAAAAAGGTACGCCGTCATTGAAGCTGCTCGAAATGCGGAAAAATGGGGAATTATAGTGGGATTGCGCTCTGCTCAGTTCAAACTAAAGCTTGCTCAGAAGATGCAGAAATGGTTAGAAACCGAAAATAAAGATATACTCCTCTTAACCCTTCGTGATGTTACAGGAGAGCGAATTATGGCTTTCAACTTTTTAGATGCCTTTGTAATCACTTCGTGTCCACGAATTGCAATAGACGACTCAGAGCGATTTATTAAGCCAGTTCTCAACTCTTATGAGCTTGGTGTCCTTCTGGGGAAGTATCAATGGCCAAAATATGAATTCTTCTAATAGAATACCCCGAATTGCTTTAACCAAGAAAAGTAGATTTCCATCTTAGGAAGGGATCATAATGGTCGATAAGCTCAGATTCAAGAAAAGAGATTTAGAGATCTGTCTTGAGCGCGTAGTTGCACCAGAAAAGCCTAATCCACGATTAGAACAATATCCTATCTCGTCTAGTGTTGCTGCGGAGATTGTATGGATCGCATTTTACAAAAACGATATAGTCGGGCGAAAGGTTGTGGAACTAGGATGTGGAACCGGAAAACTCTCAATTGCTTGTGCATTGCTTAATGCTTACCATGTGACTGGTATTGATATTGACCCAGCTATTATAAAAACCGCGCAAACAAATTCTGAGCAGTTTGACTTACAAAATCGTGTATCTTGGGTATGTGGGGATATAAAAGCTATTCGTGCCTCTATCCCTCTATTTGATGTTATTGTGATGAATCCCCCGTTCGGAGTCCGTGGAGCACCCGGAATAGACATTCGATTTCTCAACCATGCTATGCGACTTGGTTCTGTCATCTACTCGCTTCATTTGGGTAGATTGAAAAACCGTGCCTATATCTCAGAAGTCGTAACAAAGAAAGGGTTTACTATAGATTTTATTTCTAGAATGACGATGGATATTCCTTATCTTTTTTCATATCATCGAAAACTCAGACATAAGATTGCAGTTGATCTTTATAGGATCATCAAAGTAAAAAACTGGAATGTTGAGCCATGAGACCAGGAACCTTCAATCTCCATTTTAGAACTCAATTAAAGTTATACGAACCTTATTGCATATTCGTAACGAGGTATATTAAAAAATAAGAAATTCGTAAATACTTAAAGTCGAGCAATTGGTTGTTTGTAAACTCAAAAAACACTGTCTTATGCAAACTTTAATGAAAATGTTCACAAAACGTACTATGGGAATATTTATTATGGCTCTGCTCCTAGATCATTTTGGGGTCGGAGAATGATCCTAAATGTCTGCGTTCAGCATTACCATTTCCCGCAGACCAGATAAAGATGAATCTTCGAGGATACAAATGAAAAGTGCGTATTCAATGGAAGTGATTTTGATGAGTAAAGGATCCCCTTCATCGGGTGATTTTGTCTTGCCCGGTGACTATTTAGGTGTAGTTGAGGAATTTCTACCAGGACAAAATTGTTTCATTGAGGAAGGAGTGCTTCGTGCAGCTGTTCCAGGTATTGTAATGGTAGATCTCGAGGAGAAGTTAATAAGCATTTATCCAGTTGTTAAAAAATTACTCCTCCCTCAAATTGGGGATAAATGCATCGCAAAAGTTAACATAACAAAGAAACAAGTTGCTTCCCTAAATATCAAGTTCCTTCGGGGAACCTATTTGCCAGTCCCATACACAGGCAGCCTGCATATTGGGCAAGTATCAGCAAAATATGTCCAAGACATGTTTAAGGCTATGCTTGCAGGTGATGTTATTCGTGCTCGGGTTATCAACACTCAGCGAATCCCGATCCAGCTTTCCACTACAGGTCGAGATTTTGGAGTCATTTTTGCTCTTTGCTCGAAGTGTGGAGGCTTTTTAAACTATATACGACCCAACTTGTTGAAATGCCAAACCTGTGACCAAGTGGAATCACGGAAAACTGCAAGAGACTATGGAAGGGCAACATTGCCTTTGAGAACGAAATAACCCTTTTAGTATAACACCCCTTCAAAGTCACTGAGGCGTATCTAAGATGAGGCGCATGTCCCGCACATATGAACGGGAATTACTTCTTACATTTGATAATAGACCCCAGATGGAACTTTTTATCGAGAATATCCATGACGAATTAAAATTTGTAGAAATTTTGATGACAGGAATTCCAAAACGTCTGAAAATCAAAGTACGCGGTGAGAAAGAAGCTGTCAAACAAGCATGTAGAATCCTTAAATGGTTACAGAAAAGCATTTTGGGTGTCACAAATAAGGATCCACAAGACCGGTTTCGGTGGAATTCTTACTATTTCAAACGCTTAATAGGATCAATATCTCCTGACATGGTTCTTGAAGTGTTACGGATCAAAGGACATGAAATAAAGCTTTATGAAGATTACTTTCTTTCGACTGCAGACCTTAATGTAGTCCAAGACATTGCGGGATCTATTCAACATATTTGGATGGAATTGAGTTATAAAACCCGATCTCGCGCCTTAAAACGGGTCGTTACTCTTGTTAGTGTGATCCGCAATGAAGATCCCTCACAAATATATGCCGAAGGAATTGAAAAAGGAGTTATTTCTGAACAAGAGAACTCTTTAACAGTCAATCCTGAGCACGCTTTAAAGACGCTTTTGGGGACATATCCTTCTTCAAACTGAGAACTCTGAAAAATTCACTGGATACACGCTATTCAAGCACTATGTTTGCGGATTACTTCAGCTGGAATCAATAGAAATAAAAACGATTTTCTAGAGACCTTGTCCAACATAGGGGGAATGAATTTTGGAAATCGAGTCCTACGAAATCGAGGACGCGATGGAACCATTATAAAAATGACCATTGTTGGAGAAACTCACACCTTTCTGAATCTTCTCCGATATTTTTTAACAATGCATGATGCTATCGATTATGCAGGATATACCATGCGTCACCCATTGGAACCCCGTTCCAATGTGTTTATCAAAGCTAAGAATGCCTCAGCCAAAACTGTACTTTTAACTACCATTCAAGAGATTCGCAACAAAATAAACGAATTTGAGGAAAAATTCAAAGCTGAACTAAAAAAATACTCTAAATGAAGTGAAATGATAGTGAACCCGTTCCAACGTACCCTAAGTACATTTATACCTGAAGAAATCGATCTAAAGCATATTCTAACTGATAAAAATCTTGCTAAATTCGGAGATTCACTTATCAACTTTCTTTATTCGATCGCAAAATCTATTGTTACAGGAGTGTTTTGTGGCGAAAAAGTCTCTGACAAATCTCTTGCTTCTGCCATCCGTGAAACCCCCCTTATAAATAAAACTCGTCCCCGAAGCAATGTTAATGAACAAGCAGATGCTGTTGAAGCGTTCTGCGCCTATCTTTGGCTTAAACCCAAGGTTTCATTAGAAGAAATGGCTACTATCATCGTTCAAGCCATCGAAGGACTAGATCTATCTCATCATAAGAACGAAAAAGCTGCAGAAAAACAGGCCTTTAAGATACTTATAGAAAATTTATTGGTAAAATCAGACACCTTATGAAACTTAGGTAGAATGGCTCTTCTGGAATTAGAAAATCAAATACGTGCGTGGAAACCCGCTGATATTTGATACCACATTATAACCATAATAATGGGTTTATTACCAATTTGACACGCTTGGCAAAGGATCAAGGAATGAATGTCAATTTTTCTGGCACAAACTCATAAGACTGATTCGTCTTGTCCTTTCTTGATATTTCGCCACAATTTGTATTTAATTCTTGAATCCTTCAGGAAATGACATCCAATCGTAATGTTTATATCCTACGCTTACGTAGCTAAAAATTGCGCATAGAATTAGAAATCTTTAACTCAATTACTATTGGATCATAACTACTAATTGATTATGATCCTCCGGTGTAGTGGACCTCATCGGAGGTTTTGACGGGCACAACCTTGCCCGGAACACGATGATCACCACGCATACGCCACCACGGATTTACCGTGAGGTTCATCCTTATTGAAACCTAACGAGATCACCAAGGCGATACCAAGTCAGTCAATATCCCGACATGCTGACGCTGACAGGTGGATGGCTTGGCTCGGGTACCGATGAAGGTCGTGGCAAGCTGCGTTAAGCCCCGGTTAGATGCATGCAGTCGAAGACCCGGGGATCACCGAATAAGACTTCTTTCACGGGCCTAATAAGTTCGTGAGTCCCCATTTGGGGACGGGTACCCCGCGAAGTGAAACATCTCAGTAGCGGGAGGAAAAGAAACCAATTGGGATTCCCTAAGTAACGGCGAGTGAAAAGGGAAGAGGGCAAACTGAACCCATCATCGAAAGATGTTGGGGATGTAGTGTGTGGCCTGCTCATTAATCCCTCATGACTAAGCTGAATTCGTCTGGAAAGTCGAACCAAAGAGGGTGATAGTCCCCTAAGCGTAAATCATAGGGATCGGAGCAACGCCCGAGTAGCGTAGGTCGGAAATCCTGCGTTAAGGAAGCAGACACTGACTGCTAACCCTAAATATATCCCGAGACCGATAGCGCACTAGTAGCGTGAGCGAAAGCTGAAAAGCACCCCGGAAGGGGGGTGAAAAGTGCCTGAAACCTGTTAGTAATAATGGATGCGGCCTGAAAGCGAAGAGTCTCCTCGAAGGAGCTCCGGGCAACCGGATAGTACGAGAGGAGAGGAGCAGGGTTGCATCTTCCGTCTTGAAACACGGGCCGGGGAGTTCATCTTCGTGGCAAGCTTAAAGAGCTTCCAAACTCTGGAGGCGTAGGGAAACCAAAATGCTCGTAACCTCCCTTGGGGGGCCAGGAGCGAGGTCTGATAAAGGCCTGGAGTCACGAGGGTGAGACCCGAAGCCGGTCGATCTACGCCTGGGCAAGGTGAAGCCGAGGGAAACCTCGGTGGAGGCCTGCAGGAGTGCTGACGTGCAATTCGTTTCTCTGACCTGGGTGTAGGGGCAAAAGACCAATCTAGACCGGTTATAGCTGGTTCCCTCCGAAGTGGAGCCCTAGTCCAGCCTGGTTGGAGATGGCCTGTAGGGTAGAGCACTGATAGTGGCGTAAAGGCGGAAGCCGTAAAACCATTGTCAAACTCCGAATCTACAGGCATCTGAGAAGACCGGAGACGGGCGCATGGGGGTAAGCCCCATGGCCGAGAGGGGAACAACCCAGACCGAGGTTAAGGCCCCCAAGTGCTGGCTCAGTGTTAAACTAAAGGTTGTCATAGGGCGAAGACAGCGAGGAGGTAGGCTTAGAAGCAGCCATCCTCTAAGAAGTGCGTAACAGCTTACCCGCCGAGCTCTCTGGCGCCGAAAATGGACGGGGCTAAGCCAGCCGCCGATACCCCGGAGCACCTGGAAACGGGTGATTTGGTAGGAGGGCGTCCTGTTTGGACCGAAGCAGGGCCGTGAGACCCTGTGGACCGGGCAGGAATGTAGATCCCGGCAGTAGTATCAGCAAAGTCGGGTGAGAATCCCGACCGCCGAAAGGGCAAGGGTTCCTCAGCAATGTTCGTTAGCTGAGGGTTAGTCGATCCTAAGGTCCCACTTAACCAGTGAGTGGTCGAAAGGGAAAACGGTTAACATTCCGTTACCGCGCAAGTACTCGCGGCGACGCTACGTTCAAGTCCAGACGCTTTGGGGTAGGTTGTGTAGGGCTGTCGCCCTATTTAAATGTTCGAACTCTGGGAAGTACCGTAATGGTGAGAACCAGACGAAGACATGAATAGGCTAGCACTAGTGCTGGCTACAGCTGAGCCCTGGAGCCCTTGAAAAAGGACTTGGAAAGAATCTTGCGCGTTCGTACCCAGAACCGACACAGGTGCCCCTAGGTGAGTAGCCTAAGGCGTGTCAGGGGTAACTCGGGCTAGGGAATTCGGCAAATTAGCCCTGTAACTTCGGGAGAAGGGGTGCCAGCGATCTAGGAGACCCCTGGGATCGCTGGTCGCAGTGACTAGGAGGACCGGACTGTTTAATAAAAACATAGCGTCTCGCAAGGGCGAAAGCCTGAGCACGGGACGTGAGTTCTGGCCAGTGGCGGGTCGTCAAACTGCGTTACAACGTGGCTAAGCCCCGCTAAACGCCGGGAGTAACTATAACTCTCTTAAGGTAGCCATATGCCTTGCCGGGTAAGTTCCGGCGTGCATGAACGAATCAACTAGGTCCTCACTGTCCCAGCCCGGAGCCTGGTGAACCTCCAGACCAGTGAACAGTCTGGTCTCGTCCAGCGGAAAGAGAAGACCCCGTGGAGCTTTACTGTAGCTTGGTGCTGGAGCATGGCTTTAGGTGCAGAGCATAGGTAGGAGCCGACGAAACCTAGCTTTCGGGCTGGGTGGAGGCACCCGTGGAATACTACCCGCTTAAAACTGTGTTTCTAACCCTCGCAAGAAGGAACAACGCCAGGTGGGCAGTTTGGCTGGGGCGGCACGCCCTCGATAAAAAAACAAGGGCGCCCAAAGGTCAGCTCATCCGGGACAGAAATCCGGAGTAGAGTGCAAGGGCAGAAGCTGGCCTGACAGGATTTCTAACAATGAGAAATCCTGCCGCGAAAGCGTGGCTTAGCGAGCGGTCGTACCCTCTCAGTGAGGGTCGGCCACGGCAGAAAAGTTACCCCGGGGGTAACAGAGTTGTCGCGAG
>JABAOC010002962.1_pt1 | contig 19948 bp, 17 predicted proteins | sample 7062161 | NCBI WGS metagenome assembly JABAOC01 (sample SAMN14538625, study PRJNA623070) | marine sediment metagenome | biome: marine biome [ENVO:00000428]; feature: marine pelagic biome [ENVO:01000023]; material: deep marine sediment [ENVO:00002113] | place: India: Gulf of Khambhat ... | reverse complement strand
CCGAATAGACACTTCCGAGATACCAAAAAACTTAATCCAGGTGTGGTAGAGAAGATAGTAAAGTGGTGGTGAAGTGTCGCGGGCAACGGTGGTAATAATTTGCCAATAAGGCTTGATTGCTAGAGTGGCTGCCCAGGCTTCGTCACCCCAAAGACTAACGGAAAATTGGGTCATTAAGAATGATTATATCTTTTCTGTGACCCGATATTCTAGTCTTTTTCCTACCATTAATTGGGTTTGGGAGTGAAGTCCGGGAATAACGGACATAAAAAGAGCGGCCACAGGCATTAAAACCCACTGAACATACTCTAAGGCAGACTTCCAGCGGGGTAAGCCTTTTGGCCTTTTTGGGCGAAGAGAATAATCAAGGACAATGATGACAAAAAGAAAGGTAAGACAAGTTGTTAAGATGATTCTTGAAATTCGGGGAAGATTATAACCAAGGGCGGTTTGTTTAAAAACCGGATTAACCAGGGCCGGAAGCCAGGCTCCCAGAGTAAGAATAAACCAGTTGGTTGACCAAATAATATGAGTTTCAACTAGTTTGTAAATTCGGAAAATCTTTGTCCAAATTGGAATTTCAGGATGTTTGAGAGCTTGTTTAATGGCGTAGGGAATGTCGGTACAACCCCAGGCATGACGCCGACACTGTTGGTAACGGTTGTTTAAAGAACCCAAATAACTCCGACCCTCTGGAGCATCAATACTGGTAGGCAGAAAAACAGAATTAACCTCGACTTTCCCCTGATTGTGGAAAAAGCACTGAAGAAAAATATGCCAATCCTCGGGAATAATGTCCGTGTGCCAGTAGTCAACTCCATCAACCATTTTTAAAGAAGCAGAATAAGTTGAGTAATTAAGATAAAGATTTTCTGGTTCCAAACAGTGAGAAATGTGAGTAACATTACCCATTGTTCCCACGATTCTGACAAAAGCCGGCACCCGCCAATAATTATTGTGCCAGACAATCGGTGTTTGCCAAAAGCGATAATGTCTTTCAGGATTTAGGGCAAAATTATAAGTGAGAGCGGCAAAATATTTAGGATGGAAGCAGGCGTCAGCATCACAACTAGTAATCGTCATCTTTTCAGGATGAAATTTGCCTTTTTTTATCAGGATTTTCTTAGCTTGTTTGGCACCCCAAGCTTCGTTAGAAGCTTTACCTCGAACTTCACCAGGAAGATTGTCGGGATGGAAGGTGGGGATAAATTCACCAAACTCTCCTTTGTATTTTTTGGCTAGTTCTCTGGCTCTTTGGCGATAGCCTTCAGCCCTTGCTTCCATTGCTAAAACCACAAACAATTGGTTTTTGTCAATGTTTTTTTGTTTAACCAAACAATCAAGCGTTGTGGATAACTTTTCAACCGATTCATCATAATTGGGGATAATTATTAAATGTTTAATTTCGTCCCACTCAAGGGAATTTTCATCCCTGTCTTTTTTATACTGTTGATGCCAGTTAGTTTTCCTAGCCTGTTTAATCTTAATATAACCAGCCAGTCCTAAAAAAGCTGCCTGAAAAGAACGATAAAACCAAAAAACCAAAAAGCCAATCGTGAAATAAGCCACAATTCGAGGAATAAAAAAAGCACCCCAAAGAGGGAAAAGAATAATTGTCCACGCCAAAGTCCCTGGCAGAATTTCTAGGAATCTTTGAACTCGAGCGTCGTATTTCTCAACAAACCGCTTCATGTCGAGGCTAATTATATCACAGTTATTTAATTTTTAGTCGAGTTAAGAAATTTCTTTTAGGAATTTCCGCCAAGCGCTTCCTTTTTTCTTAATTTCTCGCCTAGTTCTCGCTGGATAAAGGCGGTAGGTATCATGGTAAGCGGTGAAATCAAAAATTCTTGGCTCTTCATTTTCCAATATTAAATTCCAAATGCCCCAAACCCTCTTAATTTTTACAAATTTTTTGTAAAGATTTATATCTGGCATCCAGTCGTGTTTTTCGAGAATTTTTAGCATACCTTGACCAAAAATCTTGAATGATTTTCTTAATTTAGGCGAGAGTTTCTTGGGTTCAATATAACAGCATTGTTTTCCTGGGAGCTTTTTTTGAAAAAGCATGTTGACTAAACCAGCCTTGGTTTTTCGTCTTTCGAAAGTAGTTTTTACAACAAAGGACTTAATAAATTGGCGGCAAACCCGATAGGCGTATTCGGTGTTTTTCAAGTATTCTAAATCGTTTACTTCAGGAAAAATACCTGCGGGAATTTTGACAACTTGATTCTTATTGGCGAGCTCATAAACTGCCCATTCCCAACCAGAACCAATTAATTTTGAATCAGGAAAAAAGATGCAAGTTTGAGCCGGCGGGGGAGCATTTTTAACAAGGCTTCTGATTTGTCGCCGAAGCTTGAAATCCTCTTTTATTAATTTTATTAAGTTAAAATTTTTATCGATGAATGGCTGCATTCGCCACTTCCCCTTTTTAATACTTGCCATTTGGACTGGGTAACTATATTTTGAAGAGGTTTTTGGCATTTTGAGTTGTGATTTTGGCAGTTTTTTCTAAACTAACTTCTTTTAATTTCGCCAGACATTCAGCAATAATTTTAACATGAGCCGGTTCACTGCGAGAGCCTCGATAAGGCTCAGGAGCAAGAAAAGGACAATCGGTTTCTAAAAGAATTTTTTCAAGGGGAATCTGTTTAAAAACGTTTTGTAAACCAGGGTCATAAGTGAGATTGCCATCAACGCCGAAATAAAAACCGAGCTCTCTAACTCTTTCAATTCTTTTTTTGCCCCCAGAATAACAATGCCAAATGCCTTTAAGCCCTTTTTTGGCATATTTTTTTAACATTTCAAAAGTGTCTGAGGAAGCTTCTCGAGAGTGAACATTAATTGGCAAATTGTTTTTTAAAGCCAGTTCGATTTGTTTTTCAAAAAGAAAAGTTTGTTCTTTTTTAGAGCGGTCTTTTTCTCCGGGCGGGGCAGGTGAATAGTCAAAGCCAGATTCGCCAATGGCAACAACTTCTTTTTTCCTTGCTAACTTGCTTAATTCCTGAATTTGCTTTTCCAAAGAAAGTTTAATCTCAGGATCGGTTTGGTGAGGATGAATACCAACAGCAGGGTAAACAATGCCTTTGTATTTTCTAGAGATTTTAATTGCCTGTTCTGACTCTGTCAGATTACTACTAACACAAATAATTTTTGTTACCCCATCCTTAACAGAACGCTTAACCACCTTATCAAGGTCATCTTGATAGTCTTTGAAATTAAGGTGAGCGTGGGTATCAACAAGCATTACTTTAGTCTGGGAAAAAGAGGCTTTTCAGATTTAATTTTCGGACCTTTAAATTGTTTTTCAATTTGTTCCGCGGTTTCGGGAAGGAAAGGCTTAAGATTAAGGCTAATTTGGCGGATTTCCTTAACTAATTCTTCTAAAACAGTTTTTAGCTTTTTTCCTGAGAGTTCCCAGGGTTTTTTGCGGTCAATTAGTTTGTCACCAGCACCAATTTCCTCCCAGATTAGATTAAGAGCTACGTCAAATTGAAATTTGTCAAGAGGTTTTTTAATTTGAGGATAGATTTGACTTTTTGAGTTTTTGAAATCAAATCCTGATTTTTCGCACAACTTTGCTATCCGTGCCACCAAATTACCCAAGCCGTTGGCTAAATCAGCATTATAAAGCTCCTGGAGTTTATTAAGGGTTAAATCAACATCTCTTGTAGCTGGGCCGTATTTGATGAAGTAGTATCTTACTCCGTCGGTACCAAATTTCTTCACCAATTCTGTTGGTCGAATGATATTACCTAAAGATTTACTAATTTTCTGTCCATTTAAGCTAAAAAAATCATGAGCATAAACGGTTTTCGGTAGTTTGAATCCGGCTGATTTTAACATCGCTGGCCAAAGTAGGGCATGCCAGCGAAGATTATCTTTACCTAAGAGGTGAAGGTCAGCCGGCCAAAAACCTTTAGGGGCACCGGTTATATAGTTTATTAAGGCATCAAACCAAACATAGATGGTGTGTTTCGGATCGTCAGGGACAGAAATTCCCCATTCAACTGACGGTCGAGATATAGGGATATCCTCAAGCCCTCGATCTAGAAAGGCTAACATTTCGTTTCTTTTTGATTCTGGTTGGACAAACTCAGGATTCTTTTTGAGACGGTCCTTTAAAAAGTCTTCATATTTAGACCAGCGGAAAAAATAGTTTTTCTCAGTTAGTTTTCTTGGGGTTTTGGTAGGATGATAGGGGCACTTTCCTTTAACTAAGTCTTTTTCGGTGATAAATCCTTCACAGCCTTGACAGTAAATGCCTTCGTATTTTCCTAAATAAATATCACCTTTTTTCTTTACTCGGCGCCAAAAGTCAATTACTGTTTTTTTGTGATCTTTATCAGTAGTTCTAATAAAGCGGTCATAAGAAATATTAAGTGATTGGAATTGTTCTTTGTCAGCTTGACTGATTTTATCTGCCCATTTCTTAAATTCAACCTTTGCTTTCTTAGCTGCTTCTTCTGCTTTGCCACCATGCTCATCAACGCCTGTTAGGAAAAAAACTTTCTCTCCCAAAAGACGATGATAGCGAGCCAAAACATCAGCCACGATTTTTTGATAGGCATGGCCAATGTGCATCACATCGTCAATGTAATCAATAGCAGTAGTAATATAGAATTTTTTAGCCATGATGAGCTTATTATACCTAATTTAGCCTTGAAATTAAACAATGGGGTGTCTTTGGGGTTAAGAATCTGGCTCTCTTTGGAAAAGATCAGTAACTTCTGGGTATCTAGACCTGATTCTATTCTCTTCTGACTCTGCTATACAGGTCCAAACAATGTTAGCTTCTGTGCCTATCCTGTTAAGACAATCCATTAAATCCATGGCTACTGTTCTTTTTGGTGGTCTTAGAACGATTACTAATCTATTCTTCGGCTCTTCTGGGGCAAGAAAAGCTCTTTCTAAATCTTTATGACTTTCAAGTTGTTGAGCATTTTCCTCGGAAATATCGGGAATTTCACCAATTGTTTTTGGAGCTTCTGGGCTTTGCATTATTTCTTTCCTTTAAATCTTTTACTAATTTTTTTTGCCCATTCATTGGCCCATTCTTCGGCCCGAATTTTACTTAGGGCAATTTCGAATCCTTTGCCTTTTTTCATTTTTTCAGCCACTCCCGAAATAGTGGCACTGGAAAGTTTGAGATTGGCTTTAATATTGGAGTAACTTCTGCCTTTGTCAAGGTAATAAGCGGCGCCCATGCGCTTGGCAAAAATTTCTAATTCAGTTGGAGTTAAGGCTTCTTTGAGAAACGTTTCGACCTCTTTTTTAGAGCGGATGTCAGCTAAAGCCTGATAAAGGAGTTGATAAATTTGTCTTTTTAAACTGGGACTAATTTTCTTTTTTGAAACCTGCATCAAAGTAAAACACCCACTTCAAATCGTTAAAGTGGGCAGGGCGACTGATTTAACTAATTAAAGTAATAGCAGAAGTTTTGGCAAATGTCAAATTATTTTTTTGTAAAGAAAAGTTCTAAGGCAACAAAAATAGCTAATAACAAGAGCAAATTAAGAAGATTGCCAATTTGGTAGTAGCGAAAAACTAAAACAAGAGTTATGAATAGAGCTGTCATCAAACCCCTTCTGGAATTGGCGAAAATTAGAGCGCTGGTAAGGAATAGGGCTGAAAAAAGGAGAAAGAAGAAAACAATTATTGAAAGAACAGATTCAGGTGGAACTTTGAATAAAATCAATCCCCAACCAAGCCATAGCAAACCAGCTAAAAATAGGGTTGGAAGAAAGTTTCTTCTTCTTTTAATCACAATTCAATTCTAGCCTAAATTATGCTAAAATTAAAGCTATGCCCAGAGAATTCTATCTTCTCGCTGCCTTAATTATTGGCGTCATTGCTATTGCTGCTTTTCTGATAAACAAAAAGCTTTCCCAAATTGCGGAAAAAAGTAAACCAGATGAAACCTTAATGGAATGGTTAAAAACACAACAAAAAGATAGCCAGGAAACCTCAAAAGCAATTAATGAAAGACTAGACAGAGCTGCTCGAGTTATTTCTGGAGTCCAAAAAAGTATTGGCGAAATGTCAGAAATTGGACGGGGAATGAGGGATTTGCAAGAGTTTCTTCGCAGTCCAAAACTTCGAGGCAATATTGGCGAACAGGTTCTTAAAGAGCTTTTGGGCCAAATGCTTCCCAAACAAACCTTTAATCTCCAGTATTCTTTTAAGTCAGGGGCAAAGGTTGATGCGGCCATTAAAACAGGGGCAGGAATGATTCCGGTTGATGCCAAATTTCCAATGGAGAACTTTAGAAAAATGACAGCCGCAGAAACAGAGGCAGAAAAAAAAGATTATGAAAAAGCTTTTATCAAGGATGTTAAAAAACACATTGATGATATTTCTTCCAAATATATTCTCACCGATGAAGGTACGATTGACTATGCCCTGATGTATTTGCCTAGTGAAGCGGTTTATTACGAAGTGGTTAACAACAGCAGCCTCTTTGATTATTCTGGCAAAAAGCGAGTTCTGCCGGTTTCACCAATGACTTTTTATGCCTATCTAAGAGCCATTCTCATGTCTTTTGAAGGTCAGAAAATAGAAGCCAAGGCCAGACAAATTCTCAGTTCTCTTCGAGCCATCCAAAGAGATTACAACAAAATGGGTGACAATCTTTCGGTTTTGAGTAAACACGTTCAAAATGCCTATAATCAAATGTCTAATGTTCTCTCCGGTTTTACCTTACTTGGGCAAAAACTGTCCTCAACCCAAGCATTAGGAGAAGGAACAAAAGAAGAAATTAAACAGTTGGAGATTAAGGAAAAATAAATCTTCGCGATGGTTAATTCCGAAGAAAAAAAGTTAAACAAAGAGCAAAAACAAGCAGTAGAGCATGGTGAAGGACCCCTGCTAATAATTGCCGGTGCTGGCACAGGCAAAACAACGGTTATCACCGAGCGCATCAAATGGCTTGTTTCTTCTGAAAAAGCCAAATCTTCAGAAATTCTGGCTTTGACTTTCACTGACAAAGCCGCTCGAGAAATGGAAGAGCGAGTTGATATTGCCATGCCTTATGGTTACACTGACATGTGGATTTCCACCTTTCATTCCTTTTGTGACCGAGTTCTTCGCCAAGAAGCCTTGCAAATTGGTCTTGACCCTGGGTACAAACTCATGGCCCAAGCAGAAACAACCCAGTTTCTAATTAACAATCTTTTTAAATTCAAACTTAAATACTTTCGTCCTTTGGGCAATCCCACCAAATTCGTTGATGGCATGCTCCAACATTTTTCCAGACTAAAGGACGAAGACATTACTCCCGAAGAATATTTAAAATATGCTCGAAGAATAAAAAAGAAAGCCAAAACCAAAGAAGAAAAACACGAAGCCGCCAAAACCTTGGAGTTAGCCAGTGCTTATCGAACATATGAGGAGTTGAAGGTGAAGGAAGGAGTAATGGATTTTGGTGATTTAATTTCCAATACCCTTAAACTTTTCCGGACCCGAAAAAACATTCTCCGCCAATACCAAAACCAATTCAAATACATTTTAGTAGATGAATTTCAAGACACTAATTATGCTCAGAACGAATTGGCCATGCTTTTAGCAGGCAGAAAAGCCAATATAACGGTCACCGGAGACGATGACCAGAGTATCTATAGATTCAGGGGAGCGGCTGTTTCCAACATTATCCAATTTAGAAAAAATTATCCCAAAGCCAAAATTGTGGTTCTTTCCAAAAACTACCGTTCTTCCCAACTAATTCTTGATCACGCTTATCATTTAATTCAAAACAATAATCCCGACCGTTTGGAAGTCAAAGAAAAAATAAATAAAAAACTTGAAGCAGTTAAAAAAGCTAGAGGTAAGAAAATTGAATTTATCCATACTGACAGAGTTGAAAATGAGGCTGAAGCGGTTGCTAAAACAATTAAAAGCTTAACCGATGGTAATTATGATTACAAAGACGTTGCCATTTTAGTCCGCGCCAATAATCACGCCGACCCTTTTGTCAGAGCTCTGGCTCGCCACGGACTGCCTTACCAATTTCTGGGTCCAGGGCAACTTTTCCGCCAATCCGAGGTCAAAGATTTAATTGCCTATTTAAAAGTCCTTTATAACTTTGAAGATGATATTGCTCTTTATCGCGTTCTTTCTATGGAGCTTTTTGATATCAATGCCCGAGATCTAGCCGCTATTAATAACTACGCTAAACGGAAGAATCTGTCTTTTTTTGAAGCTTGTGAACAAGCAGGGAAATTAAGGATAGCCAAGAAAACTAAAGCAAAAACAGAAAGATTTGTTAAAATGGTTCACCGTCATTTAAAACTTCTTCCTAAAGAAACCGCTGGTCAGATTCTTTTTTATTTCCTTGAAGATACTGGGATGTTGAAAAACCTCACCGACTACAAAACACCAACCGAAGAAAAACAAGCCCAAAATATTTCTAGATTTTTTGACAGATTAAAAACTTATGAAGTCGAACACGAAGATGCCACTGTTCGCGCTGTGGTTGATTGGATTAATCTTTCCATGTCATTGGGGGAATCACCTTTAGCCAGCAACATTGATTGGACCGAGGAAAATCGGGTTAATCTTTTAACGGTTCATTCAGCCAAAGGATTAGAATTCCCTGTTGTTTTCTTGGTTAATTTAGTGGCTGCTCGTTTTCCTACCCGGGAAAGGCGAGAGCAAATTCCTATTCCCGAAAAGTTGATTAAAGAGATTTTGCCTGTTGGCGATTATCATGAACAAGAAGAAAGAAGGTTGTTTTATGTGGGCATGACAAGAGCTTGTAACAGGCTTTTTTTGACTGCGGCTAACTATTACGGTGAAGCCAAAAGAGAGAAAAAAGTTTCCCCGTTTGTAATCGAAGCTTTGGGAGAAGGAGCAATAGGGAAGCCAGCAACAAGCGACCAATTGACCATTTTTGATTTTCGGCCAACAAGAGAACCTAAGATAAAAGAAGCTCGTTTACCGATCACCTATTTATCTTTTTCCCAAGTAAATACCTACGATACTTGCCCGCTTCAGTACCGCTACCGCTACATCCAAAGAATTCCGGCTCCTCCGGCAGCGGCCGCCGTCTTCGGTGACACCATCCATCGAACTTTAAGAGATTTTTATCAAGTGGCCCTTGATGGTAAAAAGCCAACCAAAAAAGATTTGTTAGCCATTTTAGAAAAAAATTGGAATGATGAGGGCTATGCCTCCAAAGTCCATGAGAAACGGATGAAAAAAGAAGCAAAGAGAATGTTAAGAAAATTCTATGATAAAAGTTATGACCCAGACAGATTACCCAAATTTTTAGAGCAACAATTTATGATTAAAGCTAAAAAAGGCCTAAGAATCGGGGGGCGAATCGACCGGATTGATGAAACCAAATCAGGCATGGAAATCATTGATTACAAAACCGGTAAGGTAATGGACCAAAAAACCCTGGACAAATCTTTACAAATGAGCGTCTATGCCTTAGCAGCCACTGACCCTGGTGTTTTAAAACAAAACCCAGAAGACGTGATTCTATCTTTTTATTTCCTGGATAAAGGTGAAAAAAAATCAACCCAGAGAACCAAAGAGCAATTACTAAAAGCAAAGAAGGAGATAATTGAAAAAGCAAAAGAAATTGAAAAAAGCCAATTTGAACCTCGTCCTGGGGTTTGGTGTGACTTTTGTGAATACAGATTAATTTGTGAAGCCTGGTCATAATTAAAGGTATTTTGAATGATTGATGCACTAGGATTTGCATTGGTTGCCAAAATTGTTATATTCTAATCTTGGTGGATCGCGACAGTTTTTTCACCTGGAATATTGCCAATAATTCCAGAAAAAATTTTCTTGGTAAGACTAGTTCGTTTTTGAGAAACAAAGTCGCGATTGTAAAGGATTTTTGGTTCAATAGTCGTAAAGAGATCAGGGTCATTGCCAGTTTGGGTTTTTTATCTTTTCTTCTTTCCACTCTTGTTTTAGGTAGAGCTTTAGTTTTGAGTGGCATTTGGCCATTCGGAACCAGAGCCGAACTCCAACCCTCAATTCTTTACCTTGCTCCTGGCCAAATGGAAGCTGAAGTGGGAGAAACCTTCACAACTCAGGTTTATCTTCTTCCTGAAGGTAACCCTGTGAGCGGCATAGACGTGGTTTTAATTTATGATTCGTCTTTTTTGGAGCCTCTTTCTGTTGAAGCTGATCAAACTTCGGCTTTCAAAACTTTTTCTTCCAATATTGACCAAAATAAACAGCGAGTGAGTTTTACTGCTCTGGCTTTTGACGGAAACCAACCCACAGAACCTGTGGGAGGGGATTCAGCCGTTGGTTTAGCTCGGGTTGCTTTTCGAACAATTGCTCCTGGAGAAACAACCATCTCTTTTGACTATGCTGAAAATGGAACAACAGAATCGAATATAAGCGTCGTTTTTAATGAAAATGTGATTGATGCTTTAGAAGCACCAACTACCCAGTTAGTAGTTAATATTCAATCGCCAGCCACTCCCACGCCAACTCCCACTCCCACTGCTTCTCCAACTCCAACTCCAGTTCCCACTGGCGCGCCAGACAGCATCCCTCCCAGTGTGAATATAACCAGTCCTGCTGATGGAGAAGAGATTACTCGAAACACTCGATTTACGATTACCGCCGATGCCTCAGACAATATCGGCGTGACCAAAGTGGAATTTCTTCTTGATAAAAAACATACTTGCACTGATACTGAAGCCCCCTACACCTGCAATTATCGACTTGTTGGTAAACCAAACAAGACTTACACTATCCAAGCAACAGCTTATGACGCGGCAGGCAACTTTAGTTATCACCAAATTAGTGTTGTTTCGATTAGATGAGAAACGTAAAAAAAATTATTTTGCCTTTTTTACTGACTGCTTTCCTTGCTCTTGCCTTAGGAAAACAAGAAGTAATTGTTAAAGCCGTTTCCTCTTGGCAAGAAGTAGACGTTAATAATGATGGCAAAATTGATTCTGGCGATGTGAGTTTGGCTTTTCAATTCCTTGGCTGTCCTGCTTTTGGTGATTGTCCGAGTCAACCCTCTAGTCCAATACCGACACCTGAACAGTCTCCCCAACCAACGCCCTCGCCAGGACAGTGGGCTCCATGCGGAGAATGCCATTTTGGCACCCAAATTATCGGTGATGACAGTGGTCAGTTTATCTTAGATATTGCTTCCTGGCCTGGGTTTGTTTTTACTGGAAGTGTATCTACCGGAGCCGAATATTATCCCCAACTTCCAGGTTGGACCAGAGGATTAGGCGGAGGAACACTTGATCATATTAGAAACAAACACAATTCGGCAATTGCCTTTAATATTGGTGATCAATATGAATGCCTTGTTTATGGGCCAGAGTTTGGCCATGGGGCTGGCGAAGAAGCGCTTCACCCAGAAGTGAACGTAGTAGAGGCTAGGGCGATTGCCAACGAAGCAGGCAAGTGTTTGATGTATGCTCCGGCAGTGGCTGATTATGAGCAGCACATTCCCGATCAAAGAGGAATAAGTGCAGAAGAGCTTATTCCCACCGTGGCCCAGCAAGTGGACATGTGGGGAATTCAGCTTGGAAGTAGACAGGAAGATGTTGATGAAGGAAGAATGAGTGTTGACGACTTCAAAAATTGGCTAAGTCAATGGGTAAATTGGATTAAAACAGGCAATTCTGGAGTCAAAATTATCGTTCAAATGGGTATTGGGGAACGAGACCCTATTAACAATGTTTGCCTTCCTCCTCAATCAGCCGAATATATTTTAGAGTGGCGTCAACGAATGGTTGATTTGATAGACGGAATAATAATCATGCCTGCTCAACCCTGTCAGCCTTGTCCTCCAAATCCGTCACCAGGCTTTCCTTGCTCAAACGACCCGATGGATAATCAATATTATCGTGAATCACTGCAAGTAGCCAAGCAGGCCGTGACCATGGTTTGTGGACAATAATAGAAAAATGAAANNGGAATCTTAATTGGATTATTAACAGTTTTTGTTTTAGGGAGTGGAGTGAGGGCGATTTCTTATTGGCAAGAAGCGGATTTTAATAACGATGGCAAGGTCAATTCCATGGATTTGGTGGAAATATTTAAGTTTTTTGGCTGTCCTGATAATTGTCCGGTAGGAATCCCTTCTCCTTTACCAACTTCCTTGCCAAGCCAATGGACTGATTGCTCCACCAGTGCTTTGGGAGCCAGCCTGATGACGATGCCGGATTTTAATGATTCTTCTGGTCCGGAATTAGTTAGTTTGGCCCAAGAAGGCTACACCGGAGTTGCTGGTGCCCTGAATTGCTCTGACCAGGCAGAATATTATCCCCAACTACCAAATTGGAATAAAATCTCAATCTGCAATAGTCACGAGTGTCTTCAGAGCAGAATGTCCCAATTTTCACTTTGTTATGGAATAGATTTTGAATATTTTGGTTACGGACCAGAACGCTTAGGCGGAGTACCTCCTGAAGAACAAGGTAATTTACCTTGGGCAACCGAAGTCGCCCGCCAGATTGCAGACGAAGCTGGGAAAAAGTTGATGATTAGTTATGGTACTGAACAACTTCACCTTGAGGCTGAAGAGAGGGGTTTTGGTTGGGATAATGTTGGCCCAGTGATTGAAATGTTGGCTCCCTACGGAGATATGTGGTTGATTCAAGCGGCTGATGAATACAACAATCCTAATAACACTGGTCATGAGGGACCGATTTTGTCTCAAATGCATTATTCACCCGGACCTGAATGGAGGGCTGAAGCAGAAAAATGGGTTAATTGGATAAGGGCGGCTAATCCCAATATAGAGATATGGATTCAATTAGCTTTACATCAAATTGGTCCTCCCGAGGATCCACCCAGTGCCGAATTATTACTTGAGTATCGGGAGTGGCTTGTTGGTTCCCAACACGGACCACCTTTGGTTGATGGAATTTATATTTCCTCCGTCTATTCTTATCCAACCGAATCCGGTCCTATTGTTTCCGACCAAGAAATGGTTAATGCTTTTTATTGGGCCTGTGGGCAAGAAACACCACCAACTTCACCCAGTCCCACTCCAACGGCGACTCCACCAGCGACGCCACCTCCAGGCCAGATTACCTTAGTTGAAGAGGGATGGACGGACAATAAATCAATCTCGGGTCTTACCATCTTACCTGGCTATTATTATCGAATTTACGAAAATTCTCGTTACCCTTGTGGTAATCAGGGCAATCATCAATTTGCGGTTTTTGACAAATCATCCGAGACCAATACCCAAAAACATTTGTTTGCCAAGTTTTTAGGGGGAGGAGTTGGGTTCTGGTATAACGATGAAAATAATAACCGAGTTTATTATCCTCATAGCAATGCGGTTGGCCTTCTTAATCAGTCACTTAATTATAATTGGTTTTTCCGATCAGGGATGAGTCAAGAGTTTGCCAATGGTGTTACTAAAAGATTCAGGGATAATAATGGCTTCAGAATGGTCGTTCTTAGTTATTGTTCACATGACTTCTATCATGGGCGGGGTGAGTGTAATGATGTTGACGGTTTTTGCCGCTTTGGTTATTCGGCGGCGATGGAAGCAATTGATTTTGTTCAACAAAATTTTAACACCAATAAAGTCATTACTTACGGTGGCTCGGCAGGGGCAGCCAATTTCTTTGTTGCTAAAGACCAAGACAATGTTGCTGGAATTATTATGGATTCAATGGCCGCCGACTTAGGGGCTATTAGTAACGCTTGTTTAGACGGAGTTAATGTTTTTGGTCTTAATCAAGCTAATTATCCTTGCTGTTGTCCTGAACCCGAAGCTGATGGTGCAGTGCCTTACGAACCGCCTTGGTGTCCTGACCCTTATAGAACCACTTGTATGGAAATCCTGGCCCAACGAATCGGATTTAATTTTGGCGTGGACGAACCCTATAACATTATCCAGCGAGGTGGAGTGAGTCAACCCATTTATCTTGTTTGGAACAACAATGACGCTTCGCGTGACGCCGGTCTCCACTATTGGAATCTTCACAACACTCTTAAAAGCGTTAATCCGGGTGGCAATTCAAAAGCTTGTCGGGTTTGTTTACCTAATTCCAACCCCAGTCTCAATGTTTGCCTTGATGATTCAATTGGCCAACCGCAGGGTGCTTGTAACCTTCATGTACCAACAGCTTATGATTATGACTATACTAATTGGCTAGTTAGTGATGTTTATAACTGGGCTCTTAACCGAGTAGCAACTCCCTAGTAACCCTTCAAAGAAGCTTAAATTTGCGATAACACCCTGGATATTCAATTTCTTTCCCCCCAAAACTTTTTTTAAAATGAGAAAACCCTTTCCAGGATTTAACAGGAAATCGTTTATCATAAATACCTTCAAAATCAAAAATCTTACACCCTTTCTTTTTTGCTAATTTAATTGCTTCCCAAACCAAAAGATATTGAGCATATTTTTTCCGTCCCTCTTTTGAAGTAAAAGCGCGGTAATAGTAAGCGTTTTTATCAGTCATTAGAATAATAACGCCGGCAATAATTTTTTTTTGATATTGAGTAGCAAGAAAAACGACCTTTTTACCAAAGGCTTTTTTAAGCTTTTTCAGATTTTTTAGTGAAGGGACGAATTGTTGTCTAAGCCAAATAGTTCTCCAAGCTCGCTGAAACCGTTTTAAATCTTTCACTTCAATTATTTGAATTGTTTCCTTTTTTGCCTTTCTAATGCCATAACGGGCATCTTTTTTCATTTGAAAGAAAATTTTCTTTTCTGATTGGGTTAAATCGATTTGAAGAGTTTTGGTCACGTGCCCACCACCACCTAATTTATAACCATGTTTTTTGAATCCCGGCTCCATTTTTAAGGGTTGAATTTGGATTTGGAGAGGTTTGTGTTTTTGAGCAAGTTTTTCTATTTTGACAAAGGAAATAGGAGGATTAGGATATTGAACTTTCATAATCAAAGGTGGTAAAAAAGGTAATTTGCGGAGATAGATATAGCAGCTATCGATTTTCTCTACCATCCACCCCAATGACTTCATGTACTGGGCAAATTCTTTTGATTGGCGCAAATCCATTTCAAAAGGGCAGTTTAGCTTTTAGGCGAAGTAATTTCCAGCGCATGGTATTGCCCAAGTTATAAAGGGGGTAAAGGCGGTAATCAATCACCAAATCATAAGTACCAACAAATTCAACTACTTTAGCCCCAAAACCAACTTTAAAACGATGAAAGCCAAACCAAGGGTCTTTGGGACTGGGGTCAGGGCCGGGGGTGCCCCATAAATCAAAGAGTTTACAACCCTGTTTTTTGCCAAACTGAATTGCCTCCCACATCATGGCATAGGAAGCCATTACATTCTGATGTTCTCGAGTTGACCAACCATAGGGGTAATAAAGAACGTCTTTAAATTTAAACAAAATCCAGGTAACTAGAATTTCCTCTTTGTACTTTGCTGTCAAAAGATGGACCATCCCACTTGGTTTTAGAGTTTCCCACATTTTTTGATGGTAATCAGACGTATGAGCATAAAAACCCTGTCTTTTAGTGGTTTTTTCCATTAATTGAAGGTAAGCCTTAAAAGCCTTATCAGAATTATCCTCAACTACTTTAACTCCGTGTCTCTGGGAAAGACGAAGATTGTAACGGGTCTTGGATTTCATCAAAGACATTAATTCATCATCACTCTTAGTTAAATCCAAATGGAATGTGTGTTTGGTAAAAATTGGTTCACCGGGTCGTAACCCAAGATTTTTCCAGACTTCGGGTTTTGAATTTTTTTCATCAGCAAGAACATTGGGTTCTAATTTAATTAAAATTGCTTTTTCTTTTTGACCCAAGCTAACAAGAGCGTCAATTAGTTTTTTATCCGGCATTGGCCCTTTGGGAAAATAAATGATGTTGTAAGGAATTCTGGGTAATGGGTGAAGAGTGACTTGATATCCCGCTTTAATTGCTTTTTTGTCAAAAAGACCAAGGCGAATAACCTTCCGACCAGTTTTTTCCCGAAACTCTCCCCATTCCCAGGACTGGAGTGGGTGATTAACAAGAGTATTAAATTGTTCCTTTTCTTCAACAAGGACGGGGCGGATAATCATGGTTCTTATTCTAGCAGACTGGACTTTCTTGGAGAAGAATACTTTAACCAACTAATGATTCAATTAACTTTGTCACCCTAAATCTTGCTGCTGGTAAGGGCGAGAAATTAAAACCGATTCCTTCTTTTTTTAATCTTTCAACTTTATTCATATCAACCTTATCTTTTAGTTCCTCTATATCTTGTTTTGATTTTGGTCGTCTGTCAGGAGGAGGGCCACCTTTGATGGTTCTTAAATAACCACTTGCTTGTTCCTTCATCAAGTAAAGAACTTCCGGTGAAACAGTATGTGTTTTTATGCCCTCTATTTCTGAACTAATAACTTCTTCGGCAGGAATTTTTACATAAGACTTACCTTCATATATGGGCAGCATAATGTATTCTTTATTATTTTCTCTATGTCGGTATGCTTCCACAAAGTCTACTTGAGTGGGTAGTTCTGGGCCAGTCATGCTTAAACCAGGAGCCCCTTGCAACTCCAATGCTTTAGGTACGAATTGGGCGTGTTTAAAGAATTCTGGTTCTTGAGTGATGTTTTGAAGACTTTGTCTTTCCTCCGGGACTTGTTTGGGGTTTTGCAGGTACTCTTCCCAGGTTATTGAATCAACAACATAAACCATGTCAACGTCCTCGTGGTCTCGTCTGTACTGTCCTAAAGAAAAATCAATTCCTCCGCCTCCAAGCTGAAATCCGTCTAAATTCAATCCATCGAGTATCATTTGGGAAGTTTCTGAAGATTTCAAAAAAGAACTTTTATCAGATGTTTCCTTTGGCTGAACAATTGAAGGTTGTTCTTCTGTCTCAACATGGCCATTATCTTCTGACATAGTTAAATTATATTATGATTTGATCTAAATTAAAATTCCGATGACTCAACCAAATCTTGAGGTATATCCGCCAAAAATCTTGAAGGAGGATTGGCTGATCTTTGGCCAAAATAAAGCCTTTGTCTAGTATAAAGCAAGTGAAGTTTTTTCTTAGCTCTGGTCATCCCCACATAACAAAGTCTTCTTTCTTCTTCCAACTCCTCTTTGTCCATCATGCTTCTGGAATGAGGAAACAGACCCTCTTCCATGCCCACCATAAAAACAACTGGGAATTCAGTACCTTTGGCCGCATGGGCTGTCATTAAAGTGACAGCATTCTTTTTTTTGTTTCCCAAAGGATGCTGGGGCAAATATTCCTGTTGAACCAAAGCCACATTTTCTAAAAAACTATCCAGTTTAGGAAATTCCGTTGCCACCGAACGCAATTCCTTAATGTTTTCCAATCTCGCTAAATCCTTTTCATCCTTTTTCTCATAAAGATCTAAATAATCAGTTGCTCTAAGAACTTTGTCAAGAATTTTCAAAGTCGTCAATTTTGTTTTAGATTTTTTCTTATCAAACTCCTCGGCAAAATCCATGAATTTTTTCATTCTTCTTTTACCTAATTTTTGAATTCTTTTGTAGGAAGCCATGTCCTTGGGATTGGCTAGAAGCCTTAAATAAGCCAAACAGTCTTTAATTTCTTTTCTTTCATAGAAACGGGTACCACCAACAAGAATATAAGGCAAACCCGCGTGAAGAAAGGCTTCTTCAATTACTCGAGATTGGGCATTGGTTCGGTAAAGGACAACGTAATCACTGTAATCACCGTTCTGACTAACAATGGTGTTAATAATGTATTGAGCTTCTTCGAGCTCGTTACCAGTTTCAAAAGCCGTTACCTTATCACCGGCTTCGTTTTTGGTCCAAAGTTTGAGAATTGGGTGGCGAGTATTTTTTTTAATAACCTCATTGGCGGCTTGAAGGATATTTTGGGTTGAGCGATAATTTCGTTCTAAGTTAATAATCGTCAAGTCAAGAAAATCATTCTTGAGATTCATTAAATTGCGATAATTAGCTCCTCGCCAGCCGTAAATTGCTTGAGCAGCATCACCTACCGCACAAAGATTACGCCATTTATTGGCTAAAAGTTTAGTAAGAGCGTATTGGGCTTGGTTGGTGTCTTGATATTCGTCAATCAAAACGTATTGAAATTGATTCTGATATTTTTTCAAAACTGGTTTTTCTTTTTGAAAAAGTCTAACCGTTTCAAAAAGTAAATCATCAAAATCCAAAGCTTGGTAGTCTTTGAGCAATTTTTGATAAGCTAAATAAACTCGAGCCACGGCTTCTTGAAAATGGCCGCGGGCGTATTGGGGATATTCCATGGCTGAGATAAGTTCGTTTTTGGCTTGAGAAATCGTATTTAAAATTGAAGCCGGTTTGTATTCTTTAGTGGGAATGTCGACCTTAATCATTGCCAATTTGATTGTTTCAATTTGGTCTGACTCATCATAAATACTGTAATTAACAGGAATACCCATTACTTTTCCTTCTTTTCTTAAAAGTCGGGCGCAAAAAGAATGGAAAGTACCGGCAAAAGGGAGATTTGGGTGAGAGTGACCCAATAGTTTTTGAATTCTCTCTTTCATTTCACCGGCCGCTTTATTAGTAAAAGTCAAGAGGAGGATATTGTTTGAAGGAATCTTTTTTTCTTGGATAAGATAAACGGCGCGATAAGTCAAAGCTCGCGTTTTCCCGCTGCCAGCTCCAGCCAGTATCAACAATGGACCCTCGCCAAAAGCAACGGCTTCTTGCTGTGCGGGATTAAGTTGAGTTAGAATAGAATCTGCCCGAGACACTAGGGGCATTTTAGCATGTTAAACAGAAAACAGGTAAAAACATATCTAGCGAAATTAAGAAGATTAACGGCTCGCTATTTTCCCCAAATTCGGATCGGTTTAATCGTTACTGGGATTGTTTTATTAATCTTGATTTTTAAAGCGCTTTTGCCTTTTTTTATTTCTGGGGGGCGGATAGTTAAAGCAGTTATTTTAGGAGGAGCTTCTTTGGTTAGCCAATCAACCGAGGATATTCAAGGAGAAAACAGGCGGGTTAATCTTTTAATCTTAGGAATTAGTGGTGATGAAAAAGCTGGTGCCGATTTAACGGACACGATTATTTTCACTTCTATTAATCCTCAAACCGGCAACACTTTGATGTTATCTCTGCCTCGAGATATTTGGTTGGCTTCAATGAGAGCCAAATTAAACACGGCTTATCATTATGGCAATCAAAAAAAACCTGGTGGAGGATTGGTTTTGGCAAAAGCAGCGGTTGCGGAAATTATCAATCAGCCCGTGGATTACGGATTGGTGATTGACTTCAGTGGTTTTGAACAAATTATTGATATTTTGGGAGGGGTAGTGGTTGATGTTGAAAATGATTTTGATGATTACCGTTATCCGATTCCAGGAAAGGAAAATGATGAATGTGATGGTGACCCGGAATATCGTTGTCGCTATGAACATCTCCATTTTGATGCCGGCGAGCAATTAATGGACGGAGAGAGAGCTTTAAAATATGTCAGAAGTCGTTATGCCGAGGGCGAAGAAGGAACGGATTATGCTCGCAGCCGTCGCCAACAGCGGTTTTTATCAGCTATCAAAAATGAAGTGCTTTCTCTTAGGATTTTAGCTAATCCTTCTAAGGTAGTTCGATTAATTAAAGTGCTCCAACAAAATTTTGAGACGGATATCCCTCAAGAAGATTGGGGCGGAATGGCAAAACTTTTACTAAAAATGCGCTCTGGTGAATTAAAATCTCAAGTTCTTAATGGTGGTGCCGAAGGTGAAGAAGGTTATTTAATCAACCCCCCACCAGACCCAGAAAAATATGATAACCATTGGGTGTTAATTCCTCGAACAGGAGACTGGCAAGAAATACAGACATATGTCCAAGGCCTACTCGAAAGCAATTAAATTTCTTTTTAAAAGAAAACTGTTAGTTTTTTTTCTCCTTGCTTTTATCTTTAGACTAATTCTCTTGCCTTATGGTACCCACCCTTCTGACATGGGACTTTGGCAATATTGGGCGAAAAAAATGGTCCAGTTAGGACCAGCCCGTTTTTATCAAGAAATTGGC
>JABAOC010003856.1_pt2 | contig 19964 bp, 19 predicted proteins | sample 7062161 | NCBI WGS metagenome assembly JABAOC01 (sample SAMN14538625, study PRJNA623070) | marine sediment metagenome | biome: marine biome [ENVO:00000428]; feature: marine pelagic biome [ENVO:01000023]; material: deep marine sediment [ENVO:00002113] | place: India: Gulf of Khambhat ... | reverse complement strand
GTTATGATTCTGGCCGACGGTATCTTAGGACAGATGATGGAGCCGATAGTATTAGAGAAAAAACCAAGGCGAGAACTACCTCCTAAAGACTGGGCCCTGACCGGCGCCAAAGGCAGAGAGCAAAATATCGTTCGCTCATTATGGCTCGATGAAGGAGTGCTGGAAGAACACAACTATAAGCTCAAGGCCAAATACGAGCAGATAGAAAAAAACGAAGTGCTTTGTGAGCAATACGAAGTTGACGATGCCGAAATAATAGTTATTGCATACGGCGTCGCGGCAAGGATAGTGCAAGGGGCGGTGGCCAGGGCCAGAGAAGAAGGAATCAAGGTCGGCTGGATACGTCCCATTACCCTATGGCCGTTTCCAACAGAGCAAATCAGCAGGGCCGCCGACGAATCCGTCAAAGCCGGACCTTTACGGTTTCGTATCTTCCTGACCGTCGAGATGAGCGCAGGCCAGATGGTCGAGGATGTAAAACTGGCGGTAGCCGGAAAAGCACCGGTCTTACTTCACGGCCGACCCGGAGGCGGAGTGCCGACCATTGATGAGCTGCTCGATAAAATTAAACAATTAACGTTAAAAAATGCGCGATGAGAAAACCCCCGGTAAAACCGGGGGTAAATATGAAATATGAGAACAGTATTTACACGAACACCGACCCTCAAAGATTGTCCGACACATTATTGTCCCGGATGCGGGCACGGTATTGCTCATCGATTGATTGCCGAGATTATCGATGAGCTTGACATACATGACCGCACTATAGGTATAGCACCGGTAGGATGCGCGGTGTTGGAGTATGATTATATCGACGTCGATATGATAGAGGTAGCGCACGGCAGAGCACCAGCCGTGGCTACAGGTATGAAAAGGACAAATCCCGACAAAATAATCTTCTCCTATCAGGGCGACGGCGACCTGGCAGCAATTGGAACCGCCGAAATTATTCACGCCGCCCACAGAGCTGAACAGATAACCGTTATCTTTATCAACAACGCCGTATTTGGAATGACAGGCGGGCAGATGGCGCCGACAACGATGATTAACCAGGTAACAGCAACAACACCGAAGGGCCGAAACCCTGCCGCCGAGGGCTATCCGCTGAAAGTATCTGAAGTCTTAGCGTTGTTACCGGGCGCAATATATGTCGAGCGCTGTGCGCTCAGCAGCGTATCTCAGGTCCGCAAAGCCAAAAAATCTGTAAAACACGCTTTCGAATTACAAAAAAACAACGCAAAAGGCCTCTCGCTCGTTGAGCTGCTCAGCCCCTGCCCGACATACTGGCGAATGAAACCGGCCGACGCGATGGAATGGACGGAAAAGGAAATGACAAAAGTTTTCCCCCTGGGGAGATTGAAGGGGCGAGAATGACAGGAGATAGTTTTTACGAAGAGATCATTATTGCCGGCTTCGGTGGACAGGGAATTATGCTGACCGGCAGACTGTTGGCCCAGACTGCTATGGAGCGAGGCCTCGAGGTAACCTATATGCCCTCCTACGGCGCCGAGGTTCGAGGCGGCACCGCTAACTGTATGGTCGTTATCGCGGAGAAAAAAATCGCCTGCCCCGCCGTCGCCAAACCTGACTCGCTAATTGTTTTAAACAAGGCCTCGCTGAACAAATTCGGCCCGCGTCTCAAAAACGGCGGCCTGTTAATAATGAACAGCTCCCTCATTGACACTGAGCCACAACTGGACGATTCTATCGAGATAGTTCCGGTGCCTGCTGATGAATTGGCCGTCGAATTAGGCAGTCAGAAGAGCGCCAATATGGTGGCTCTGGGCGCATATTTACAAAAGCGAGGACACCTCACCCCCGATGGGGCGGCACAAGCCCTGCCCGATGTCCTTGCCAGGCGGTACCATAAAACTTTGCCGGTAAACACCAAAGCCCTTCGCCGCGGCGCCGAATTTGTCAAAGCATGTTGCAAGGTCTGAGTAAAAAAGCACAAATAACTGTGACTCGGAGGAACAAAATGAATCGGAGCCTCGAATCACGAATATTGCTGCTTATATACCTGACGTTATTCTTATTCGTCCCTGCCACCTGCGCCCAGGAGCAATACAAGACGCTGGCCAGAAATTCAATCGCCCAAATCGTGGACGGCAAGTACGATGCCGCCATAAAAGACTCGGAAAAATATCTTGATAAAAACCCAAAAGACCTCGAATCCATGTATGTTATGGCGGTCGCTTATGCACAAAAAGGCGACATCGACAAAGCTCTTGGCTATGCCAAACAGGCCGTTGATACGGGACTGCCCTTCAGCCGTTTTCTCGCCGGCCCCAGAGACTTGTTAAAACCTCTGACCGGCAGCGCTGAGTTTAAGGCATTGGCGAAAAAACATCGCGGCGAGCTCCTGCACGGCCCTATGCTCGGCTGCGTTACCGATACCAGCGCGAAGTTCTGGGTACGCACAGCCAATGAGGTACCAGTGCAGGTCTTCGTCAGCAACTCAAAAAAAATGGTCCCTGCCCTTGGCTCCACTGTCGTCAAGACAAACAAAGCCAAAGACTTCACAGCCTTGGTTGCCGTCCAGGGCTTGAAGCCCGACACCCGGTATTACTACAAACTGCTCGTGGACGGCAATATTGAACCAAGATTATGGTCGTTCCGCACGTTTCCCGCTTCCGGCATAAAAAGCAGATTTTGGATTGGCTTCGGCGGTGGGGCCGGCTTCACGCCACAGCACGAAAGAATGTGGGACACGATTACGACTCATAATCTCTCGGCATTTCTTTTTCTCGGTGACAATGTTTATATCGACTATCCGACAAGACAAGCCGTCCAGCAATACTGCTATTACCGCCGCCAGAGCCGCCCTGAATTCTGTGATTTCACCGCCTCCACAGCTATATATGCCATCTGGGACGACCACGATTTCACCACCAACGATGCCGGGGGCGGACCGGAAATCCGCAAACCCGAATGGAAGATCCCAGTCTGGCAGACATTTACCAACAACTGGAACAATCCTTACTACGCCGGAGGGGAAAATCAGCCCGGCTGCTGGTTTGATTTCTCCATCGGTGACGTTGACTTCTTTATGTTAGATGGCCGCTATTATCGCACCAAATCCAGGGTTAAAAATCCCTCTATGCTGGGCTCCGTTCAGAAAAGATGGTTATTTAACAAATTGAGGTCCTCGAAGGCCATCTTCAAGGTTCTCGCCTCGCCTGTGCCCTGGGCCTATGGCGCCAAGCCCGGCAGCCGCGACCCCTGGCAGGGATACAGGGACGAGCGTGAAGAAATATTTTCTTTTCTCGCAGCCAACAGGATCAACGGCGTTATTCTTATTTCGGCCGACCGCCACCGCTCCGACATCTGGAAGATTGACCGGCCGAACGGATACCCACTCTACGAATTCGAAAGCTCGAAACTGACTAACATACACACCCACAAAGTAATGGCCGGCTCTCTATTTGGCTATAATAAGAAATGCTCATTCGGACTGCTCCAATTTGATACCAACCTACCTGACCCGCAGGTAACTTACAAAATAATCAATATTGATAACGAGGTCATCTACATCTTCTCGCTTAACAGAAGCCAGCTAACGCACAAAAAAGCGAAATAAAGATGGCCTGAACAACCCTGTTGCAATTACAATGACACCTCGTATTGTTTTTTATAAAGTGGTTTTATAAAGCTGCTTATGAGAAGGAGCCAGATTGATGGATAAGATTCTCAGACCTCCGGTTATAATTGCAGCCGCGGCAATAATGGTGATATGTGCCGGTTGCCAAGAAATAGCGGATTCACAGGTAAAGCTGATAGAGGAGCAAAGTCGGCAGCGAAAGGTCATGTCTTTAGCAGGTCAATGGTTCTTTCGGCTGGACCCGCAGAACATCGGCGAACAAAAGAAATGGTACAAGAGCATATTGACCGACCGTATCAAGCTGCCCGGCTCGGTCCCTGAGAACGGCTATGGCGACGATATTTCCGTCGATACCAAATGGACCGGGCAGATTGTGGACCGCTCGTGGTTCACAGAAGATAAGTATGAAAAGTACAGACAGCCCGGCGCCGTGAAAATTCCCTTCTGGCTGACGCCTATGAAACATTACTTAGGGCCTGCCTGGTATCAGAAAAGGCTCGACATCCCTGAGGACTGGACGGGCAGGCGAATTATCCTGTTCCTGGAACGCTGTCACTGGGAAACAAAAGTCTGGGTGGACGATGTTGCTGTCGGCGCCCGGGACAGCCTCTGCACGCCCCACGTGTACGACCTTAGTGACGTGATGACACCGGGTGGACATCTCTTGACTATTCGTGTCGACAACTCGATTAAATATAACGTCGGAATAAATGCCCACTCTGTCAGCGACCACACCCAGACAAACTGGAACGGCATAATCGGCCGGATAGAGCTGCAGGCCACAGACAAAATATGGCTAAGCGACGTCCAGGTCTATCCGGATGTACGAAATAAATCGGCAAAGCTCAATATTACCATCGGCAATTCCACAGGCCGGGAGGCCGCCGGAACGCTTATACTTGGCGCCGAAAGTTACAATACCGAGCGAAAGCACAAGGTGGCGGTCAGGGCAGTCGATTTTACCTGCTCAGGGCCTCAGACGATACTCGAAGTGGACTATCATCTGGGCGAGAATATGCTGCTGTGGGATGAATTTTCACCCGCAATGTACAAGATGGCCGTATCACTCACAGCTACTGCCGGAAAAGCTGTTTTTTCCGACCAGCAGACCGTCACCTTCGGGATGCGCAAGTTCAGCACAAAAGGCACACAATTCAGTATCAACGACCGTCTAACCTTTCTGCGCGGCACACTTGAGTGCTGCATCTTCCCGCTGACCGGCTATCCGGATATGAGTGTTGACGGATGGCTGCGGATTTTCCGAACCGCAAAGGCACACGGACTGAATCACATGCGCTTCCACTCATGGTGCCCACCCGAGGCGGCGTTCGTGGCCGCCGACCGTATGGGATTTACCTTTCATGTCGAATGTCCCGCCTGGACAACAATCGGTGACGGCAAAGCCATCGATAAATTTATTTATGCCGAGGGCGACCGTATCCTGAAAGCCTACGGTAATCATCCTTCCTTTTGCATGCTTGCTTATGGAAACGAGCCTGGCGGTAAAAATCGAAATAGATTTCTCAGAGACCTGCTGAACTACTGGAAAGCCAAAGACCCCCGCCGGCTTTATACAAGTGCGGCCGGCTGGCCCATTATTCCCGAAAATCAGTATCACAGCGATTTCAATCCTCGCGGCCATCTTTGGGGGGCGGGCCTCAAAAGTCGTTTCAACGCCGAACAGCCCGAAACACTCACGGACTACCGGGAATTTGTCGAAAAATATGATGTCCCTGTTGTCGGCCACGAAATCGGACAGTGGTGTGTGTTTCCCAATCTCAAGGAAATCAAAAAATACACCGGCGTCCTTCGTGCCCTTAATTTTGAGATTGTCCGCGATTCACTCGCCGTGCATCACATGCTCGACCAGGCCGAGGATTTCCTGATGGCCTCGGGCAAACTGCAGGCCATGCTGTACAAACAGGAGATAGAATCCGCCCTGCGGACCCCCGGTTTCGGCGGCTTTCAACTGCTCGATATTCACGACTTCCCCGGCCAGGGAACGGCCCTCGTCGGCATCCTCGATGCCTTCTGGGACTCCAAAGGATACATCGAACCACAGGAGCATCATCGCTACTGCAGTGAAACCGTACCGCTTCTGCGGATGAAAAAACGCACCTGGACAACGGCTGAAACATTCAGTGCTGATATTGAAATCGCTCACTTCGGCCCGGCTCCGCTCCGGGGTGCCGTTGCCGCCTGGTCCGTCAAATATACTGACGGGCGAAAAATAGCATCGGGACAACTACCGGCCCTTACCGTCCCTGTAGGCAATGGTATTCAACTGGGAAATATCGAAGTGCCGCTCGCAAACGTCGCCCCACCGGCAAAGCTCATAGTAACGGTCTCAATAAAAGACACACCCTTTACAAACCACTGGGATATTTGGGTCTATCCGGCCGATCTGTACGCTGAGGTGCCTGAGAATCTGCTGATTGCCGAGTGCCTGGACGAGCAGGTATCGGCCGCCCTCGAATCCGGCAAGAAAGTGCTGCTGATGCCTCCCTTAGATTCGATTGACAGTGACATCCCCGCGGGCTTTACTTCAATCTTCTGGAACACGGCCTGGACTCGGAGACAGCCACCACACACTTTGGGCATTCTATGCAATCCGAAACATCCCGCTCTGGCACAATTCCCGACCGAATTTCACAGCAACTGGCAGTGGTGGGACCTCGTGACCAAATCCAGATTCATGGTTCTCGATAAGTTCACGCCGAGCCTTCGGCCAATTGTACAGGTCATCGACGACTGGAACACCAACCGAAGACTCGGCCTGCTCTTTGAGGCGAGAATAGGCAATGGCAAGCTCCTTATCTGCAGCATCGACCTAAAGAGTAATCTTGATACACGGCCCGTGGCAAGGCAGATGTTGTATAGTCTGCTTAGGTACATGGACAGCGACAGCTTCAATCCAGAGGAATCCTCGGACATTAAGCTTATCAGGAATCTTCTCAAACAAGAACCAAACGATCGGTATTAAAGCGATATGAACTCCAGAGAACAACTTCAATCGACATTGAATCATCAGGTCAACTATAATATGGCCTTTATATGGCTGGTTTGCCTTGTCGCCGCGATGGGGGGATTGTTATTCGGTTATGACTGGGTGGTGATTGGCGGAGCCAAGCCGTTTTACGAGCCTTACTTTGGAATTACTGACGAAACACCTTTTTTGCGGGGCTGGGCACAGAGCAGTGCCCTGGTGGGCTGTCTTATAGGTGCTGTTTTGTCCGGGATAATCAGCGATAAATCAGGCCGCAAGCGGCTGCTTATTTTATCCGGTCTTCTTTTTACCATATCCGCTGTCGGCACCGCTCTTGCCAAAAATTTTCTCTTCTTTAATGTGTTCCGTATCATCGGGGGAATAGGAATCGGACTGGCTTCGAATCTTTCCCCAATGTATATCGCAGAAATTTCTCCGGCCCGTATGCGGGGAAGATTTGTGTCTATAAACCAGCTCACTATTGTAATAGGCATTCTCGCCGCCCAGATTATCAACATGCTGATTGCCCGGGATGTACCGGAAGGAGCGGGCACGGAATATATCCTGAACTCATGGAACGGACAATACGGCTGGCGATGGATGTTCGGGGCCGAAACAGTCCCGGCATTTCTGTTCTTTCTGCTGATGTTCTTTGTGCCGGAAAGCCCGCGCTGGCTGGTAAAGTACGGCAGAGACAAGCCGGCTGCAAAGATTCTCCGCCGAGTGGGCGGCAGTCAATACGCCGACTTAAGAATCAGGGACATCAAAAACACTCTTGCAAGTGAAGAGATTGCCAAAGTCAACTTCCGGGACTTAGCCGAGCCGAAGCTGCGCAGAATTGTCATATTGGGTGTATTTTTAGCTGTTCTCCAGCAGTGGTGCGGTATCAACGTGATTTTTAATTATGCCCAGGAGGTCTTCGCAGCCGCTGGTTATGGCGTCAGCGATATTCTGTTCAACATCGTAATAACAGGCGTGGTGAACCTGATATTCACATTCGTGGCGATTTATACAGTAGATAAATTTGGCCGGCGTATCCTTATGCTGATTGGTGCAGGCGGGCTGGCTGGCATCTATGCAATCTTAGGTGCGGGTTACTTTTNNATCTATGCAATCTTAGGTATGGGTTACTTTTTCAAAAGTACCGGAATTCACATGTTAATCCTGGTGGTCTCAGCTATCGGCTGTTATGCGATGTCCCTGGCGCCGATTACCTGGGTGGTCATCTCAGAGATATTCCCGAATCGAATACGCGGTGCGGCTATGTCCGTGGCCGTATTCAGTTTGTGGGTTGGCTGCACGGCCCTGACCTTGACATTCCCTTATCTGAAAGGTGGCCTCGGTGCTCACGGGGCCTTCTGGCTGTATGGTGTTATCTGTGTCATCGGGTTCGTTGTTATCTTTATCAAGCTTCCTGAAACAAAGGGTAAATCACTGGAAGATATCGAGCGTGAGCTGGTTGACTGAAAAAACCCGCATGTAAAACGCTCTATTGGTGATTTGCCAGCAATCATCTACTTTTACTTAATACGAGACTTTTTAGCAGCACAAACAATCTTCAGGAACAGTAAATAACTTGTGTAAACACACACATTCAGCTACAATATCTAAAAACAGGCAAGAAAAAACAAATTGTGATTGGGAAGCTAAAAAATGGCCAAGCAATCAAATACTAAAAAACCAAAGGCGATTTGCAGTTTCTGCGGCCGACCGGCAACTCAGGCTGACACGCTCATAGAGGGTCCCAACAAAGTCTATATCTGCCCGGAATGTGTCGAGCTGTGCCACAATATCATCCGGCAAAACCGTAAACGAACCGGCATGACCAGCGTCAGCCTCGAAGAAATGCCCAAACCCAAAGAAATAAAAGAATATCTGGACCAGTATGTAATCGGCCAGGAACACGCCAAAAAATATCTCTCAGTTGCTGTCCATAACCACTACAAACGGCTGATGCACACCGACAGCGACGACAGCGACGTTGAGATAGACAAATCCAATGTTCTTTTAATCGGCCCGACCGGTTCCGGCAAAACACTCCTGGCCCGTACACTTGCCAATAAGCTGGAAGTGCCGTTCGCAATATGCGATGCGACCACCGTTACCGAGGCCGGATACGTCGGTGAAGATGTTGAAAACTTCCTGCTGCGATTGCTCCAGTCCGCCGACTACGATATAGAAGCAGCCCAGCGAGGCATCGTCTATATCGACGAAATAGACAAGGTCGGCAAAACATCTCAGAATATCTCAATCACCCGTGACGTCTCCGGAGAAGGCGTCCAGCAGGCACTGTTAAAGATGCTCGAAGGAACCACCGCCAACATCCCTCCCCAGGGCGGAAGAAAGCATCCAGAGCAATCCTACATACAAATCGATACTACGCAGATACTTTTTATATGCGGCGGAACCTTCGTAGGTCTGGAAAATATTATCAAGAAACGGCTCGGCAAAAAAATGATAGGATTCGATTCCGAACTGGCCGGAAAAACCGATGAAAAAACCGAGTACAGCGACATTGTACAACAGGTCGTACCGGAAGATATTATCGAGTATGGAATGATTCCCGAAATGGTGGGCCGGCTTCCTGTAATTACCACTCTCACAGCTCTCGATGAAGATGCGCTTATAGACATACTGACCCAGCCGAAAAATGCGCTGTGCAAGCAGTATCAAAGATTTTTCGAGATGGAAAATGCCGAGCTTGAGTTTACAGAAGATGCCTTACACGCATTAGCACAGAAAGCCCTCCAGCGTGACACCGGTGCCCGGGCCCTGCGGGCAATCACCGAGGAGCTGATGATTGACCTGATGTACCAGCTTCCCGAAGAGCAAAAACCGGCAAAATATGTGATTACACGCGATATCGTCGATGGAAAAGCCAAACTGTTCACAGCAAAACGAAAAGCAAAAAAAGAATCAGCTTAAAACAGAACCTATTGAAACTACCGAGGTCGGCGGTGTGAATAAGGTCCGGGCACATAGAAATCGAACAATAACACTCAGCCAGGCAGAGGCAGAGCGTTATCACAAGGACTTAATTCGCATTTCCAAACCTGCGAACATAAATACCATCACGAACAAAATAGTAAACCAGAATACTTTTGAAGCACTTGGTTTCCTGCCGGAGAGCTTTGTTGACCTGCTGCTCCTGGACCCGCCCTATAACCTTACCAAAACCTTCAGCTCAACTACCTTTAGAAAAAAGAGCATTACCAAATACGCCGAATGGCTCGAAAATCTGCTGGTCAAGCTAATGCCCACGCTTAAAAACACTGCATCGGTCTATGTTTGCTCTGAGTGGTACTCATCGACAGCGGCCCATCTTGTCCTGGATAAGTTTCTCAAAGTTAGAAACCGAATCACCTGGGAGAGGGAAAAAGGCAGAGGCGCAAAAAGAAACTGGAAAAACGCTTCCGAAGACATCTGGTTCGCCACCGTCTCTGATGACTACGTATTCAATGTTAAAAGCGTTAAACTAAAACGAAGGGTAATGGCGCCATATACCGACACAAACGGCGAACCAAAAGACTGGCTCAACACACCCGGCGGCCAGTTCCGCCTGACCCATCCATCAAATTTGTGGAACGATATTACAGTACCCTTCTGGTCGATGCCGGAGAACACAGACCACCCCACACAAAAACCGGAAAAACTTTTAGCAAAATTGATTTTAGCAAGCACAAACGAAAACGGCTTTGTCTTCGATCCCTTTATGGGCGTCGGCAGCAGTCTCGTCGCGGCTAAAAAATTAGGTCGTAAATTTCTTGGGATTGAGATTGAATCCGAATATTGCCTCCTCGCTGCAAAACGCCTGCATTTGGCTGAGCTTGATACAACAATTCAGGGATACAGTGATGGCGTGTTCTGGGAAAGAAACACACTCAACACGCAAAAAACTTCACCAAACAGAATCCCGACCGCAACAGAGCCGCCCCCGCTTATGCTTTCGCAAGAAATCGCGTGGGTAAAGGAGCGGTAACTGCTTCTTCAGTTACCCAGCGGGTTACCTTTGAGCACGCTTATTTATTGAGAGGGACCTTACGAGCTTACTCGACCAGTTCNNATTTTAGGATTTTTCTAATGTCGATCTTCTTGGACGATAGATATTTAGACATAGAAAAGAAAGTAAAGGGTTTGATTGGCAGGGAAAAAACGTTCCTTTCAAGCTCAACCGTGAGTAGTACGCGAGCTATCGGCGATGCAATCCAGAGTATCATAGCGTCCAATTTTGAAAGTGTTGTGACTGACTATTGCAAACAGTATTCATCCGACTTTGCACGGCGTTCGATGGCTGACATAGCTTTTGAAGATAAAGAAGATAATTACTACGTAATAGATGTCAAGACACATAATGTTGAAACAAAGTTCAATATGCCAAACTTAACATCTGTACATAGATTAGCACAACTTTACTATAACAAAGACTTTGAGGAAAAAGACTATTTCACCTTGCTGATTGTCCGGTATAAAATCCTAAACCTCGATATAAACGTGCTTGACGTACATTTTGTGCCTATTGAAAATCTTGACTGGAGTTGTCTCACAATCGGTGCATTAGGCTGGGGACAAATTCAAATAGCCAACTCGAGGAATATTAAAATAGATAGAGGATTAAAAAGAAAACATTGGATGCTCCAAATGTGCGATGAACTTGATGAATTTTATCCTCGAGAAATCGCTAAAATAAGAGAAAGAAGTGAATTTTTTACGCAAACAAGATCCTTTTGGAAAGAATGGCCTGAGTAAGTTGTGAAAAGATTTTTAGGAGCGTATGTGGAATATGTTTATTTCGTATTTCGACGAATCTGGTGATGACGGATACCCAAATTTCTCTTCGCCTTTGTTTGTGCTTTCTTCTGTATATTTACACTATTTAAACTGGAAGGACACATATTTAGCAGTACGCTCGTTCAGACAACAATTGAAAAAAGATTTTGGACTTCCAATTGGTCTTGAACTCAGCACAAACAGGTTTCTTCTTAATAAGAACCCCTATAAAAAATATAATCTTTCTGACAATAGTAGAATCTTAATTGCCGACCTTTACTGCGATTTCATTGCCCAACTGGATTTGAGAATAGTGAATGTAGTTATAAATAAAAAAGCCATCAAAACAGCGGATTACCTTGTCCTTAACAGTGCCTTAACTTATTCGATACAAAGAATAGAAAACGATTTAACCAAGCTCGATCCTGCGAAGAAATTCATCATTATCACGGACGAGGGTAGAATAGGTAAAATGAGGAAGACATCTCGTAAAATTCAGAGAATTAATTTCATACCATCAAGATTTGGCCCGTATCTTTATAGGCAAGAAATTAAGTCTTTAATTGAAGACCCTTTACCGAAAGACTCGAAGGAATCATATTTTATACAAATAGCTGATTTAATTGCATATGTAGCATATATGTATAAGAGCTTAGACTTGGGTGTGGCAAAACTGCCAAAAAGAATGACCGCAAAAGTGGATAAAAGTAAAGTGATAGACTGGATGGAGAGGCTTAAAGACAGTTTGAATTTGGAGGCCTCACATGACGATTGTTATGGAGTTGTTTGTTACCCAAAATAAAAACACCACCTACAGCGCATCCACGCTTTCAGTGGTTCAATATAAAATATAACGTTATTTTCTAAAAAGTCAACAAAAATTTTTTGAATTTTAATAAAATTTTTCGGTGATCCCATCAAGAGCTTATAGGAGCTTAACTCACATCGAACAGGATTGTCCACTCAATAAAGAGGCCTCAGAACAGGAACGACTTGTTTGACTATGGGCAAAGACTTCTAAGTTTGGGTACTTATTCTTCAATTTTAATAACTGGATGATTGTTATACTTCTGCTCCGCCCAATTGAAACCATCTATTGATGACTAATACACATAGCTGAAAAAACAATCTGTTATTTGAGCCCCAATTTTTGTGATTTAAAGGAAAAAGGCCTTACTCCACCACTTCCACTGTCGATAAGCCTTCCTCAAATAAATTATAGAGTAGTATCGCATCACCGTTATGCAGACGAATACATCCTTGTGAATCTGCGGTGCCGATTTGTTCCGGGTCCTTTGTGCCGTGAAGGGCAAAGCCGCTCCTGCCCTTAGCTGCCCCTTCAAGCCCTTCCAGACCTATCCATCTCGAGCCTAAAGGATAATCGGGGTCTTCAGGGTAATATGTCTTGCCATCGAGCGGATTCGTCCAGACCGGTTTTACCAGCTTCCCACCGGTTTTGACCCGCCAAAGTCCCGTCGGCGTCTCGCTGCCGGGCTTACCCAGACCGACACGAAAACTGCGAACGAAAGTCTCCTGAAGATACAAATCCATCTTAAAACTCGAACGATACACCTTCGCATGGAATGGGCCTTCGATAACTTTTATTGTTTCGCCCGCTCGCAGGTTTTGGGGTTGGCGGATGTTGTTAATCTCCATCAGAATCTCGTAGGGTATCTTAAATTGCTTGCCTATCACTCTAAGCTGGTCGCCCGGCTTGACCAGTAAACTCCCGCAAAGCTTATCATCTGGGAAAATCTCCCTGCTGAACAGCCATTTATCAGCAAGCTCGGACAGTTGGTCCTTCACAAATGTCCGCTGCTGGATGTTCATAGGTATTCGTAACGCTTCTTTTAGCCTGCTGCGGGCGTCTATAACCCTGCTGGGTTTTTCGCTCAGCAGCGCCGTAGCTTCGGCAATCAACTCCGCCGCCTCCGGATTAGGTTCAACATCCGGCACCGATATAATCTCAGGCAAATTCGGTTTCGATACAACCTCCGACAAAATCGGCTCCGGTGCAGACTCAGTCGGGAGCTCCGGCAATGGTTCCGGCGTACGCTCCGGCTCTTGCTTTGGCTCCCTAACTATCTCCTGCTCTGTTTCCTTCAATTCCGGCACATTGGCCTCGGCACTGTTTGTTATACCGGTAGTATCGTACTGATCTTTGTTTTTGCCGAAAGGACCATATTTATAAGCAATCCCCACAGCGACAACAAGTAAAATCGGAATTATATATATCCAGTTTACATTTCTTCGTCTGCGTCGGGGGCGGTGATAACGACGGGCCATCTCAATCTCCTTTCCCATTATCGGGTCCCTGCCTTGCGGGGTTCCCTACAGTATATTATTTCCTCATCCGTTACTAAAAAATCCACCGGCTCATCATGCTCTGTCACCGGTATCGTCTCAATAATTTGCTCTGCAAAACCAAAGCCGCATCTGGCGGCATTAAGCTCGGCGTTTGCGAAGAACCTGTCGTAATAGGAACCACCACGCCCAAGCCGATTGCCCTTCCTGTCGAACCCTACCGCCGGTGTAACCACCAAATCAATCTCTTCAAACGGCATCGGCAAGCCCGCTATCGGATTTCGCAGACCGGACGAGCTCGTTGAAAAACCTGTTTCCAGTGAATGTATCTGCACCGGCATCATATGCCTTTGCTGCCAGGAAATCTTCGGAACCGCTACTACCTTGCCGAGCTGCCAGGCATGCAGTATTGCCTCGGATGTATCAGCCTCGTGCGGAAGAGACAAATACATCATAACCGTCGATGCACTTTGAAATTCTGATATCGAAAGCAAATTCCGGCATGCTTTCCGGCTTTTTTCATTCCTCTGCTCCGATGGTATAGCAAGCAGGCAGTTCTGTAGCTTCCGGCGCAACTGTGCTTTGTCCATTTACATATCCTTCTCTACGCCACTGTCTTTGACAGTTTTGCTCTTTTGTATCAAGCTTTCTAACTTTTGTAAATAGTGCCTGATATTTTTTTCACAACCGCTCTCTTTCGGCGTGTAATATTTTTTCTTCATCGACGCCGGAAGATAATCCTGCGGGACGAAACCATCCTTAAAGTTATGCGGATACTTATAATCAGCTCCGAAACCCAGCTTTTTTGCAGCCGCATAGTGGCTGTCTTTTAAGTGTTTCGGCACTTTTTTAGTCGGCTGCTCTTTTACATCCGACATCGCTGACCAGATAGCACAAGCTGCAGCATTCGATTTTGGGGCACAGGCAACATACAACGCCGCCTGCGCCAGCGCCAACTGGGCTTCCGGCAAACCAACAAACTCGGATATCTGGACCGCAGCAGCGGCTAAAACCGTCGCCATCGGGTCGGCGTTTCCCACGTCTTCAGCCGCACAAACCGCAATCCGCCGGGCAATAAAACGCGTATCCTCGCCGCCCGCTAACATCCGGGCAAGCCAATAAACCGTGGCATCAGGGTCGCTGCCCCGCATACTCTTCTGCACAGCGCTTGCCAAATCATAGTGCGTATCGCCCGTGCCGTCGTAGTCAATCGTCTTCTGTTGTATCGACTCCTTTGCAACCTCCAGATTAAATTTTATTTTCCCACCGGGCTTTCGGGCACCCTGCGATAACACACCCACCTCAAGGGCCGTCAGGGCCTTTCTGGCATCCCCATCGCACATTACCGCTAAAAATTTCAGTGCCTTCTGGTCCGCTTCAATATCAAACTTACCAAGCCCTCGTTCGGCATCTTCGATTGCCATCTTCAGCAATTTCAAAACATCTTCCTCACTGAGCGGCTCAAAATGAAATATCGTGCTGCGGGAAATCAACGGAGAATTGACCGAAAAAAACGGATTTTCAGTAGTGGCACCGATGAGAATCAATACCCCAGCCTCGACATCATCCAGCAGGACATCCTGCTGTGCACGGTTGAAGCGGTGAATTTCATCGATAAAAAGCACCGTCCTCGTCCCGTCCACTGCGAGTCTGTCGCGAGCACGCCCGATAATCTGCCGAATATCCCTGACGCTGGCCGCAGGGGCGCTGAGATAGTGAAATTCAGCCTTCGTGTAGTTCGCTATCACCGCCGCCAAAGAGGTCTTGCCGACTCCGGGCGGACCGTAAAATATCAGACTACTGAGCCTGTCGGCCTCGAGCATCCTTGTCAGCAGCTTATCGGACCCAAGAAAATGCCTTTGTCCGATAAATTCATCAAGATTTCTCGGCCTCATCCGAGCCGCCAGAGGCGCCGCTGAGCCTATATTCGCCTCTTCAGACTCACTGAACAGAGTTTTGCCGGGTTCCCGCCTTGCGGGGTCCCTGCTCTTCTTTTCACCCATAGACTATATTATATGATAGATGTGCAAAGCTGTCTAAAATTTATTTCTGGGGACTTCCCTGATAGATGCAGCCGATTATCGGTCTCCCAACACAAATTCATTACTCTGTCCGGGAAGGCATATATACTAACTATTGAGTGCCCTTGGTGACAATCCATAGGTGTAAGGTCAATTGGAGACAGGAATAAATAAGCTTCAATCTCTGCGAAAGGTCAAGGCAGTCTTTTCGAATGAAAATATACCAAATGTAAAGATCAGGCAGGAAAATATTCGACTCTTGAACCTGGCGTATAAGCTTTGCCATGGCTGTGACAATCTTTTCTCGTTGTGAGCGTTCGAGGCTGGGCCATTTCTACTCAACAAAATCACGCATCGATATTGACGTGAGTTCCTCAGTTATTAGAAAAGACATCCTCTCGAAACCGGACACTGTACGTTCGCCAAGACAAACCGGCTTGTATGTGTCGATACCATTTTCGAGTAATTTGTGAGCGTTTTTCCACTCTAAGCCTGTTTGAGTATTAAGTCGTCCGCAATTCAACATGGCCGTGACAATATCCTCGAAGTGCGGCTTGTGGAATCGCTTCATAAAAAACACTTTGTGCTCAGCTTTTTCCCGAATGTCAGCTTTTGGACATTCCTCTTTGTGTTCTTGCGTATTACGGTTCGGTCGGTGTAATTGTAGAAATCATCAAAAGACTCCAGACCATATTTCGCAAAGAATCACTGCCAGCCATCTGCAAAAACGACTCTCTCCATTACTATCCCTTTTAACGAAACGTACTGTTTGTATTACACTATCTTAATTGTTTCTAACGACGCCGGCAAGTACAATCCGGCAGGCTCGGCTATTGCATCATGAATGTCACCGAATAGTCCAGCTTAGTTTGCTGCAGTTCGAAAGCCGGCGATGAAAAAGCTGACAACAAGAGCTAAAGCGTAACTGCACGCTACGGAATACCGGTAGAGAAAAAATCACTATCGTTCGCATCCGACTTCTTCGAATGCCAAAGTTGTCGTCTGTATGTCAGCCGGCCAATAACAGGAACTTGTATGCAAAATATCTAACACCGGAATTTGAAACACTTTTTTTGATATATACTTACATGGGAACACTAAAAAAACTCGTCAAACCCGCTTAATACCTATATTTTGGCCCGCTTTTCCCAAAATAACCCAAAAAAAATCCCAAAAAAACTTTTTTTTATTTGATTTATAGCTGTGAGCCGATAAACTTTTTAGGCAGTAGGTGGGTGGTTTAACTTTATAACGTATAATATAGTGACGTTTCACGTAGCAGGGAAAGTTTAACTAAGGAATTTTAAAGGAGATGAACATGAAGAAGCTAATTTTGTCAACTGCTGTAATTTTGTTGAGCGCTACGACTTTTGTTCAGGCACAGGATGGAGAGCTTAGTGGAACCGCCGATTTAACCTGGGCCAGCCAGTATATTTGGCGTGGTTTTGATTGGTTCGGTGAAAAGAGTGCTATTCAGCCCAGTATCGACCTGGACCTTTATGGCACAGGGCTTGGCCTGAATGTTCTCTGGTCAAGGGCCAATTCAAGCGGATACGAACTTTGGGAGAGACTGGACTTCACTTTATATTACAGCAACAGTCTCTTTGAGTACGAAACTTACGCCACTGACTACACGGTTGGATGGATGTATTATAATTTCCCGGACGGTCCCCTCATGCCAAATACGAATAGTATGGATTGGCAGGAATTCTTTGCAACTCTTTCCTGGCCGGAAATGTGCCCCGAGGGCCTCGTCCCCAGCTACACCGTTATTAAGCTGTGGCCTACCGAAGGAGATACTCTCNNACCGTTATTAAGATGTGGCCATCCGAAGGAAATTCTCCATTAAACGCGGTAAGTGGATGGTTACACGTATTGGGACTCGGATACGACCTGCCAGTGGAAGGCTTGCTCCCGGACATTCCGGAGCAAATCCTCAACCTCTCTGTAGCAATAGTTTACAACGATAAAGTCGTCACTCCGGAAAGCGACTGGTCGCACGCTGTCCTTGGCGTTTCTACAGGCTTCGACCTCGGCAATGACTGTACTCTTACCCCGGGAGTTTACTATCAATCATCCTGGGAAAAATCGGTCAATGGATCAGATGAATTCTGGGCCACCGTGGGTGTATCGTATGCATTCTAAATGACTAAGTAATATCAGCAAAAAAGGCCGGTCTTAAAAAGCCGGCCTTTTTTTATCCCTTGACTTCAACCCCGTTGGAAATTTCCCCGCTGTCTCGTCCTGCTACGGGAGTCACTGGGGCTTGCCCTTTTTCTGCCCTATCGCTAAGTGTAGAATTTCTAATGGGGTCAAAACCCTAAACGGAACGATACTAAACAACTCTGCTGGTTATAAACTTTGCTGTTTCAATCAGTGCGTCTTTAGCATCGCTTCCTTTCAAACCACCCAACGCCCCGACCGCTCTGGCAACAAACTCCTGAGCCCGGCTGTGGGTATATTCCAAACTACCATAACGGCCTAACATCTCCGTCAGGGCATCCTTGTCGTATTGTTTTCCCTCAAGATACGAGCTTATAACCGCGCCTTTTTCTCTCTCGCCAACTGCTCCTAACAAATGTATCACAGCCAAAGTCAGCTTGTGTTTGTCAGCATCTCTGCCAAGCGTTTTGCCGGTTTTGCTTTCATCGCCGATTATATCGAGCAAATCATCTGTAATTTGAAACGCAATGCCGACATTCATTCCAAATTCAGCCAATGACCGGGCCTGGGTTTCCGTCGCCTGCGCCGAAAGCGCACCAAGATGACAGGAGCTGCTAAAAAGAACCGCACTCTTTTCGGTGATTACGTCGATATATTCCGATTCGCTTAATTCCCAATTCCGCCTTTGAATTATCTGTCTGAGCTCACCTTCACAGACTCGAACCGCCACATTAGCAATTATCCCGGCTACCCGCGGTCCCAGTTCGGCGCACATCTCAAAAACTCGGCCTAACAAAAAATCGCCCAACAANNNCCTTCGTCTATAACATCATCATGTAACAACGTGGCACCGTGAATCATCTCAACAATCGCTGCCACCCGGATGTGCTCATCTGTGATTTTGCCACAGCAACCTCCGGCAAGCAGAACCAGCCCGGGGCGAATCATCTTGCCGCTGCGGCCACGAACATGTTTGAGCAATCGATTAACATCGCCCGTCTCAGCAGGAGAAGTCAACTGCTCATTAATTAGCTTTTTTACCCGCCTGAGCTGACTGTCGATAAGCCTGAAAGCAGGTATCCTGCTGTGCGGGACAGAAGCTGGTCTGTCGGTATGTATCGGTAACTGCATAGCGTTGAGTCCAGCACCAATTAGGCGTGAGCCTACGCTTACGCATAATTGATGCTGGGCTACTTTCCCTTTCCGTGGGCATATTTGAAGAACTTTTGTCTCAGCAATTTTGTGGTAGGCCCCGGCTTGCCGTCACCGATAATCCTGCCGTCAATCTCGACAATACCAATGACCTCGGCAGCCGTGCCCGTGAGGAAAAATTCATCGCAAACATACAAATCAAATCTCGTTAGATTTTTCTCAACCACCTCAAGATTTTCTTTCTTGGCCAGCTTGATAACGACATCACGGGTTATCCCTTCCAGCGAGCCTGCTTCAACCGGCGGTGTATAAATCACACCATCTCTAACAATAAAAACATTATCGCCTGTCGCTTCGGCCACATATCCTTCGTGGTTATACATAATCGCTTCCGGCACCTCATTGTCCAGCGCTTCAATCTTGGCCAGGATGTTATTCAGATAGTTCATGCTCTTGACCTGAGGCGGAATCGCCAAAGGATGATTACGAACCGTGGTCGCACTGATTACCTTCATACCTTTTTCATAAAGCTCTTCCGGATAAAGCTGAATGTTATCAGCTATGATAATTAATCTGCTGTCCTCACAGACGAAGGGATTCAATCCCAAAGTTCCAACACCACGCGTAACAAGCAGTCGAATGTAGCCGTCTATAACTTCATTGGCTTCAACAGTTTTTTTTACCGCACTAATAAGCCTGCTTCGGCTCATCGGAACCTCAAGCCGAATCGCCTTGGCCGAGTTATAAAGACGCCTGATGTGGGCCTCTAATTCAAATATCTTGCTGTTATAAACACGAATTCCCTCAAAGACCCCGTCGCCATAAAGCAGACCATGGTCAAAGACGGATATTTTCGCATCTTTCTCGTCAACAAGTTTGCCATCAAGCCAAATTTTTAGTGCCATAAAAAAACCTCATAAATCATATAAATCCGAAACGATATAGTTAATTAGTTAACTGGTTAATTAGT
>JABAOC010009775.1_pt1 | contig 19967 bp, 18 predicted proteins | sample 7062161 | NCBI WGS metagenome assembly JABAOC01 (sample SAMN14538625, study PRJNA623070) | marine sediment metagenome | biome: marine biome [ENVO:00000428]; feature: marine pelagic biome [ENVO:01000023]; material: deep marine sediment [ENVO:00002113] | place: India: Gulf of Khambhat ... | reverse complement strand
TTTCATCTTGTATTAGAAACCCACACCAAGGAAAAACAGACCAGTACGCCCCTCCTCGAAAGTATTAGCTTGTGAACTTGTGCCTCATGTGATAAACCTAATTTGTCGGTTTGCCCAACGGCCAGCATAACTCCCAGCATCTGGGGTGAGTTATGACGCAAGGAGTGGAGAAAACAAAGAATATGAAGCCTCTGAGGGGACCCATATCTCCTTGGAGGCTTTTTTTGTTCTGGACTTAGCTATAATTTCAAAGGGCAGAGTCTCCAACCTTTAATCCAGGGACTTAACTTGGTTCTTTTTGCCCTTTCGAATCGGGAGAAATCCATGACCAAAAAGGAGTTGCTATTCGGCCTTGAGACTTTGCAAGGGCAGCTTGAAAGGTTTGAGACCTCTCTAAGGCGATCGGTGAGAGCAGGTGGGCTAGACAAAGAGAAGATGCAGAAGGAGATAGTGAGATTGAATGGTAACTACCTACCTCTCAGAGAATATATCTCTTATTTTGCTGGTGGGCATCACTTTGCGATTGGGCTATGGGGTAAAGGTTCTTCAGAGGTTAGACTGAACAGTATTGGTTCCTGTATAAGAGATGTCTCAATAGCTTCGGCTCAAATTGCAAGGATGAATGACAGAGAGTTTGCGGCTTTCCTGAAGAGGATTGAGTATTCGATATTTCGCAAGCAGGAGGAAGCCAAAGAGCGGAAGAAAGCCGCCGAGGACGAAATGAAGACCCATTTGGGGGAGGAACGACTTACGGGGCCTGCTTCGGTTCCTGATAGATCAGTGGACATGAAGGTGATTCAATCACCACTTCACACTCAAATGACTCAGTCAAAACCTGAAGAAGTGAGTAAAAGCAGGGGGGTTAGAACCTTCTTCATTGTTCTTGCTATTGGCTTTGGGCTGTTCGGTATCATATTGTCTATCTATCTCTCGATGGTTCAGGTTGACTCTCTAAACTCCATAAAGGAAGACATAGCCGAAACTGATAGACAAAACAGGAGATTAATCAGTGAGATAGTCAGCTCTTTTGAAGCTCAAACAGAACTCATGGATTCCATAAAAGAAGGCATTGAGAAAGCCAGCGAACGGAACAACGAGAGGATCGGTAGTATAGCAACATCCCTTACCGATTTGAAGGAGGATTTCAGGGGTCTTGGCGGTTCAGAGTTGGAGGGGAGTATCTATTTGCCCTTGAAGCTGGGTGAAGTTAGCGCCGTGTTGGAGATAGACCCCGTTCAAAAGAAGGGTTTGATCAGGGGAAGGGACCATCGGACGGGGAAAGAGATAATCAAACGGCTAGACCCTGCCACAACCAATCTCATCATCTGGGAACTCACCGAACTGAAATAATATGGATTCGAATGATCTAACTGGTGCCCTTGTGACGAACCATCAAGAGAGTTCACACTAGGACAATACTTTCCCTTCACCAGTCACCTTCTCAAAGCCACACCAAAAGCACTTCTCTTGGAAAAGCTGTCTGAGTCTAGCCCTTATTGCAGGACACCCTTGACTAGAGACAGGAGTTTAAATATTGTTTTCATTTCAGACGATTTCAGAGCCCTGAGCGATCCTGCTATGGCTTTCCCCGGCCTATTGGGCTTGATAGGAAAAATGAAAAGATATCAGATCTTGCTGGTTATTACTCTCTCTCTGTGCCTCATGAATCAGCCGAGTTGGGCCGCCACGGGCTATGTAACAGACTCGTTCAAGATCACTCTTCGTACCGGGCCCGGTACCGACAACAAGATAATTGCCATGCTTTCTTCTGGTGAACCTGTAGAGATCTTGGAAACCGGGAACGACTGGAGCCGGGTTCGCGTTCTAGTTTCTGAGGGAGAGCAGAAGGAGGGCTGGGTTCTGAGCCGCTTTCTGATTGAACGTCAACCCTGGGAGATGCAGGCCAGAAATCTGGCAAAGGAGACCAATTCGCTCAAAGAAAAACTAGGCGTGATGGAAAAGAAGTGGAGGGAGTCTTCCAACCGAGCACAGGAGCTTCAGGAGAGGTTTCAAAAGACTTCAACGGATCTCAGAAAAGTCGAGGCGGATTTTGACTCTCTAAAGGCCGAATCGTCTGAGTTTCTAAAACTGAAGCGGGAGTATGAGGCTGCCACATCGGATTTGAAGATAGCGCAAGATGCTGTTCAGAGGCTGACCCAGGAGAACGAGATCCTGGAATCTTCCAAAACCATGGAATGGCTTTTGGCAGGCGCCCTGATATTCCTTGGCGCTTGGTTGATCGGTCTGATCACAGGACGCAGAGAAAAGAAGCGTCGAAGGGCCTTGAGTCGATGAATCCATAGGCTTTATGCCTTTGACACTCTCCCCGGAAGTGGCAATCTCCCATCACGCTCTGCCACACCCCGGGTCGAAAACATTAAAGCCCCAGTCGAAAGTACTGCACTACCAGCGTGACGCGAATCCTGCTGTTGATTTCCGACACAAATAAACGGAATCCCACTTCGCGCCAGATGCGCTCTTGCATCTTGATAATTATTAAAGGCGGCCTCCTCGGGGTAATATGATAGGGAGTCACTCTATCCTTAACCCCGAAACACGAAAGGAGGCCTATCATGAGATTCTATTGTGGTATTGATTTGCATGTGCCAAGCGCAGTCTCACCAATTGAACCCGTTCGTTGAGTTGGAGATGAAGCACCCACCTCCTCCGCCACCTCCTCCACCCACAGGAGCCAGGGAAGGTGAGGCCGGGAGCTCAGAAAGGTGTCCAATTACTGAAACCGTATCATCACCCGAATTTGCCACATAGGCATAATTTCCGTCTGGCGTTACCCCCACACCGAGCGGGTCAGAACCCACAGAAAATGTATGTACAGCGTTATCTGATGTCTGAATTATCGAAACTGTGTTGTCGTTCCTATTCGTTACATAAACGTAGCTTCCGTCAGGTGTCACTGCGAGGCCCATAGGCCAGTCCCCCACAGAAATCGCATCAATGACAGTATTATCCAATGTTCGGATTACTGAAACCGTGTCGTCAGACCTATTTGTCACATAGGCATAATTGCCATCAGGGGTCACTGCTACACTACGAGGGAACCTCCCTACAGAAATTGTGTCTGTGACTGTATTGTCCAATGTCTGGATTACCGAGGCTGTATCGGCATTTTCATTTACCAGGTAGACGTAACTTCCGTCGGGCGTCACTGCTATGCCACTGGGCCCACTGCCCACGGAAATTGTATCAACCTCAGCATTATCTGATGTCCGAATTACCGAAACTGCGTTGTCAGCCCAGGTCGTAACATAGACATAACTTCCGTCGGGCGTCACTGCTGGTTCGATTGCATTCGTGCCCACAGAAACCGTATCTATTACCATATTGTCCGATGTCCTGACTACTGAAACGGTGTTGTCGAGCATATTTCCCACATAGGCATAACTGCCGTCAGGGGTCAGTGCCGGCCTACGGGGTTCGTAACCCACCGAGATTGTACCGGTCACAGTATTATCTGATGTCTGTATTACCGAAACCGTGTTACCACCCCGGTTTGCCACGTAGACACGGCTTCCATCAGGCATCACAGCCACCCCATCAGGATGGGAACCTACGGAAATTGTCTTTATCACGGTAGCCGGAAGTGTTGTCACCGTCAGTCCAGGGGACCAAGCGGAAACAATTCCGGGGTTGACGAAACATCTTGTCCGAACCGAAACCGTGTGTATCCCGGAAACTGACCAGGAATGAGAAGCGCTCTTTGAACTCGACCAACCCGAAAGGCTCCCATCTCCCCAGTTAAACCGATACTCCAGACTGTGGCCTTGAGAACAAGATGAACTCGGGCTGCTATCGGTATAAATATAGGAGGTGTCTAGGTCTATATTTGAGACGCCACTCGGTGTGCTCGGCGTAGCAACGCTGTGCGGGAGGGTTAGATAGAGCCGTCCTGATCCGTAGCGATTGTCCTTGCCCGGAATCCCGAGGTCAATGGCATCGGACTCAAGGTAGCTTTCCAGCTCAGTTACTGTGTAGCCCGGATAAACCCCCTTTACCAGAGCCGCCCCTCCCGCCACGTGTGGCGTTGCAGCCGACGTGCCGTTGAAGATCCCTGGCCCGTGGCTCACAGTCGAGACATTGGCATAACTGGCAATGTCCGGCTTGGTTGAACCCCCGGAGCAGGTCCCTCCAGGCCCGAAAGTGGGCCCCCTGGAGCTGTAGGACTCCAGGCCGTAAGAGCCCACATCGACAGCCCCAACTGTAAATGCATCAGGCGCGTCGCCTGGAAATGTCAAACTGCGGCCCGGTACCCATTCATCGAGGTGTCCCGATTTCTGGGTGAATAGGCGAAGGCAGACATTACGGGTAGCGCTGAACTTTTCAACCACGATCCCGTAGTATCCGGTGAAGGGCGCGATTAGAAGGATCTCTTCGGTTGGTTCCTGGCCTGATCCTCCATCTTGAGTATTTACCGAGAAAGCTGCGACATTCCAGGTGGAGCCGTCCAGAGAGTAAAGCAGGTATAGATCGTAATCCTGGTCGACAGCTGTCCAGTCGTCCCAGTGAAGGCTCGCTCGGATGGAGCTGCCGCCTGGGATAACCGTTCCGGTGCCATCTCCGGGTCCAAAGTAGTTGATATCCTGCCCCGGAGCCCATAGATGACTGTTGAAGCCGCTCTCGTTGTAGGTGCCGCTCCAAGACTCGTATGCATTGTTGCCTGCTGCAACGGCAAACAGTATGCCATTCGAACGTGCAGTGTTTATGATATCTGCCAGGGAGCCTGTCCCATCACCTGGCCCGTTCAGATCCCATCCGAGGGACATAGAAATAATGTCCACACCGTCGGCGATGGCCTGGTTGACGGCATTTCCCACCTCAACCTCGGTGCTGACCTTGTGAAGGTCCATCGTGAGCCCGGGGGCCATGTCGTAAACGATCTCAGCACAAGCCGTTCCATGTGAAGAGCCGCCCATGCCGGTTCCGGTCCAGTCGTAAGTGTTAACCGAAGCGGGAAGGTCGGTACCCAAGAGTCCCGCAAAACCTGTAAAGCCAATGTCAATCACCGCAACCCGCACCCCAGTGCCATTGTGACCAGCTGCCTGCCAGGCAGCGGCGTTCGATGCTAAAACGCCTTCGCTAGTCTGGCTCCCAGCCATGGGAATAGGAGCTACAGCTTCTTGAGGCTGGGCCCTGTGCGGTTCTCGGATGAAGAGTACATCTGGGTCCAAGGCCAGCACTTCCAGAGATCCCACGGGGACCATCGCCTGTAAGAGGTTCTTGTAGTGGAGCTGGTACTCGCCTCCGGCGCCCTCAACCGCATCCCGAACGTCGTCGATCGCCTCCTCGGAGGTCACGATTGTCACCTGAACAAGGTCATCTTGGAGGACCATGCTGCGCACGGAGGAAAAGACCTGTGCCTCGGCCATACCTCTGCTTCGGTAAACTTCTAGTAATTGATTCAGCGAGGAACCCAGGCTGGGGTTACCTTTAGGTGGCCTCGTGCTCTTAAAAGCGGCTGTGGCAGTCGAAATTCGCGAATCGCCGTTCAGCAGTGGAAGAACAGGATCGTCCGCCTCAGCAGGGTTACCTGGCAGCAGAATGACAATCGCCAGAGTGAGGCTGACAACGAAAGACCATCCGTTCCCCTTGAACATCTTTGAGTGTTTTTTCCTTTCCATCATTTATCTCTTCCTCTTTTTTGCGCCCTCCGCCACTCAAAGATGTAAACCCGAGGAAGTCTTTGGCTTTGGTGTGGTATTGTTTTCCTTACCTTCAAACGAATCCGCCCTGCTGTTAATTCGGTGGACTCGACCGGGTTTTAGATCGAAGTCTTCGATAACCATGGCCGCCCCGTATGACTGGTGCCGTTAAGAACAAGACCCTTATTGTGTAACAGCCCGCCGAGGCCCTCGGACAAATAGCACGTCTGGCCGTTGGACTAGCGACTCCAGGGCATCAAGAGGCACCATCGCCTGCAAGAGGTTCTTATAGTGAAGCTGGTGCTCGCCTCCCACTGCCTCGACCGTCTTCCTAACGTCGTCTATCGCTTCCTCAGTTGTCACGATTGTTACTTGGACTCGGCTATAGTCGAAGGTCATCGTATGCCTCTCGGCGAAGGCTCGGGCTCCAGTCATCCCGTCTTTGTGGTACGCCTCTAGCAACTGGCTCAGTGACGAACCTAGTTTCGGATTGCCCTTCGATCTCTCGGTATCGCCGAAACTGCTGTCTTTCATCGTCCCCTCGGACCCTTCTACTTGTGCCTCGATGTCCCTGATAGGGCCAGAGCACTGAATAAAGGACAGAGTAGCAAAGAGAAAGACGATCCCTATTGTCGTAAATGCCGCAGGTTTCCCTCTGGCTTTTGCACTGTTTTCAATCTGACCGAACAGTGACCGTCGAATTGGCTTGTGTCGCATTTGCAAGGTTGCCTCCGTTTTGACAAAATATAAAAGCCGAATCGCTGCTAGGCCTCAGCAACCCGGCTATCTGGTAATTCTGTGATGTTAAGTCCTTAGTGCTTAGGGTCTTTCCCTCCAGACCCGTGGCTTTCCGTCCCCACCTCACGATGGGTTTGGCTTTGTCGACCAGTATCTTTTATCGGCAGGTCGTAAGAAGACCTTTAGAAATTTCTGAGGTTAGAGCATGGGGAGAAATAAGCTGTATTATTTCAATTGGATACATTCTCTCAAGGCAGACTTGATCGTATGGATTAAGGCAAATACGAGCCCATACCGAGTTAAGTATGGATGTTGAAAGTCTCATGCTATCGCAGTTAACTCCAAGGCGCATTTTGTTGGCAAGGTCGAAAATGGTTTGCCTTTCCGTTTGATCGTAACTGAGATATTCTATCTGGACCAATCCGCCGAAGTGTTTATGAAAACCCGCCAGAATACCCCGCCCCTTAGGGCGGGGATGAATGGCGAGCGGGGTTCAAGGGGATGCAATCCCCTTGAGCGGGGTTTCCAAAGGGGTTGTAGACCCCTTTGGTCAAGGGCAGGGCTTTACTTGCTCTGGAACTAAACAGTTTCAAGCATCGGTGATAACTTGCGGTCTCATCTTGAATTCGATAACCAAGTAGGGTTACGCAGCTCACTCTTTCCCGGTTTGCCAGATCTTTCTGGTATGCCTAACCCAAAGCTCAGCGGTGGAGATTCTCTGCGTCCGCTGAGGCGTCTTTTTAGCTGGTCAACGAGCTGTGTTGCCGCCAATGTTTTCATCTCCTTCATCGTTGAGAAGGCTGATACGGATCTGGCGTGCCCGCTTTGATTGGAGGTTCTTGCATGAGAGATGCGGCGTGCGCCTTGAGGAGTTCTCCCATTGGCCAAGGCACCCAGAAATGGCCAGCTGTATCTTTGGTCAGTGGACACTCTTCCTTCGGGTCACTATAAAGATTGTAGAAACGGGGAAAGTCGTAGGTCTTCTTCTCGTCCGTGCCGCGCTCGACCTCTTTGAACATCATCTTCCAATTTCGCCACTTGACCCCGAAGAGGTCGTTACCGACGTAGACGATGAACCCATCGCGATTGGATTTCTCCTGCTTGCCGAGAAAGAAGTCAGATTGATCAATACTGTCGATCACCCGGTCACCTGGAATGGTGCCTTCAACGATGTGCGCAAAGGTTGCAAACAGGTCTATGGCATGGACTATCTCGTTAGAAACCGTGTGCGCAGGGACTTTATTGGGCCAGCGCATGATAAACGGCACACGGAACGAGCCTTCGAGGCCGGTGAAATAGCTCCCGCGCCAAGGGCCGCCCCACCTGTTGTGGCCTGGGAGCATTTCAGGACCATTGTCGGAGGTGAAGATGAATATGGTGTTATCCGCAATGGCGAGTTCATTTATAGTGTCGAGCAGTTCGCCAGTGTAGGCATCGATTTGCATAAGCACGTCGGCCCAGTCGCCGTTGCCGCTTTTCCCCGCGAATTCCTTGCTCGGAACAACTGGCATATGTGTTTGGGTGTAAGGCAAAAAAGCAAAAAACGGTTTGCCCGCCTCAGCTTGGCGTCTGATGAAATCTTTAGCTCGGTCTGTGCATTCCCGGTCGATCTTTAGGCGTGCTGAGCTGTCATAGATTTTCACCTTCTTTGGCGTGGAGCCTCTCTTGCCGTCGCAGACGTATTCCGGCACTGCGTACAGGCTGAGTTTTTCTTTCACTACGGCCTGAACTGCGGTTGGCCGGGCCACAGGCTTTCATCGGTTGAGTTGGGGATGCCATACCATTCGTCGAATCCCTGATCGGTCGGGAAGCGGCCTTCTGTGTGTCCAAGATGCCATTTGCCGAATATACCGGTCGCATAACCCGCGTCTGATAGCATCTCAGCCATCGTAATCTCCCACTGAGTGAGGCCATACATGCCCGTGGTGATCGGCACCGAGCCGTTCCCGGAGCGGATGACATATCGCCCCGTCATCAGTGCCGCTCGACTTGGAGTGCACTGGACTTCGACGTTGAAATTAGTAAGACGGATTCCTTCGGTGGCAAGTCTGTCAATACGTGGCGTCGGCGCGCCTCGTGTGATCTCACCACCGTAGACACCTAACTCGCCATAACCGAAGTTGTCCATGAAGATCAGGACGATATTGGGCTTTTCTTGAGCCAATGCTGATCCTGACGAAGACAAAAACATTACAGAAAGTGGCGCTACAATAATGAATATTCTCTGTCTTTTCATTCGGATTTCTCCTTTTATTTTCCAGCTAACATTATATATTGAACCAACTCAGTTTTTTTCACCGGGCTCTGTTAGCATCCATTTCAAGGAATTAGGGGAAAAAAACAAGATATGCCGAATTGCAATTAATATTAAGCAGATATAACTTGTTTAGAAAGAGAGGGCTGACTTTCTATGAGTCTTCGCATCCGAGTGGGAAGGAGAAAAGCTTGCTCTTTGTTGGATATAACGAGATCATCCGATATCGACTCAGGGCAGCCTTTTAGGTTTGTTTCTTTCTAGCAGGGTCTTTAATGCCACAAACGAACGTCAATGAGTGCGTAATACTTGAATAGAAACCGCCGTTCCCCTTCAAAACTCACGAATTGCGGAACAAATAAACACCTACCTATTCCCCATCTCATTCCTCAACTTCTTACACCTCTCCATCAGCTCGTTTTGGGTAATGATTCCCTTCTCCATCAAAAGCTCAATCAACGCCGAGATTTCGACCATATTGGTTATGACTATCTCATCGGTGGTGACGATTTCTTTTGCGTCGAGTGGCTTTGCCATTATCACCGCATATCATCTTTAAGACGCACTGGTAAGTCTGATAATTTCCTATGCGGATCTACCCTTTTTTCGCATTCATCCAGCCAGCTTAGAAGTTCATTGGTCTTAAATGGTTTCTCGAATGTCCTGCACCTAAGCCTCTGGCCTTGCTCACGTTCGGAATCTGTCCATGCCCCTGACATCACAGCTTTGTTTTTCTCAATAGCTTTACAACCATGGCGTAACTGGTTTTCTATGAATTCCAGTCCCGTCATCTTGGGCATACCATTATCAGTTATGAAAATATCTCCACACGCATAATCTTCAAGACATGGACATTCACGATCCAAATAGGCGGGACAGGCAAGTGGCTCCGAGTAGGAAAAGACTTCGTATCCACGACTCTTCAGGATGGAAGAGATTGTACCTCGAAGCGCCTCATTGTCCTCGAAAACAAAAGCCCGTAATCTCATAGTTCACTTCCCTTCTGTGGTTCGCCTTTCATCTGTCCCACAATCCTCTCTTATTCTCTCTGGCCTCCCTCTCATACCTCCAAAACTCTTCCATGTACTTGAATGGGAAGCGAGTGTCGGGAAACCCTTAACTCTGCCTGATTATCTCAGCATTCAAAAAATCCCATCCTCCAGATAGACATAGATGCGCCCGTATTTGTCTCTATGATTGATGTGAGCGTTAGCCTGATCGAACTGTAACCTGACCCCTTTCTTGTCTACCCGGGATTTGGTAAATGCGGATGCCTTCTTTCCAAGTGCCTTGATAGTCTAAATATCCTTGCGAGTGCGTTCAGCGTCACGGTAAAGCTTCTCGGATTCATAGACCTCTGGGGTATCCACACCGATCAGCCTCACGCTTTCTCCGTTAATCAGAAGAAGGATATCACCGTCAACGACTCGTTTGACTTAGCAGATTTTGTCCTGGGAATCTGAAGGCAGGGATACGAGGAGAAGAACTAGGAAGGGAAATAAGATTAGCCTTCTGGCTTTCATATTTGACTCCAGACGTAAGTTCTGGAAAAGGGCTACTTAACTATCGTTACGCTGCAATCAGCCAGATGACTTACCCTGTGGGAAACACTTCCAAGAACAAACTCCTTAACTCCGCTCAGTCCTCGATTTCCCATGACAATCAAGTCTATGCCCTCAGCCCTTGCAAATTCGATGATTCTGCTAGCAGGATTTCCTTGAATCAAAGTGGACTGAACCTCCTTCACGCCCCGCTCTTTGGTTTCCCTTTTGGCTTCCTCAATGATTCTCTTGCCTTCCTCCTCCTGGAGCTTTTGGAGATCAGGTATACTGAAAGCCGCTTCGTGGAATAGTGCGGGAGGCAGAGGTACAACATGAAGAAGACAAACCGTGGCATGGAATTTCAAAGCAAGTTCACAGGCGTAGTTAACAGCCTTTCTGGCATGTTCCGAACCATCTGTCGGAACAAGGATTTTCTTCAACATGAGCTTGGATTGTCCTATCCGGAATTTGGATCTTCCAGTAATACCAATCCTCAGAGGCTCATACTTACCCTCAGTGAGGCGCTCTCTTCCCATTAAAGCAAATGCTCAAGGGAAGTCAAGGAAATTGTGAAGGTTGTGAAATTTGATGGAGGGCGATGATTGGCGTTGAGACTGTCGAAAAACCCTAAAATCACCATTTTTGGACTTGTAAGTACCTGAAATTATTACAGGCCGATTTTGGGAAAATGCCAAAATTGGACTTTTTCGACAGTCTCGTTTGAATTAAACACCACCATAGCTCTCCTCAAATCCAAAATCTTTCCGACTCGCCACCACAAAAATCCTTGACTAACCTGATGAGGGTGCTACGAGAGAACCGTTCCTGCTGAATGCCAAAAGGAGATGAAATAAGTTAAGCGGATCGAAAGCTGAAGTTCGATTGAAGCCTACTTTTTCTTAGAAAGGAGAAGGGTGGGCTTTTTTGCTTTTCAACACGAAACAAGGAGGGATTAAAATGGCAACATTTTTCATGTTTGGAAACTGAGCCACTGATAAACGCTTGAAATCCGGTTGAGATCTGCTGAGATTTCAAGAATTCGGCTCATTGCGGGTACAACGGGGGAGAGGCCCGATTGACCCTGGGAACCTGGCTCCTTTCCGCCAAATCTGTCTACTCATTTAATCAGCAGGAAGGCGAGGCCATCCTTGGCCCTGCCGTATCCATCATACGTGGCGATGTATCGTCTTCAAGATCTTTTCTGACCTCGATTTGTCGTGGAATCCCACCCGTATTGTAATCTTACTGGATGCTTCCGTGATTGCACGGATATCAATCCAGACGTTTTTTCCATCGGCAAATTGTGACTTGACCTTTGCCGTCAGCTGGTCACTTTTCTCCTCGATCACAGGAAGCTGGAGGTCCTTCAATGCGGCCAGTGTTGCCCGGTGGAGCCTTGGAAGGGGCACATTGACCTCCTCCTGTAGTTTCCCCTTGACAAACATGGCGGTCCCAACCCCACCTGTGGCTCCCACTCCAAGAAGGACTGCAGCGCAGCTGGATAGCTGAATTGAGAGAACAAGTAGGAACACGGTTAGAATCCACTGCTTAACCATGGCTTGCCTCCTTTAGACTCGGAGCTTTCCCGACTATCAAAGAAGGCAATATTCATGCCAGCCATGGGACCCGCAAAAAAAACAGGGCCAAGCCACCTACTACGGGGAATGACCCATGGAGCCAAAAAATAGGAAAATTTTCTCAGGAACCTGAGATTGTCGTGAAAACCGAATGCAAAGCCGACGACTTCAACTTAAAACTCTCTAGGAGGACGACAACGCGTCTCCCGTTCCATTTTCCTCGTCAACCAAAAGCTTCCGTAATACATAAGGTAGGATGCCGCCGTTTTTGTAGTATTCGACATCAACCTCAGTATCCAGTCTGGCAATCACTTCGAAGTCTATCCGACTCCCATCTTTTTTGAGGGCCTTTACATGCAATACGCTCCGGGGCTTTATCGCATCGATGCCGCTGATGGAGTATGTTTCAGAGCCGTCCAATCCGAGGCTTTTCCAACTATCACCCTCTTTGAACATAAGGGGCAGGATGCCCATTCCAACGAGGTTGCTCCTGTGGATGCGTTCGAAAGACTCGGCGAAGATCGCCCGAACCCCAAGAAGGCTGGGTCCCTTTGCCGCCCAATCCCGTGAGGAACCGGTTCCGTACTCCTTGCCTCCCAAAACGACGAGTGGCCTGCCTTCATCCTGGTAGGCCATGGCAGCATCATAGATAAACATCTCCCTTGCGGCTGGAAACCTTCGGGTGAAGCTCCCCTCTTTTGGAGTCACGAGCTGATTCTTTATTCGGATGTTTCCGAATGTCCCCCGTATCATGACCTCGTGGTTTCCTCTCCGGGATCCGTAGGAATTGAAATCATCAGGATCGACGTTCTTTACAATCAGATATTGGCCCGCGGGGTAATGCTTCGGGATAGCACCTGCAGGAGAAATGTGGTCAGTTGTGACAGAATCCCCGAGTAAGAGGAGTGCCCGAGCGTCGTTCAGATCGATCCGGTCGCTCACTTCGACGCTGAAGTCATCAAAGTATGGCGGCTTCTTGATATAGGTGGAACGATCGTCCCAAGCATAAGTCGTGCTCTCTGTAACCTGAAGATTATCCCAGAAGCTGTCGCCACCGAAGATTCTCTCATACTCAGTCCTGAAAAACTCCTGCTTGACATGTTTTAACATAAGATTTTTTATCTCTCCAGATTTTGGCCAAATATCCTTAAGATAAACCGGCTCACCATTTGGATCGAAAGCGATGGGGTCGGTCGTCAAATCCGTATCGACCCTCCCAGAAATGGCAAAAGCGACGACTAACATCGGCGAAGCCAGGAAATTCCATTTGACGCTCTGGTGTATTCTGGCTTCAAAATTCCGGTTTCCCGAGAGAACGGCTGCAACGCTCAGGTCGTTTTCCGATATTGCCTTTTCTATTTCCGGCCGCAAGGGACCGCTGTTGCCAATACAGGTGGTACACCCGAATCCGGCGAGGTGAAAACCGAGAGCCTCGAGATAAGGTTGGAGGCCCGAATCTTCCAGGTAGTTCATCACGACCTTCGAACCTGGTGCCAGAGATGTCTTAACGTACGGAGGCACTCGGAGTCCCTTCTGAACGGCCTTTTTTGCGATCAAGCCTGCTCCAAGCATCACAAAGGGGTTCGAAGTGTTCGTACATGAGGTAATGGCGGCTATGACAACGCTGCCATCGCCGATTCTGACCTCCCTTCCGTCAAGGTTCACCTCGTGCATCGCCTTGCCACTCGGTTTGAGGCCGTCGTCGCGGGTGTTACAGTTGCCCGACTCGTCGTGAAACCTCGAAATATCCGCGACCTCAGAATCTCGTTCGTACTCATAGCCGAGTAATCCCCCGAAGTTCTCTTTCAAGTCCTTCAGGGCAATTCGATCCTGGGGCCGAGCAGGACCGGCCACTGAGGGCCCGACCGTGGAAAGATCAAGTTCTAGCACCTCGGTGTACTCTGGGTCCTCGTCGCCCTTATAGAACAGTCCGTTCTCCTGGGTGTAGCGTTCGACGATTTCCGCCTGATCCTTCCTATCGGTCATCCTGAGGTACTCCACGGTTTGTTCATCGACGGGAAAGAAACCGAGTGTCGCGCCGTGCTCGGGAGTCATGTTGGCTATGGTCGCCCTGTCTGGGACTGATAGTTTTTTCATTCCAGGACCGAAGTATTCGACAAATTTCTCTACCACTTTGTGTGTTCTAAGGAGTTCAGTTATGGTAAGTACGAGGTCGGTTGCAGTGACTTTCTCATCTAATTCGCCGACCATTCTGACGCCGATGACTTCTGGAATCGGGATGTAATAGGGCTGGCCGAGCATGACCGCCTCCGCCTCGATCCCACCAACACCCCAGCCCATGACACCGATTCCATTAATCATCGGTGTGTGTGAGTCAGTTCCGACCAGCGTATCCGGATAAGCGATGCCCCTTCCATCCGTCTCTTCAGCAATGATCACTTTTCCTAGGTATTCCAGGTTGACCTGATGGCAGATCCCGGAATTGGGAGGTACAACCTTGAAGTTGTCAAAACTCTTCTGAGCCCATTTTAGAAGAGCGTATCTTTCCCAATTCCTTTGGTACTCCTTCTCAACATTTTTTTTCAGGGAATCGGCGGTACCATAGTAATCGACTTGCACAGAGTGGTCGACAATCAAATCCACGGGGACAAGGGGATTGATTTTGTTTGGATCCCCTCCGAGATCTCCTACGGCATCCCGCATGGCGGCGAGGTCCACAACAGCCGGTACACCGGTAAAATCCTGCATGAGGACTCGGGCCGGATAGTAGGGTATTTCCACGGGCTCGCTGTATCTTTTTTCCCATCCAGCTATTCTGATCAGATCCTCTTCCTGGACGACACGGTGATCCAATTTCCTCAAGAGGTTTTCAACAAAGATTCTGATGGCAAAAGGCAGCCGCTTGACCTCGGTCAGTCCTTTTTCCTCGAGCACGTGGATGTCGAAGAGGTCATACTTTCGGCCTTTGAGATCTATCGTTCTTGTAAACTCCCCTTTTTCCATGGTTCACTTTTCCCGGCTTTCAAGGTTTGTGACTATTATATTCAACCAGGTGACACCTGCTCAATCTTTTCTGAAAGGCGATTGCAGAGATTATCACACCACGAAGGTATTTGGGGAAATTTCTTGTGTTTCGAGGCCGCTCCTGCTCTCAGGGACGTCTATGGAAGCCGTGGCGTACTCACACGGGGGAGCAGATTTCGCCCTAAGCCTTCTCGAGGGAGAGAGGAGAGATCATCTTTGGCACGGGGAAGAAGCAAGATTTGCAGGCGTGCCCAGGCTTTGGCTGGGGTAGAATCACCGCGAAAGGTCAAGAGCGAAGGGAAACGAGGCTCCCACTTGAGAACCTGGAAATATCCTAAGAGGCTTTTAGCCTGTTAGAACTATCCCTCAAAAATGGGAAAACTCCTCTGCTATTTCGGGTTGACGGATAAGTAGGCATTGATAAAGATGTCTACGAGTTCTTGTAGTTGCTCTCGGACGATTGACAATTTGTGAGAGGTGCCGGTGGCCGCGACTGACCAAGTGGTGGCAGAGGCTTTAACGCTGGGCATTCGAATGAGAGAAACCCCTTGGTTGAGCTCGAGTTTGATGTTGAAAATGTATCGGTCGAGGGAGCCGTATTTCAGAATCTTGGCGTTCACGTAAAGCAATGGCTTTCCAGGTATCTCAGGAGATTCGGCCGACGGCACATTAATTCCCGCTAACCGAAGTTTGAGTTCCGTGTCCTGCTGTAACTGGTCAGCAGTGAGCCCTTTTTGTTCGATGGCCCACTTCTGAGGGGCGACCATGACCCGGACTCCTTGAAGGCCACGGAGTGTCTCCCGACTCAGCTGATTGTCAAAGGCAAAGACGGAACTCTGAAATTGAAGTGAGGCCAAGGCCAGCGTCATTAAGACCACGCATGTTCTTGCCTTGCTCATATCTTCTCCTCCTTCCATGGGATGGCTCGTGCTTCGGCACGAGAAAGGCTATCAAAAGCATTCTCACCGGCACCGAGCCCCTTGTGATTGTTCTGATCTATCTGATAATTGGCCCGACAGCAATAAAGGTGCCGCCGCGGACTGGAAGACAGGAAATGAAACAAATCGTTTGATATTAACGACTTAGTGTGTATGTCGAGTCTATTGAAAAAAGAAATCTGGGGACGATTCGATGCGCTTGGTTTTCAACTCTGAAATTTCGGGTTACAAAAACGTGATTTTCACCAACAAGATGAATCAAGACCCCCGTTCGTCTTTGCCTGTGGCGGAGTAAACCGTCGAACGAGGAAATAACTGGCAAGGAGATAAGAAACTCCCCCTGCCAGTTTTGGGGGGCAAAACCAACAGGGAGAGCCTTTGGAAGGAGATAATTCCCTCCTCCATTGATATTAGAAAACTCACTGATGGTTTTTCAAGGGGTGAAGGGTTTAATTCTCTGTGACCGCTCACGGGTTTTCGGTGAGTGTGATTTTCCATCCGACCCTGTATCGCTGGCCGCAGCTTGGACAGATCAGCACGATCTCGTGACCGCCGTTACTGCTTTCGAAAGAAACGTGAAAGCCGTTTTCGTACTGACATTTGTCGCAGATGTGAAATTCTTTGCCGATTTTTTTCGTCATCGCTTCTTTCATGAATCGCATACCTCGTCAAGTGTCGTGAAAAACCGGTGGATAAGAAAGTTTCTCATGCGCCCTCAGGCGTCGCGTCCATATACCCTATAGGGGACAGACAAGGGTTGTCAAGGAAGCTGAAGCTTCATCGATCTGGTCTGGTTCTCCCTCCAGCCATCCACCCGATGTGGGATCCGTTTGTCTGAAGCAAATTGTGTATGTTCTGTGGGAGCCCCTGATTCAGCAAGGCCTCTGTATTCAGGTTCAAGGAATGTGGTATAGAAAAAGTGAGAACTCCTCGCTCGGAGGGGGTGTTATCGATGAGGAAAAGTGCACAGGGCTACTGCGTTATCTGTTGCAGGGAAAGCTGCGAGATGAAATATCGTATTTCGGAGAGTGATTGTTCCGGACAAGCCCAATCAGCTGGATGTGTTTCGTACTGGACGGATCCGAACGAGCTGTGTGGCCTACCCATGAGCAGCTTTTGGACTTGTGATAGCTGGTAGAAAATCGGTTGGGGTGAGCCTGTGAAAGTCCCTCAAATACCGGTTACGTTTCGGTGCAAGGTCTGCGACTCGCAATTTACCATCGGACAAGACGAGCCGTTCCTCAAGTACCTGGCAGAGGGTATGGAATTGCCCATGAAATGCCCCAACTGCCGAAGAGATCGAATCAGTGAATTTCTGGGCAAGACGGAGTGATCTGTTTCTTCCTTTCATCCCCACCCTAAATGCAGTCAAAGTAACCGAGAGGATCTCGACGACGAGTGCTACCCTTTTCCTGGGATTGAGGATGGGCTAAAGTCCTTTATCATGATATGTATCGGGGCAGCTACCGCAATGCCCTCATGGACCGCACAGGATCTTTACAGGAACCTTGTTTGTAGAATCGGATCGGTCGGTGAAGATCCTTGTGATGCGCCAGTGTGGTGGTCGGAATTTGGGTTTGGAAGTATGGATCGGGCAACGATCGGGACACTTACTGCTATCGGTGCATTTTGCTTGTGGGGAATTCTACCGATATATTGGAAGGCCTTAGATCGTGTCCCTTCAATCGAGATTCTGGCCCATCGCATCTTCTGGTCCTTGGTCTTCATTCTACTTCTGCTTTCTATCCAAAAGAGATGGAAGGAAGCGAAGAGCGTCATATTAATCTACCGAAATGTGTGGGTTTTTCTCGTTACATCCTCCTTACTTGCTGCGAACTGGTTAATCTATATCTGGGCCGTCAATACGGACCAGATCGTTGAAACCAGCCTCGGATACTTTATCAACCCCCTGGTAAACGTTTGTCTTGGTATGGTGTTTCTTCGAGAACGCTTACACCGATGGCAGCAACTCTCTGTGGTCCTGGCGTTAACCGGTGTACTTTTGCTGACCCTTCGATACGGGCGAGTACCATGGATCGCCCTAACCCTCGGGTTTACCTTTGGGATTTATGGATTCCTGCGGAAGACGGCACAAGCAGAATCGATGGTCGGTCTATTGTGCGAAACAGGGATACTCACGCCGATTGCTCTCCTCTATCTTCTCATGGTCGGTGTTCAGGGGACAGGTGCCTTCGGCCCTGAGACTCCACAGACTGATCTTCTACTTGCAGGCGCAGGTGTGGTGACGGCCGTTCCCTTGCTTCTCTTTGCTCACGGAGCGAGGAGAATCCAGTATTCGACGGTTGGCTTCTTGCAATATATCGCCCCGACGAGTCAGTTGCTCGTAGGTGTCTTGCTCTACAAAGAGCCCTTTACACAAACCCATGGAATTTCTTTTGGCCTTGTTTGGGCGGGGATCGTCATTTACGCCATTTCAAGTCTTATAATTCATAAGAATCAGATGGCATCGTGATTTGCAACGGGGGGGTTCCAAGCCTGTCGATGGGAGGGAGCAGTGATCAGAAAAATCCTCCTTGTCCTGTCGGTTCTGCCCATTGGGTTTTTTCAGCCCGGCTATGGCGGAGACACAAGCATGATTGAGACCGACGAAGCTATGGTCCTTTTCGAGGAAGGCCTTGGTGAGGTAGCGAAAGATGTTGTCGATCTCCAGTTGAGGCTGAAAGTAGAACTGGAGGAGAGCCTCGGATGGAAACTGAACGTGAGACCCACGATCCTCTTGGTTAGAGATAGGGAACGATTCGAAAGAATGGCCGGTAGCCGGCATGTGGTGGCCTATGCCATTCCTCAAAGAAACCTGATTGTCATTGACTATTCGAAGATGAACACTCGCCCTTTCTCGCTCAGAGCAGTCCTGAAGCACGAATTGTGTCATCTTTTGCTTCACCGGCACATTGAGGGAGGGAATCTACCCAAATGGCTCGACGAGGGCGTTTCTCAATGGGTCAGTGAGGGTATCGCCGAGATTATCATGGATGAAAAGCGATCGGCTCTGAATGAAGCGATCCTGTCGGGAAATTACATCGGCCTCGATGCATTACGGGACCGTTTTCCTGAAGAGAGACGGTCCCTCATTTTGGCTTATGAGGAGAGCCAGAGTTTTGTGGACTTCATTACGAGTCAATTTGGGAGGAATGCGATCCTTGACATACTCGCACGGCTGAAACAGGGCAAGTCCGTGGAGATGGCAGTTCAAGAAAGTCTTTCGGTCCCCCTTGATGAACTCGAGGGTAGGTGGCATCGTTATCTTGAAAAGAGGACGACATGGTTCACCTATCTTACAAGGAACCTCTACGTGATCCTCTTTTTCCTCGCGGCACTGATAACGATATGGGGATTCATCAGAGTGCTGATGAAAAAGAGAAGGTATCCGGATGAGCCTAACGAATATTAAGGTCTCCTCGCAATATTCAGCTCATCTTGACAGGTTCGACGCTTATCTGCTAGCTTCATCCATAATGAGTCCAATAATTCCCGGAGAGAGAAATGGTGGCTGAAGAGCGACTGCCCGTTGTAATCATCTCCTGCCGGGTTCTTCAGGATATGTTCGAAGCGTTAGTTCCCGAAGATCTCCCGGTCCAGATGAAATTCATGGACTACGGTCTTCATCGCATACCCAACAAAATGACTCAGGTGCTACAGGCTGAACTGGATCAAATCAAAGAGCCAAGCCTTGTCGTCTTGGGCTATGGACTCTGTGGCAATGGGCTCGATGGCATTCATACCGGTCATCATACGCTTCTGATTCCTCGTACAGATGACTGCATCGCCCTGTTGTTGGGTTCATATGAGGCTTATAGAAGGGAGTTTCAGTCGGTTCCAGGGACTTACTATCTCAGCAAGGGATGGCTCGAATGCGGGAGCCATCCGCTCAAAGAATACGAAAAACTGGTGGACCAATACGGCGAGGAAGAGGCCGGATCGCTCATGGACATGATGTACAAGAACTACGAACGGATCTGTCTTGTCGCCCATAATCAGACTGATCTCGAGGAATATCGCTCCCAGGCTCGAGAAGTCGCTCGGTTCTGCGAGCGCTGGGATTTTCGATACGAAGAAATTCTCGGCTCAGACGCATACATTAGCCAACTCTTTGCGATAGCGACGGCGCTTTCGAAGGCCGATGGTAATTTTGTCGTTGTCGGTCCAGGCAGTGAGGTTACACAGAGCCTTTTTATCCGGTTATGTTAGCCTTTTTTGCGTTTCGGGGGTTGGGCTATGGCGAGGTTTCTTTGTCCGGCCACGGTCGATTTCCTGCC
>JABAOC010014423.1_pt1 | contig 19999 bp, 15 predicted proteins | sample 7062161 | NCBI WGS metagenome assembly JABAOC01 (sample SAMN14538625, study PRJNA623070) | marine sediment metagenome | biome: marine biome [ENVO:00000428]; feature: marine pelagic biome [ENVO:01000023]; material: deep marine sediment [ENVO:00002113] | place: India: Gulf of Khambhat ... | reverse complement strand
TTGAGCACAACCCTCTGGCCGATCTTAAAGCGGTCCTTCTCCAGGTATTTGGGGTACCGAGCCAGCACCATGTCGCCTCCTTCCAGTCCAATAAGGGCGAGCGTATGGGGAGGAGAAAACCCCTCAGGTGTGGCATAAAGGGTCGTGTACGTCTCAAGGGTTCCGGAATCTCCTACGGACTCCGGCACGCCGTCTGACGTCCCGACCTGGATGACGGGTTTGTATTCGGGCTGCCACCCCGTCGTAACGACCCTGTGTCTGTCGCTCCTTTCAAGGATCGTGACCACATTGTTGTTGGCCAGCGCACCGGCGCTCTGCGCGAGTCCCAGATCGGCCCGTCGAATCTGTCGTTTTTGATCTACTTCACCCAGCATCGTGAGGACGATCTCCACGATTTGAGCTAATCCGGAGGCCCCGGCGGGATGGCCTCGAGCAAGCAAGCCGCCAGAGGGATTGATAGGAAGGCTGCCGTCCAGGGCGGTCAGACCCCCCTCGACGGCTCGCCATCCCTGTCCGGGCTCGAAAAATCCGAGGTCTTCTGTCCCGATGATCTCGAAGATACTGAAAGCATCATGGACCTCTGCAAATTGAATATCTCTCGGATTGAGCTGAGCCATGGCATAAGCTTTGAGCGCGGAAGCCTTTGTGGAACTGAAAGCGGTAAGGGAGGCCCGGTGCCTCAAGGCCATGGTATCCGTCGCATGGCCCATGCCCGAAACGCGGATGGGCGTTTTCTCGCAAGTGAGGACAACAGCGGCAGCGCCGTCGGCGTTTGGAGAGCAGTCGAACAGTCTCAGTGGGGTGGCGATGAGCCGACCTTTCTCATACACCTCGCGGGTTATCGTCCTCTTGGCCCGAGCATACGGATTTAGTGTGCCGTTGGCACTGTTTTTTTCGACAATTTGAGCGAGGACGTGCTTGAGGTGCTTGTCCGAGAGACCGAACTCCTTTTGGTATCTGTGGGCAATCATGCCGGCGAGGGCTGACATGGTCGCTCCATACCGCCGCTCCTCGCGATCGATCACTTCCGTCAGGATTCGGGCCGTTGTCATTTTGGGTAGATGGCTCATCTTCTCCCCAGCAATAACGAGCACGTTTTTCATGTAACCCGAAGCAACGGCATAGAATGCCGATTCAAATACAGCGGCTCCTGTCGAACAAGCCGTTTCTACGCGAGAAGAAGGAACGCCGGATAGACCCATATAGTCGGCCAAGAGAGCCGCAAAATTGGCTTCTCCGACAAACTCCTCGACATTCATGGCCCCAATGTAAATTGAATCGATGGGGAGGTGCCGGGCCGACTGAATTGCCTTTTTACCAGCCTCAGCCATGAGTTCTTGGAGAGTCTGGGTCGATTTCCTAAAAGGACTCATGCCCACTCCAGCGACATAAACATCACAAGACACTGGCAATTCCTCCCGGTGAACGTTGGCCGTTCTTGCCTATAGCTTCTATGGTAAGACGCGAACGGTTTTTTTTCAAGTTTCCAGGTTCCGGAGTTTCCTTAGTGTTGTGGGCCCTCATGTCCCTGAGGGGCGTTCAAAGACATTTGCCATCTCACGGCCCCAGCGTGTTTCAGGTGATTTTGGGAAGTCACGATACAGAGGAGTGAGTAGGCTCGGAATAAAAGGGTGCTCCGATATCTCGCAGGCAGGATATTCTCGGTAGGTGGGCGATGGACCAGAACCGAGATTGCCTGAGGCTATAGGGGCATATTGGCATGCTTCTTCGGCGGCATACGCTCTGTCTTGTTCTCGAGAGACTCGAGAGCCTTGATGAGCTTGGGTCGTGTTTCTTCAGGAACGATGATCTCGTCAATGTAACCCCTTTCCGCCGTTCGGTATGGGTTCAAAAAGGCTCGGCGGTACGCCTCGATCATCTCCTCTTCTTTTTTTTCAGGGTCATCGGCCTCTCTGATCTCCTTTCGAAAGATTATCCTTGCTGCACCTTCGGCACCCATGACGGCGATCTCTCCTGTCGGGTAGGCATAGTTGATATCGCCCCAGAGATGTTTACTCGACATGACGATGTAGGCTCCGCCGTAAGCTTTACGTGTGATCACAGTGATTTTGGGGACAACGGCCTCGCAGTAAGCGAAAATCAGTTTGGCGCCGTGTTTGATGATTCCGCCATGCTCCTGTTGCGTTCCGGGGAAGAAACCCGGCACATCACAAAACGTGATGAGCGGGATGTTGAAACAGTCGCAGAATCGGACAAAACGCGCCCCTTTGATGGAGGCGAGTATATCGAGAGAGCCAGCCAGCCAGTTGGGTTGGTTGGCGACAACGCCAACGGGCATCCCGTTCAGGCGGCCAAATCCCACCACGATGTTACGGGCGTGTTTGGCCTGAACTTCAAAAAAATGGTGATCGTCCAAGACCGACTGGATAATGTCCTTGATATCATAGGGTTTCGCAGGGTTTTCTGGAACGATAGCGTTGAGTGTCGGATCGATACGCTCGGGATCATCACGAGCTTCCTTTTTCGGAGGCTTATCTCGATAGTTGGATGGAAAGAAGCTCAACAACTCTCTGATCATCCCGAGAACCTCTCCATCGTCCTTCCCAGAAAAATGGGCGACCCCGCTTTTCGTGTTATGAGGCAGCGGCCCGCCGAGCTCATCCGGCGTTACGTCTTCATGGATGACGGCCCCGACGACTTCGGGCCCTGTGATGAACATGTAGCTGGTTTTTTCGACCATAAAGATGAAATCCGTTAGGGCCGGTGAGTAGACGGCACCCCCGGCTGTCGGCCCCATAATCGCCGTAATCTGAGGAATGACACCTGAACAAAGAACATTACGCATGAAGATATTGCCGTATCCCGCCAAACTGGCGACTCCTTCCTGAATGCGGGCGCCTCCCGAGTCATTCAAGGCGATCAGGGGAACACCGTTTTTTCGAGCCATATCCATCACTTTGCAGATCTTGTTGGCCTGTGTCAGGCTGAGGGACCCCCCTATTACCGTAAAATCCTGAGCATAGACATAAACCAGTCGATCATCGATCTTCCCATAACCAGCCACCACGCCGTCTCCTGGAAATCGATTCTTATCGAGTCCGAATTCGCTACTCTCGTGAAGGACGAACTTGTCAAATTCTTCGAAGGTGTTTTTGTCAAGGAGGCGATCGATTCTTTCTCTAGCCGTCAGCTTCCCTTTTTTGTGTTGGGCCTCGATTCGCTCTTGGCCCCCGCCAAGTTCCGCGGCAGCCCTTTTCTCGCGTAGGCTCTTAATCCTGTCATTCGCCATAGGTTACTCCCATCCGTCAAGCCGATAGCCAAGAATGCGATTTCAAAACAGGTCTTCTCTTTGGCCTCAGCGCTCTGTGAGAGATCATAACGCGCCTTGAGCCAGGAAAACCGAGGTGGCTTATTTATCGAGATAATCGAGAGTCCATTCAAGTCCCTGTTTTCTTAACGTCTCGGGCGTGGGAATTCCCTCCTTGGACCATCCTCTGAGTTGGTAGTACTCTGAGAGCATCAGTCCCAGATGAGGGACGACGCCTGCCGCTTTTCCGTCTGGCTTGGGTTCGGCCAGCATTCTTGGGGGAAGGGTGTCGTCTTTTCGACTGATTCCCAGTCTGACGTTGTACATCCGTTTGAGATTGAATATCTTTTCTCCGAGGCTGAGCAGGCTCCCCTGATCCATTCTCCAGCCTGTCACTTTCGCCGTCCATTGGGCGATCATTTTCGGCCCTGCCCGGCCAATGAAGAGAAACTTGCATAACCCAAGCGGGTTGAACACACTCATATAGTTCTGAAGGTCATAACACAGTTTGGCCTTTCCCTCGGAAATATGGGGATCAGGGGGTTCGGTGTACCCCATGTCAGCCAGGGGAATGCCGCGACCGATGAAATAGGTCAGTCCCTCCAAATGACAGCCTCCCCGATTCGCCGTGGCGTAATTGACAGCCATGGAGGTGAAGGCCCGGGGGTCATGGAAGGCGATCTCCATACCCTTGGCGTCAACCACGTACTCCGGCGCTAGGCCTCCCAACTTCTGAGCGGCCCGACGGGTCCCTTCGGCAAGAACGTCACCGACAGCTTTTCTCTGCCCGATCAGATCGACAAGGTTCAAGATGGCCTCAGCACTTCCCCAGGCAATCTCAAGACCCTCGGTATCTGCCTTCGTGATGATGCCATTTTCATAGGCCTCCATGGCAAAAGCCACTGCCGCACTTGTGGAGATGGTGTCGAGGCCGTAACGGTTACACTTGTCGTTGGCCGCTGCGATGACCTCCCAGTTGTCATTGAGGCAGTTTGCCCCAAACCCTGCGATTGTCTCATACTCGGGCTGATGGCCAGCGGTTTCACGATACGGGCCCTCTGGGATACGAACCGTTTTGGCACATCGGATCGGACAGGCATGACATGTGTGATGAGAATCGAGGTACTTGGGTAGGTTGGTTTGACCGGCGATTCTGTTTGCCTCTTCCTTGTAGCTACCGAGCTGCCAATTCCTGATAGGAAGATCTCCCGTAAACTCCACCGCTTCCACACCTCCGGGGGTTCCATAGGCAGTCAGCCCGGCAGCTCCCTTCTTGACAATGGCCACGTCCTCTTTGAGAAGACGTTGGAGCCCCTCCCTGTCATTCAATTCAATTCGCTGTTTCCCGTGAGTCACGAGGGCCTTGAGGTTCTTCGAACCCATGATCGCTCCAACTCCGCCCCGACCTGAGGCTCTAGCCATTCTCCCCTCATAGGTGACCGAGGCAAATCGCACTCCTTTTTCCCCTCCTGGACCGATCGCAGCCACTTTTGCTCTCGGATTGGTCTCCTGGCGTAAAATCTCATCGGTCTCAAAGGCATCTTTTCCCCACACATCCGTGGCATCCCGAAGCTCGACCGTCTGGTCTGAAACCCAGAGATAAAGGGGCCTCTCAGCCCGATTTCTCAGAATGACCCCATCATAGCCAGCAAACCTCAGATTGGCTCCCCAATACCCGCCGGCCGTCGATTCGTTCCATATATCGCTTAGAGGCGATCTGGCGCAGACGACCGTTCGACACGCACAAGGAACCATGGTTCCCGTCAAAAGTCCGGTCATGAAAATCAGGGGGTTTTCAGGAGCCAACGGATCTACCTTCGGGTCGAGCTCCTCATAGAGGATTTTCGCACCCAACCCGCTCCCCCCGAGGTACTCGCGATAGTCATCCTCGGGAACTTGTCTTTCCCCAATCTGACCGGTCCTCAGATCGACATCCAGCAGTTTTCCCCAAAAACCATACCCCATAGTTCATCCTTTCTATCTGTTTTTTTTGCCCTCTCTAATTAACCAGATTTTCAAGAAAAAACGCATCAGGACGAAACGAAATACCCAGGACTCATGACGTGCTATTACCCTTGGATCATCTAAGCCCATGCTCAGGCTCCGATGGGGATGGATTGATGGGCCAGATGGGCTTTAACAACCCGTGTATCTTCCATCAATTAGCCGTCCTTGTCAAGGATACGGTGAGAGGAGTTTCCTCAGTTTCGCGGACGCTCATGTCCCTGAGGGACGTTTGAGGCGGAAACGCTGGGCCATCTGGATGGGTTAAAGGATTAAGGCTAAAGGCGAAAGGTTAAAGGATCATCGTTTTGCACTTCCTGGTCTTCTTTCCTTTGTCCTTTGTCATGTATCCTTCTTTTGATTAATCTGCGAGCCCCCAGAAGGTCATGGCGAGAGCAAGGGCGCGAAGGGATGGGGGGTCTCCTTTCAAATGCATCAAAGCATTCTGTAGATCAAGGAGTTACGTAAAGATCTCACGGATTAAGGGGAACTCCTGCAAGGTCATGAGTCGCCTTCTTTCATGAGTTGTAAGAATCCCTGTATGCTCGCCTCGAGATCTTCCTCTCGGCTGGGCTCGAGGGAGTGGATGGGCCTGGTCTTCATATATCGGCGAATGAGACGGGAAAGGAGCGGAAAGTCGATACTTCCTTTTCCGAGGGGAAGATGATCGTCCGTAGAGCTGTCGTTGTCATGAAGATGGATTTCCGCGATATAGGGTGCCATCGTTTCTATCCACTCTTCCATGGGTGTATCGGCAAACACATTGAGATGGCCTACATCGAAACAATGCCGAAAGCGGGGTGATTGGATATGCTCGAGGAGAGATAAAAGGGTGGTTGGCTCTTTCTCAAAAACGTTCTCGACGGCCAGGATCGTATCGATTCCCTCCGCTCTCTCGACAAGGGGCTTCCAGGTTTCGACGCTGTTTTTCAGCCATAGGTGTTCATAGCCCTGAAATCGCCAGGGATCGTAGCCTGAGTGGAAGACCACGCACCTGGGTTTGAAGATCTCGGCTAGCTCGATGGTCTGAAGGAATCTCTCTCTCGTTACGGCTTGGATCTTGGGATCAACGCCACCCGGACTTAGGTCTTTGAAGGGTCCGTGAATGGTGTTTTCCAATCCTGCCTTTCGGAGCTTTTGAGCCGACCGTCGGGCCTTTTCAGGATCGGGTATGTCCAGCGTCGAAGCGTCGAGGACGATTTCCGGTGGGAGCCCTCTCGCGACGATCTCGTCGATTCGATCACAGAGGATCGGATAGGGGATATTCACAAAGTATCTTTCCACTTGCTCTTCGCGTCGTTCTCGAGTCTTCATTCATTTCAAGACCAGTTTTTCCAATTTGTCGAGGTTTTTTCTTTCTCCCAAAGTAATGAGGGTATCCCCTGCCTCGATTTGAACCTCTGACGAGGGATTGTACATCATTTGCCCCGATTCCTTTTTGATGGCCACGATGATGAGGTCCAGATCGCTGCGAATCCCCGAATCACGGAGTGTCGGGGAGGGGAGCCGGCCAATGTGATCGACTCTGATTTCTTCCATCTGGAGTTCGATACTCTTCCTCTGCATCGCAATCTCCATAAAATCGACCACGGTCGGTCGGAGCAGTGCCATGGCCATCCGATGTGCACCGATCAGATAGGGCGAAACCACCTTATTGGCGCCTGCTGTGAGAAGCTTTTTCTGGGCATTTTCATCCGTCGCACGACTGAGGATATAGAGATTCGGATTGAGTTCCCTCGCCGTTAAGGTGATGTATAGATTATCCGCATCACTCGCCACTGTAGCGACAAGGCATTTCGCAGACTCGATTCCTGCCTTCGTTAAGGTCTGTTCGTCCGTTGCATCTCCATGGACATAGTGATAGTTTGCGTCCTCGATTCTCTGCGTGACTTCCGGATCTGTTTCCACAACAACAAAGGGGGCCGGCCTTTCAGCCAATTCGCTGCAGATGTAACTTCCAATGCGACCGTAGCCGCAGACGATATAATGGTCTTTGAGACCGCCGATTTTCTTTTCCAATTTTCTCCTCCCGAAGATTCTTCTGATCTCCCCCTCAACCATAATACGAGCGAGTCCAACCACAATGAAGGCCACCATTCCGACACTGAAAAGAATCAGAATCATGGTGAAAAGGACCCCACCTTGAGAAAGGGGTTTGACCTCACCGTATCCGACCGTCGTGATTGTAATGACCGTCATGTAGAGGGCATCAAGAGGTCCCCATTCCTCGAGCAAGGAGTATCCCAGAGTCCCCCCGACCAGGACGAGGAGCAAAAAGGAAAAACCAAACTTGAGTTGCGTAATAACGTCCATGAGAATGGAGAAATCGGGGAAGGATGTTTGAGCGGGGTTATAACATCCGGCATACAAAAATTCAATACACAACGAGGCGAGTGGGGTTTCCTCAGTTTTGAGGACGCTCATGTCCCTGAGGGACGTTTGCGGAAGCGTTGGGGGATCCAGATAGGTTAAAGGATAAAGGCTAAAGGCCAAAGGTTTGTTGGGAGTGGTTCTCCTTGAACCTTTTACCTTTTTCCTTTGTCCTGCGACAGCAAAATCTGTGAGCCCCGCGAGGGTCAACGCGAGAGCAAGGGAGCGAAGGGATATGCGGGTCCCATCAAAAGATTCAAACCTGTCGCGAAACATCAGGATGGTAGAAATTCCTTACTTTGAAAACTCAGAAAACTCCTCACAACTGGGCAGTCCCCTTCGGGTACTCCGGCTCTTATTGCATTCACCCAGACCCTGTGTTATATATTCGAGGGCTTTTGAGGGGGATCTCATGTTCGGAATTGGAATGCCTGAGCTGTTGGTCATTTTGGGACTCGCTCTCATCATTTTGGGACCGAAAAAGCTCCCTGATCTCGCCAGAGGCCTTGGAAGGGCCATGAGAGAGTTCAGGAAGGCAACCGATGAAATGAAGGAAACCCTGGAGGAGGAAACTCGAGACTTAGGGGAAATCAAAGATACAATCGTTGAAGAGATTGACCGAGCAACAGAACCGGGGGAGGCAGAGGAGGAAGCCTTAGAATCTGAAAACGAGGTGGGGTCAAAAGCAGAGGATGCCGTAGCCGAGGAAAATTCGGAGGACACGGAAAAGAGGGACAAACTGGAACAAACAGATGCCGGAAAAGAGCCGACCCAGAAACGAAAAAAACCTGCCCCCGGATGACAAACGAATGCCCATCACGGCCCATCTGGAGGAACTACGGCGGTGTCTGGTTATTTCTGCCATAGCCGTGGGGGTCGGGTTCGGAATCTCCTATTTCTTCGCGTCAAAGATTTTCGAAGTTCTCATGGCTCCCCTGATTAAAGCACTTCCTCCAGACACCACGCTCATCTTCACTGGGGTCACAGAAGCGTTTTTTACCTACCTGAAAGTGGCCATACTGGCTGGGTTTTTTATCGCTTCCCCATTAGTCCTCTATGAGATTTGGGCCTTTACGTCTCCGGGGCTTTACACCCGCGAGAAACGCTATGTTGTTCCCTTCGTCATATTTTCGACGATTTTTTTCGTGGGAGGAGCCCTGTTTGGGTACTTTGTTGTTTTCCCATACGGATTCAAGTTTCTCCTGGGTTTTGCCACCGAGTATATTCGACCTTTTCCCAGTATTAAGGAGTACTTCTCCCTCGCTTCGAAGCTGCTTCTCGCCTTTGGGGTCGTTTTTGAGTTGCCCCTTTTTGTTTTCTTTCTATCCAAAATGGGTATTGTGACCTCCAGGCTCTTGATCAAGCAGTTCAAATATGCGGTCCTCATTATTTTTGGTATCTCGGCCATTTTGACGCCTCCCGATGTGGTTACTCAATTCATGATGGCGGGACCGATTCTGTTTCTCTATGGCATCAGTATCATCGTTGCCAGACTCTTTGGGAAGGAGGCGAAGAAAGAGGAGGACACAGAGGAAGAAGAAGTGGATACGGATGGGTGACGGTTGGAGAAAAATCCCAGCGTGGCCTGAGGAGGAGAGGCCTCGGGAGAAATTGGTTCGATTTGGAGCTGAAAATGTCTCAGATGCTGAGCTTCTCGCTATCTTGCTCCGAATTGGGAACCGAGAGGAATCGGCCATCGATCTTGCCCGTCGCCTGATCCGGGAAACACGAGGCTTGGAGGGGGTCGACGAGAAAGGAATCGCGGAACTGTGTCAAATCAAAGGTATTGGCCCTGCAAAGGCGGCACAGCTGAAGGCCGCATTTGAGATAGGCAAGCGTCTTCTCTCGAGTCGTGGGACGAAAAGGAGGAAGGTTACATCCAGCCAGGATGCATACCAGATTATCTCACCCCATCTGCGCAACCGAAGGCGAGAGACCTTCAAAGTCATTTTTCTGACAAGGCGCCACGCCATCATTGGAGAACAGACCCTTTTCGAGGGCAGTCTCACCGAGAGTCTCATCCATCCCAGAGAGATCGTCAGAAGTGCTCTGGCCCATTCGGCAGCAGGCGTGATTTTTGTCCACAACCATCCCAGCGGAGATCCTTCCCCCAGCCCTGAAGACCGAAAGGTGACGGATCAGCTTGTCCAGGCATGCGGATTGGTTAACATCCGGGTCGTGGATCATATCATTGTTGGAGACCACGACTACTATAGCTTTGCGGATGAAAAACAGCTATAGACCACTCCCCGACCACTGCCCCCAAAATTCTAATTAGTCGTCACTGAAAAATGGCCGTGGAGCGAACATTACGAAGTTTTTGGGGGACCCGTCTTGGCGACCGGAGTGTCCCCGAAGGCGGCGAGTTTAGGAGGTCGAACGCAGGGAGCCTTAGAACGGGTCAGAAACTTCGTTCAAGGAGCGAAATGGGCATGTTTCAGTGGCAACTAACTAAGACAGATCGACCGAAAGGCCCATTTTTCTGAGGTCTGATGCAATCGCCTCTGGGTTTTTTGTTTTCAATCTCAGCATAATCATGACATCGTTCTCTTTGGGCCTTGGCAACGACATCATGCTCAGGATCGCCGTCTCGTGTTGATCCACGACTGAAATTATTTCTGATAGCATTCCCAGTTTCATCTCCATTCCTTCGATGGTGATTCTTGAACCCTCTTCTCCGAGGCCCAGGACCCGGGTAACGAGCCGGACGATGTCAGACTCGGTGGTGATTCCGACGAGCTTTCCATTGTCGGTCACCGGAAAGGACCCGATTTTGTTCTTTTGCCCGAGCACGAGAGCTTCCTCGAAAGTCGTTTCCGGGGAGACTGTGAGGGGATTTCTGTGCATCACATCCCTGACCTTCATCTTGCCCCAGAGGTAGTTGATTTCCCACACGCTGAGACTGGTTGCCGGTGAGGGAGAAGACTTCAAGAGGTCGTGTTGGGTTACGATGCCGATGAGCTTTCCCTTCTCGATCACACAGAGTCTTCGGATGTTCTTTTCCTTCATAATCTTTTGAGCATCAATAACCAGCGTATCTGCCTCCACAGTGATGGGATTTTCCGTCATGACGTCCTTAATCCTCATCGCTACCTCCTCCTTTTTATCGTTTTTAATCTTTGATCCTATTTTAACCCAGACCTGATCAAATATTCCGCTTTTCGGAAAATTTTGTAAAGGTCGATTTCACGCATGCACCCGAGTCTTCTGGCTGGAGTTTCCTGAGTTTTCAAAGCCAGAAGCGTTTGACCCTCTGATGTTTCACGACAATTTTGAATCCTTAGATGGACCCCTCATATCCCCTCGCTCCCTTGCTCTCGGGGATCATCCTTTTATGGTAGAATAGGGTTGGAATTAAGACGGATACAGTCAGAAGGGTGGCCCATGGGTTTTAATCACATCCAGGCAGGGGACCTTGAATCTCTCAGTTCCCTTGTGGGGACAGACGGGGTTTCGACTGGGGAATCAATCCTCGATCTCCATTCTCGAGATGAGTCCTATCACAAGGGGTATCGGCCCGATGTGGTCGTATGGCCCAAATCGACTGGGGATGTCGCCGCGATCCTGAAGTTGGCCAATGAGCGAATGATTCCGGTGACGCCCTGGGGGTCAGGGACGAGTCTCGAGGGAAACCCGCTTCCTGTAGAGGGAGGTATCATCCTTGATTTTGAACGGATGGACCAAATCCTGGCAATCAGGGCAGATGATTTCCAAGTCGATGTCCAGCCGGGTGTGAAATACAAAGACATGAATCGGGTCTTAGCTCGTCAGGGTCTCTTTTTTGCTCCAGACCCGGGGGCGAATGCCACAATCGGAGGCATGGTAGCCAACAATGCGAGTGGCGTGAGAACAGTCAAATACGGCTCAACCCGGGACAACGTACTGAGGTTGATGGTGGTTCTTCCAACAGGAGAGGTTTTTCACGCCGGTTCTCTTTCCCACAAAACCTCGTCAGGGTATGACATTGTTCGACTGTTAGTCGGGTCTGAAGGAACCCTCGGAATCATCACAGAGATCACGCTGAGACTTTCCGGAATCCCCGAAAAATTCAGCGCCGCTGTTGTGACTTTTGGTTCGGTCAAGAATGCGACCGATGCGGTCTACGAGATCATGGGATCGGGACTTACGCCGGCTGCTTTAGAGCTCCTCGATGCTGAGACCGTCGGTGCCATTAATCGAGATGGTAAAGTGAAGTTGGCAGAAAAACCAACCCTCTTTCTTGAGTTCACAGGATCGAGTGATGTCAGCTTGGAGGAAGACCTCAGGCTGGCAGAGGAAATCTGCGAAGGCCATGGGGCTGCGGGTTTCGAATCAGGTGTCGGACGTGAAGAACGAAACCGCCTCTGGGAAGTCCGGCACGCAGCGTACGAATCGGTGCAGCGATGTAATCCGGGATTCGATATTTTGATTGTGGATACAGCGGTACCCCTGTCAAAGTATTCGAGTATGGTCGACGAGGCCAGAAAGATTTTGGCCTCCTATCATTTGAAAGCCTACGCCCTGGGCCATGCCGGAGACGGAAATATTCACCTCAATATCGTCGGTCACATGGAGGACCAAGAATTCGCTGAAAGGCTGAGTCGGGCTAATGAAGAGATTGTTTCCTATGCCATCTCTCTCGGGGGTACCGCGACGGGTGAGCACGGCGTCGGAATCGGAAAGAAGAGATTCATGGTCCAGGAGCATGGCGAGGGAGTCGAAGTCATGAGACGAATCAAAAATCTTCTTGACCCCAATGGCATATTGAACCCGGGTAAGATCCTGCCTCAATAGCTCCGGTGAGCTCCCTAATCTTCATTGATCATTGGCTTCTTTTTGCTTATCATAGCGTCCTAAATACCTGAGTGGGGATATGTGAAAGATCTATGAAGAACTCGGAAAGGGGTCTCTGAGCGTGAATCAAGATTTTTTCGGTAACAATCTTCAACGCAGTGATAGGTGATGATCTCTCACAGAGTCTCAGAGAGAACCGGCTCTGGATGAGTGAGAGGCCAATCCAGAGCTGAAGACTTGGCCTAACTTCTCTTCTCAAAGAATTCGGCCAAAAATCTTATGGATCAACCTCTTTGCTCTGCGAACTCTGAGAGCTCGAGTGAGCTCCGTGAAACGGGGGGAGGGGGCGAGAAGATCATTTTTTCGTAAGGGTTTTGGTACCCAATACGGTGGAAGCCCTCGTTTCCTGTAAGGCGAGTCTTCATAACAGTTGAAACAAGCTTCTGAACGGCGAAGAGCGACCGTTTCAAGGGACCTCTACGAAACTTCAGATCAATCGAGACTTCCATGGCCCATCGGATTGAAATTGCACTGAAGCCAGATCTTGTGGATGCCCGTGGCGACAGGATTCGGCAGAGAATTGGTCGGGATCTCAGCTTTCCTGTGGAACGTGTGAGAACAGTAGATGTCTATACCATCGATTCGAGTCTCTCCCAAGAGGAACTGGAGGCCCTCGCCTCTGATGCGTATCTCGACCCGGTCAGCCAGGTGTACACGATTGATGCCCCGTTAGCGTCGGACTTCGACTGGCTGGTCGAAGTAGGTTTCAAACCGGGGGTGACGGATAATGTTGGGAAGACGGCCATGGAAGCCGCGATGCTCCGGCTGAGAAGGCCCTTGGGTAAGGACGAAAAGGTTTACACCTCGATCCAGTATGTTATCTCGGGGAAGATCTCACGGGACCAGGTCGAGAGGATTGCAACGGCACTTCTCGGCAACGCGCTCATTCAACGGTTCGATATTTTGAACCGTGAGACCTGGGAAAGGGGCGAGCGCTTCCATCCTGTTGTTCCGAAGGTTGAGGGAGTGGATCGACACACAGTCGAGCGAATCTGTCTGGAAGTGGGCGACGATACGCTCCTGGAAATAAGCCGACAGAGACTTCTTGCGCTTAGTCTCAACGAAATGACGGCGATTCAGGCTTATTTAAGAGACCCTGGAGTGCGGGAGGACCGAGAAGCCCAGGGGTTGGATGGTCAGATTACCGATGTGGAGATCGAGGCTCTGGCCCAGACCTGGTCTGAACACTGTAAACATAAAATATTCAACGCAGTCATCGACTACTCGGACGAGGCCGGCAAGAAAACGACAATCGATAGCCTATTCCACACCTTCGTCAAGGGAGCTACGGAGAGAATCAGGAAGCGTCTTGGAGAGAAAGACTGGTGCCTTTCGGTCTTTCACGACAACGCAGGTGTGGTGGAATTCAATAAGGATTACAGCCTTGTCTTCAAAGTCGAAACCCACAACACACCATCGGCTCTGGATCCCTATGGCGGTGCCCTCACCGGAATCGTTGGAGTGAATCGTGACCCCTTCGGGACCGGCAAAGGGGCCCGGCTGATTTTCAATACCGATGTGTTCTGCTTCGCACCGCCCAACTATCAGGGTTCCCTACCTCCCAGACTCTTTCACCCTCGCAGAGTTTTCGAAGGCGTCCGAGAAGGCGTTGAGCATGGCGGCAATAAGAGTGGGATTCCGACGGTTAACGGCAGCATCGTCTTCGATGATCGATTTGCAGGAAAGCCTCTGGTCTTTTGCGGGACGGGCGGTCTCATGCCCCGAAGCATCCTGGGAGAGGAGAGTCACATCAAGCGAGTCGATCCAGGAGATCTTATTGTCATGGTTGGGGGGAGAATTGGAAAAGACGGGATCCACGGGGCCACTTTCTCTTCGGAGGAACTCCATGAGCAATCTCCCACCGCGGCCGTCCAGATTGGAGATCCCATTACCCAGAAGAAGATGACAGATTTCCTTCTCATCGCGAGAGATCGCGGCCTTTACAAGGCCATTACCGACAACGGAGCAGGGGGGCTCTCGAGTTCTGTAGGAGAGACAGGACGCCATATCGGGTGCGAACTTCACTTGGACAAGGCCCCGCTGAAGTATGCCGGACTCGATCCGTGGGAGATACTGCTTTCTGAGGCACAGGAGCGGATGACCCTGGCTGTCTCACCAGAGAGGATCGATGAGTTTCTAGAGCTTTCTCAGCTGATGGATGTGGAATCCACGGTTCTAGGAAGGTTTATCGATACAGGTCATTTTCATATCCTGTATCGAGGCGATACTGTGGGGTTCCTCTCGATGGATTTTCTGCATGACGGCCTCCCGAGAATGCATCTTGAAGCTCGATGGAGTCCTCCGGTCCACCCGGAACCGGCTTTTTCAGAGCCTCGCGACCTCACCGAATCGCTACTTGAGATCCTTGGCCGATGGAATGTTTGTGGTAAAGAGAGCGTTATTCGACAGTATGATCACGAGGTTCAAGGTGGCAGCGTCATCAAACCCCTCGGAGGCGTCGAGGACGACGGCCCGAATGATGCGGCTGTTCTGCGCCCCGTCCTGAAGTCGGTGGAGGGGGTCGTCGTTTCTCACGGCATTTGTCCCAAATACAGCGATATCGACACCTATTGGATGATGGCGTGCGCAATCGACGAAGCGGTCCGAAACGCTGTCTGTGTGGGCGGACGGCCCGATCGGATGGCCGGTCTGGACAATTTCTGCTGGTGCGATCCCGTCCAATCGGAAAAGACACCTGACGGCCGCTACAAGTTGGCCCAGTTGGTTCGGGCTAATCAGGCGCTCTACGACTTTGCTGTCGCCTATGGCATTCCCCTCATTTCTGGAAAAGACAGCATGAAGAACGACACCATGCTGGGTGACGTTAAGATATCGATTCCTCCCACGGTTCTCTTCTCAATCATCACGAAAATCGATGATATCCGGAAAGCCGTGAGTGCTGATTGTAAGAGTTCAGATGATTTGATTTATGTGTTGGGAGTGACAGGGAACGACCTTGGAGGGTCTGAATATTTCGCAGGTAAGGGTTATGTGGGGAATCAGGTTCCCAGGGTCGCCCCTAAGACCTCAGTCCCACTCTACAGAGCCCTCCACCGGGCCATGGAGCATGGCGAGGTGACTTCGTGCCATGATTGCTCCGACGGGGGTCTTGCTGTGACCCTTGCGGAGATGGCTTTTTCCGGAGGTTGGGGGATGACCGTGGACCTGAGGAAGATCCCTGCAGACGGCGTGGAACGAAACGATTTTCTCCTCTTTTCCGAGTCACAGAGTCGCTTCGTCGTAACCGTTCGCCCCGAACGCAGGAGTGCTTTCGAGAAGACCCTCTCAGGCCAGGCTTACGCCCACGTCGGCACCGTGCGGGAAGACGACCAATTCGAACTCATTGGCCTTAAAGGCGAGACGATTGTCCAGACCCGTATCCAGTCTCTAAAAAAAGCCTGGCAGAAGCCCCTCAGTCCAAATGATTTCACTCGATGAAAATGGAGGAAACCGCGATGTCTCGAATCTCTACCCTCACGATTCTCGGGGTCTTGCTTTTACCTCAGTTTCTTTTTGGAGAAGAACCGCCTCAGATTCAACCGATCAAGGTTGCTATATCGGTCAGCGGCCCAGACGCCCTTAAGGCTTCAATCCGTAACCATGTAATGAGAGAACTGGATGCTCAAAAAGACATCGTGGTGACTGAAGTCGATCCACACTGGATTCTTCAGATCGTAGCGCTCGACCAGGAATGCCCTACGGGCGGGGAGCCGACCGTAATGACCTCGGCTCTTGTGCTGGAGCCTTTCTCAAACGCGCCCCTGTTGGTGTTCCTCAGCGAGGAGCTTGATACACGAACCCTCACAGCGATTCAAAGGCTCACTTACGGCCTCTTTCGCTACTCTCGTCATTGGATTGAGACGGCGCCGGTTAGTGACCTGCCAGGGTTATCAGGAAGTATTGTTTCAAGATTCTGGTCACTTGTCCAGGAAAAGGGTCGTAAAGGAGTTGAATCCGCGCCCAGGCAGTAAATAGCCCTGGTGCTCTCGCCCCTTCGTATCTCGCACTGAAGCAGAGTGGCCAGTCCTTGCTCGATAGGGCAGACGTTGTTCTTTTGCCGTCGTCCCGGGCAAAGGAAATGACTTTATCTATTTGTCTCTGTACTCCCTCACCGCAGCCTTTCGGAGTGCAGTCGAAGCAGCTTACTCTTTCATCAGCACAATACTGCTATACCAGGCCTCCACCCCCTCGTTGGTCTGGTCGGTATCGGTCAGTATGACAATTGCCGAGAGTCCCGGCGGTGAGGACTCAAAGAGAAGCTCGAAATCTTCGACGAGATTTCGCTTCTCCCAGATCCATCGATTGACTTCGCCGTTGCCGCTTTTGACGACGACTACCTTATGGTTCCGCGAGTGCGGGTAATCGAGAACCTCACCGGGAGCGATACGGTTACCCCAGATGTAATCGATCTTGAATCCCCTTGGTTCTCTGGCGGTCTGCTTAATACCCAGGTTAATACCCAAGCGCTTCAAAAGCTCTTCAATTTGTGGGGAGACGGGCCGAGGTTTTTCCCCTCCCTTTTCTCCGCCCCTTCCAAAAATGACCCGAATCCTGGCTGTGCTGTCGTTCCGGTCCGACTGGCTCTCTATGGCCATTCCAACGACCCGGTTAATTTTCCACCGCCATACGAGAATCGAGAACTCTTTGAGGTCGACCTCGAGCCTTCTCAAAAGACCGGAAGCGCTTCCCAGACTCTTAACGTGGAGGATCGCCCTTTCGTCTTCCTTAAGGAGCGATATTTCGTTTTCTCCCGTTCCGGGATAGGTCAGAAGTTCCCATCCCTCAGGAGTGGATTCCGAATCATCTTCTTGTCGAAAGCCCAGGAAGAGTTTGTCTTCTCCGCCCGAGGCAGGTCTCATGGGGTCCAATAAGACCAGAAGACAGAAAATGACGGGGAGCAGCAAAATCGGTCGGCACAGTTGTGGCTTCATGGTTTCAAGAACAGCTTTTCCAGTCATCATTCTCTATTATTGCTAGAACCAGTTTCATGTCAACAAAAAGATTGACAAAACCGCAAGGCTCTTATTATTACAATGGTCGACAACAGTATAAAAGTCCCGGAATCGGGGTTCCGCGGCTTAGGCTACGACGGGCTAGCTGATTAATCTTACCTGGGCCGGGGGGCACGCGAGAGTCATCCATGAAGATTCTGAATACGGATCCCTGACAGTTGAAAACGGAGATATTATGGTCCATTCCTTTGTCGTTCTCCTCTTCGAACTCTCTCTTGTACTCACGGCAGCCAAGCTTGGTGGACTCGCGGCACGGACGATTCGTCTTCCGGTCGTGCTTGGTGAGCTCTTTGCGGGGGTGATCCTGGGCAACTTAACCCTTGCCGGGATTGGGTTCTTCGAAGGCATTCAACACGACCCGAGCCTTGCGACTCTGGCGGAACTGGGTGTTATTCTTCTCATGTTCGAGGTCGGGGTTGAAAGCACCGTCCCGAGTCTGATGCGGGTGGGCAGAAGTGCGATGCTGGTGGCTCTTTTTGGTGTGGCAGTCCCCTTTATTGTGGGATTCGGAACGGTTCGTCTCTTCTTTCCTGATTTTTCTCTCTGGGTTGACATTTTTCTGGGAGCCACTCTCTGCGCTACGAGTGTGGGAATTAGTGCCCGTGTGCTCAAGGACCTCGATAGGATTCAGACATTGGAAGGAAGGACGATTCTGGGGGCGGCTGTCGTGGATGATGTGCTTGGTCTGGTTATCCTGGCGGTCGTGGTAGCTCTGATCGGTTCTTCGGCTTCTACGGAATTGGGAGGGGCTTCGTCGATAACAGAACAGGTGCTCGTAATCGTCACGAAGGCCTTTGGGTTCTTAATCGTGGGGACGGTTCTCGGAGTCCTCTTTAGCAAGCGGTTATACCGTTGGGCGGCGGGTTTGGAAATGAGGGGAATGCTTCTCACCCTGTCCTTGACGCTTTGCTTTGCCTTTGCCTTTCTCGCTCACCAATTCGGACTCGCGCCGATTGTCGGTGCCTTTTCCGCAGGACTGATTCTGGAGCCTGAACATTCTCAATTCTTCAAGCGGGAAACGGACAGCCTGGAACATCTTCTCATTCCGCTTTCCACCCTATTTGTGCCCATATTCTTTCTGCACATGGGCATGCAGGTCGATCTCAGTGCCCTATTTTCGGTCAGGGCTGTCGTCGTGGGGCTTGTGCTTTCTGCAGCGGCAGTGGCCGGGAAGATGGCCTGCGCGGCAGGAGTGATTCAAGGAAAAGCCGCGATAGACAGGTGGGCCGTTGCCCTTGGTATGGTTCCTCGAGGTGAGGTGGGATTGATATTTGCAGGCCTCGGTGCTGGACTCAAGGTTGCGGGGGTGCCCCTTCTGGATCCGACCCTTTATGCCGCTATCATTGTGATGGTTTTCATCACCACGGCCATGACACCTCCACTCCTCACCAAAAGACTCCAAATTCCTGTTGGAAGAACGGGTGCCACCCAATAAAAAGGATCCAGACCTACGGTCTCGTCCATCGCATTCTCTTCTGTAGCTGATGATTTTTCTATCTCCAGGTGAGACGATCAGGCCGCATGGCTTTATCCATAGACGGAGGTTTTGGTATGGAAAAAGTCGTCATACGGAGGGGCTTTGCAGAAACCCCTGACGGCCAGATTCATTACGCGACGGCCGGACTCGGAAAGCCAGTACTGCTCTTGCATCAGACACCCCGCTCCTGGGATGAATATCGCGAGGTGTTGCCCATCATGGGTCAGACGTACTGGGCCATCGCCATGGATACGATCGGCTTCGGGGATTCTTATAAGCCCGAGAGGGAAGGTTCGATAGAGGTGTATGCCCGAGGTGTTATTGCATTCCTCGATGCAATGGCACTCGAGCGCGTATCCATTGTCGGGCATCATACCGGAGGTGTCATTGCCGTGGAAGTCGCCGCCTCACATCCTGAGCGGGTGGACAAGTTGGTTTTGTCGTCGACTCCATACGTTGATGCTGAGGACCGGGAACACCGAAAGACTCGGCCTGCGATTGATGAGGTTGCGCGCAAAGAGGACGGGTCACATCTGATGGAACTGTGGCAGAAAAGGACGCCCTTTTATCCCACAAACCGGCTTGATCTTCTTACCCGATTTGTGATCGACGCCCTTAAGGTCGAAAAAAGGGTAGAGGAAGGGCATCGCGCTGTATGCAGATATCAGATGGAGGCAAAGGTGGGCCGAGTCAAGGCCCCAACGCTCGTACTTGCAGGGACAGATGATCCGTTCTCATTCCCGCGAATGAAGCTTCTCTCAGAGGCCATAAGGGGAAGTAAGACCGCCATCATCGAGGGCGGTATGGTTCCTATGGTCGATCAGATGCCTGAAGAGTTTGCCAGGGTGGTGATGGATTTTTTGGATGAGTGACCAAAGCCGCTACAGCCCACAATCATCACTGGAGTTTCCTCAGTTTTGTGGACCCTCATGTCCCTGAGGGACGTTTGCGGTGGAAGGGTGCCAGCATCCCTCGGGCTGTTGCCCAAATCCCTTTTCTCGGCTTCTGTCTGATGAAAGTCGAAAAGGAGCGCTC
>JABAOC010004855.1_pt2 | contig 20003 bp, 16 predicted proteins | sample 7062161 | NCBI WGS metagenome assembly JABAOC01 (sample SAMN14538625, study PRJNA623070) | marine sediment metagenome | biome: marine biome [ENVO:00000428]; feature: marine pelagic biome [ENVO:01000023]; material: deep marine sediment [ENVO:00002113] | place: India: Gulf of Khambhat ... | reverse complement strand
CCCGAAGGCCTCAACGTAGTTTTCATCTTCCTTGTATTTCTTGGGGCCGGCGCGATCGAAGTCCACCCCGATCTTCACCATTTCCTTTTTAATGTGGCTTGTCAATCGATTCAAAAGGGGTTTCCTTTTCCCCTCGTCTTCCAGATATCTATTCAAACAAAAACCGGCGAAGAAGATCAAGATATTTTCAACCTCCGCAAAGATCCGAAAGGTATTACCCTCCCCATACCTCTCCATCAGTGCCTGGTAGTCTTCACCGTGGATACGAAGCCAATCGTTATATCCCTTGTCCAGATTCCACATCCGCTTTTCTTTCAAGGGGTCCTTGGCCTCGTTGAGCCTCAGGATGGCGTAGACGAGCTTTCTCCCCTCATCGATGAGGAATTCACCCAAAAGCTCTACTTCCCTGTTCAATACCATATTTTTTCCGGACATCTGCACCTCCATGGGATATGCCTTATCATACTCCAAAAAGGTGAATTGGTAAAACATTTTCTTCAACTCCATGGTTGATCGAAACACCGGTACCGATTTGATGTCCTCGGTTGGGCCGAGGTTGATGTATTTTTTGAAGTTCTCGAGGAACGCGGAGATCTCTCCTTTGAACCTCGCCGGCAATGTCGCAAGCCCGCTTCGACGGCCCCTTCCTCCTCTTTCAACCTGCACAAAAAGCAGTTTCCGCACCGCCAGGCCTAATCCTGAGGAAATCCCTGACATATCCGGTCCAAAAGCCTCCCCTTTCGTCAACAAATGGTGGTGCCCTTTGATCTTTAACCGCATGGCCCGGGACAGCGGGCAGTGTCGATATGGATACACGAAGTATCCTCGCATTCCTTGGGATCCGCGGGATGAACCAAGGAGCAGATGCCGCATTGAATACAGGTAATCTCCCCAACAACAGGCAGACGATATCCATAGATAGTGAGGAAATTTCAATTGGAGTAAGGGGGGAGGTATTTAATATCCACTTGAGGTGGCTGAAGGAAGGGCGGAAAAGTCATTTTTTGTCTTGACAAAAGGGGGGGGATGTTTTAGGATTCTTGTGCGAATTATCACATAGTCCCTTGGGGACGGTTGTTCTCCTTTAGAAAGAGATCAGTACTAACCACTAGGATTTCTGTTGTTTCCCATCCAAAATCTCTGGAGAAGAGATGGAGAGTTACGTCAGGTTCAAATGAGGAGTGAATCCCTCTTGGGCTTGGTGCTTGAACTATTTATCTGAAAGGAGGTAATTCGTATGGGTGTTAAGAGAAGGTATCCCGTCCCCTCGGACCTCGAGATTGCTCAAGAAACCGAGTTGAAGCTTATCACGGAGATCGCCGGGATCTGTGGAGTCACCGACGACGAATTAGAACCCTACGGTAAGTATATGGCTAAGGTCAATCTGAGCATCCTCGATCGGTTGAAGGACAAGCCAAACGGCAAGTTCATTACCGTAACGGCCGTCACCCCAACCCCGCTCGGTGAGGGGAAGACCGTGACAAACCTCGGCCTCGGGCAGGCCATGTTCAAGGTACTCCAGAAGAAGGGGAAGCTCTCAATCAACTGCCTGCGCGAGCCCTCGAAGGGACCCACCTTTGGAATCAAGGGGGGTGCTTGCGGGGGAGGGTACTCCCAGGTGCTCCCCATGGAGAACATTAACCTCCATTTCACTGGGGACATTCACGCCGTGGAGACGGCCCATAACCTCTTCAATGCGGCGATGGATGCCCACATTCTCCACGGGAATAAGCTCAACATCAATATCCACAATATCAACTTGCGGCGCTGCGTGGATCTGAACGAGAGGGCCCTTCGCAATATCGTCCTGGGGCTCGGCGGGAGACTGGATGGAGTTCCTCGAGAGGGTGGATTCGATATCACCGTGGCCACGGAGACAGCGGCGGTTCATGCCTTGACCTCCGGGCTCAAGGACCTCCGGCAGAGGCTGGGAAGGATGGTCTGCGCCTTTACCAAGGATGGGAAACCGGTAACGGCGGAGGACCTGAAGGTGGCAGGGGCAATGGCTGTTCTCATGAAGGATTCCATCAAGCCCAACCTGGTCCAGTCCGCGGAAAATCACCCGGTATTCGACCACGGATTTCCCTTTGCCAATGTCGCCCATGGAAACAATTCGGTCCTTGCGAACATGGTGGCCCTCAAATTGGCTGATTACGTGGTGACGGAGAGTGGGTTCGGGGCTGATTGTGGCGCGGAGAAGCTCTTTAACGTAGTCTGCCGTCAGAGCGGCCTCAAACTGGACTGCGTAGTCATTACCTGTTCCATTAGGGCCCTCAAGATGCATGGTGGGGCCTATGAGTTCAGGGCCGGTCAGCCCTATAACAGGGAGGCTGCGGAAAAGGAGAATTTACCTGCTTTGGAGAAGGGGGCGGAAAACCTGAAAGTCCACATCGAAAATATGCTCAAGTTCGGGGTACCGGTGGTGGTAACCATCAATAAGTTCACGGCGGACACGAATAAGGAGGTAGATTTCCTCATGAAATACTCCAAGGACTGCGGTGCCGTGGACGCCGTCCCCATCGAGGCATGGTCCAAGGGGGGGGACGGCTGTATCGAGGCCGCGGAGGCGGTGATAAAGGCCTGCGATCAACCCAACAAATTCAAACTCCTCTACCCCGATGATATGCCCATCAAGGAGAAAATTGAGACCGTAGCCAGAGAGATTTACCGGGCTAATGGGGTCGATTATACTCCCCTTGCCGAGCAGAAGATTCAGCTCTACACGGACCTGGGCTGGGGAAGTCTCTCCCTCAACATGGCCAAGACCCACCTCTCCCTCTCCCATGACCCGAACTGGAAGGGCGTACCAAAAAACTATCGCGTCCCCATCCGAGATATCCGCGCATCTGTGGGGGCCGGGTTCCTCTATCCCATGCTGGGGGAAATGAGAACCATGCCGGGATTGCCTTCTCAGCCTGCCTTCTGGCCAGTGGATGTCGACGAAAAGGGCATTACCAAGGGACTGTTCTGATGGAGTGATGAGCATGCGGATTGCCATTGAGACAGTGGGGGACATTTGGATATAATTTAATAGTGAAATCAAGGGGTTTTATGCCTAATTGCACTATCACCTTTCGCCCAAGCGGAAGGAAGATAGAGGTAAACCGGGGGGAAAACATATTAGAGGCTGCCATAGCGGCGGGAATCCATGTCAATGCCTCCTGTGGCGGAAGCGGGACGTGTGGTAAATGCAAGATCAAAATAGTTGATGGAAAGACGCAATCTCCCCAAAACCCAAAGCTTTCCAGAGGGGAGTTTGACAAGGGGTGCCGACTTGCCTGTATTACCTCGTGCCTGAGCGACCTGGATATAGAGATCCCCATCGAATCCCAGGTCGACCCATCGGTATTGAAGCTGAAGCGGGAGGGGAGGTACCTGCTTTCTCCCCGAGATATCGATCAACTCGTTGAGGGTTGGGAGGTCGACCCTGCCGTCTTCAAGCGGTATGTTGAATTGGATCCCCCGAGCTTGGACGACAATGTAAGCGATTTGACCCGGCTCCTAAACGCCCTTCACAAGGAATATGGTATCAAGGGGATATCCACGGATTTTCGTGTCATTATGAAGGTGAGCCGCCTCCTCAGGGAAGCGGACTGGAAGGTGACGGTTACCCTCGTCCTTACTCGGAAGGGATACAAGCTCATTAATGTGGAACCGGGCAATGTGCTCTGTGAGAACTACTCCATCGTGGTTGATCTGGGCACCACCACGGTCTTCGGACAGCTTCTCAACCTGAACAGGGCCGAGGTATGCGGTGTTCCCGATGGGATGGGTACCTTCACCATGGCAGAGGCCTCCGATTATAATGCCCAGATCAGCTACGGCGAGGATGTGATCAGCCGAATCGTCTATTCCCAGAGATCCGGTGGATTGCAGAAGCTCCAGGAGGTGATTATCTCCACGATCAACGGGATTATCGAAACCCTTTTGCAAATGAGCGGGATAAGGAGGGATCTCATCTCTCACCTGGTCATTGCGGGAAATACAACCATGACCCATCTCCTCTTGGGAATTGACCCTAAATACATCCGAGAGGACCCGTATGTTCCCACGGCCAATTTTATCCCTCCCGTAAGGGCTGTCCACCTAGGGATCGATCTGGGGGATCACGTCCACATCTATATCTTTCCCATGGTGGCCAGCTATATGGGCGGGGATATCGTATCCGGGGTCTTGGGCTCGGGGATCTTCCAGCGAGAGACCCTCACATTATATATGGATATCGGGACCAACGGGGAGATCGTCCTGGGAAATAAGGACTGGTTGATCAGCGCTTCCTGTTCCGCGGGACCAGCCTTTGAGGGCGCGGGGATAAAATGCGGCACCCGGGCCACCAGGGGGGCCATAGAGCGGGTAAGTATCAACCCGAACACTTTTGAGCCTATGCTCCTAACCATCGGAAGGACAAAACCCATTGGAATATGCGGTTCGGGACTCATAGACACGATGGCCGAGCTCTTCCAGGGGGGGATCATCGACCAGAATGGAAAATTCAGGCGGGAACTCAATACCGACAGGGTGAGAAAGGGAAGTGATGGATTCGAGTACGTCCTGGCTTGGAAAGAGGAGACGGGGATTAAGGGAGATATCGTCCTGACCGAGATCGATATCGAGAACCTCATCCGGACAAAGGCCGCCATATATGCGGGGTGCAAGATCCTCCTGGATAGCGTGGACCTGGGATTTCACGACGTGGAACAGATTCTGATCGCAGGTGGGTTCGGCCACTCCATCGATCTGGATAAGGCCATCTCCATCGGCCTCCTGCCCGAAGTGGATACGGGGAAATACCTCTTCGTGGGAAACGGGTCGCTCCTGGGGGCTCGACTCCTCTCCTTCTCCAAGGATCTCCTGAGGGAGGCGGAGCGGATCGCCCATATGATGACCAATCTCGAGCTGAGCAATAACTCGTCCTTTATGAGCGAGTTCGTCGCGGCGACGTTCTTACCCCACACCAATTCCTCCGCCTTTCCGCAAGTCACGGAGAGGATCTGCGAATATCAAACGGCGAAAGCTAGCTAGGCGCCGTGGAGGGGAGAGAATTGACTTACACCATCGCGGTTTCAGGTAAGGGAGGAACCGGCAAGACTACCCTGTGCGGGATGCTGATTAAATACCTTTTGGATACGGACAAGAAACCTATACTGGCGGTCGATGCGGATTCCAATTCTAACCTGCACGAGGTCCTGGGGGTAGAGGCAAAATCGACCATAGGGGAAGCACGGGAGTTGATGAAAAGGGATGTTCCGACGGGGATGACCAAGGAGATGTGGTTCGAATACAAGGTCAATGAGGCCCTCATCGAGGCGAATGGGTATGACCTGCTCGTCATGGGCCGACCGGAGGGCCCTGGCTGCTACTGCGCTGCAAATACGCTGGCTCGGAAGTACATCGATATCCTTTCGGACAATTACCGCTATGTGGTCATCGACAACGAGGCGGGAATGGAACACTTCAGCCGGCTAACGACCCAAAATGTGAACCTCTTGATTATGATATCTGACCCCAGTAGCCGAGGGGTGATTACGGCGGGCCGTATCCGTGATCTGGTCCTTGAACTGGATCTCAACATCGATCGAATCGTCCTCATCGTCAATCGGTCCTTGGGGGGCCTGGATCCCGGTATCGCCCAGCAAGCCGAGGCTTTGGGCTTGGAACTAGCCGGGACCATTCCTACGGACGAGATGGTATTTCAGTTCGATACGGAGGGAAAGCCCACCTTTGGGCTCCCGGTTGATTCTAGAGCGGTTCAATCAGCGCGGGAGATTTTCCATGACCTTATCCAATAGTATGTAAAAGGGGGGAGAAGATGACGGCAAAGATCATAAGCGGTAGGGAGGTGGCCAAGGAGATCCGGGAGGAGTTGCAGCAGGAAGTAGCGGAGTTGAAGGAAAAGCATAACCTGATACCTGGATTGGTTACCATTCTGGTTGGCGAAGACCCGGCTTCAGTGAGTTATGTGACGGCCAAACAGAAGACCTCCCATGACCTGGGTTTCCATTCCATTCAGGACAACCAGCCCGCTGATATGGCGGAGGATGAGCTCTTGAAACTCATCGATCAATACAACAAGGATTCCAAGATCCACGGTATCCTCGTCCAACTCCCCTTGCCCAAACACATCGACGAGGGGAAGGTGCTTTACGCCATCAATCCCCGAAAAGATGTGGACGGCTTCCATCCGGTGAACGTGGGGAAGCTGATGATCGGAGAACCCGATTATCTCCCTTGCACCCCCGCGGGGATTCAACAGCTCCTTATCCGTTCAGGCACGAAGATCGAGGGTTCTGAGGTGGTGGTGGTGGGCCGAAGCAACATCGTGGGAAAGCCCATCGCCAATATCCTTTTGCAGAAGAGGGAGGGGGCCAACGCCACGGTTACGGTTTGCCATACCCGTACCAAGGACATGGCCTCCCACACGAGGGAGGCGGACATCTTGATCGTCGCCGCGGGAAAGCCCAAGGCCATAACCGCGGATATGGTGAAGGAGGGGGCGGTGGTCATCGACGTGGGGGTGAATCGCATTGGAAAGACCCCCGAGGGAAAGGCCATCCTCTGTGGGGATGTAGACTTCGATGCCGTAAAGGAGAAGGCGAGCGCCATAACTCCCGTTCCCGGCGGCGTGGGACCGATGACCATTACCATGCTGATGATGAATACCGTCAAGGCTGCCAAATTGGCGGCGGGGATTGCATAGGAAGGAGGAAGGAGAAGTGGCCAAAAAGGAAAAGAAGACCCCTGCAAAGGCTAAAGCCACCGAAGGGCAATATCAATATGAGGAGAAGACCTCTTTTGACGGGAAGAAGGTGAAAGTCTTGGGGCCCACCTTCGAGAAGGGACAGCCCGATAAGCGCGAGAATTGGCGGGAGAAGTTGAAGAATCGGGAGGAACAACTCAGTTACCTTAAGACCGGGGAACGATATTGGTTCAACGACGAATGGTTTGGAAGTGAAAAGAGGAAAACCCCCGCTTAGTGCTTCGATTCTTAAAGGGAGGTGTGAGACGTGGCTTTTGAGATTCCAAAGATCCAGTATACGGGAAAGATCAAGGAGATCACCTTGGGCAAGGGCGATAAGGCGGTAACCGTTGGAGGGGAGAACTCCTATCCCTTTCACCTCTTTGAGGGTGAGATGCCCCACAGGCCGAAGATCGCCATGGAGGTAAACGATGTAGCTCCGGAACAATGGGCCGATGCCGTCCTGGACCCCTTTAAGGAGGTTACCGGGGATCCCGTGGCCTGGGCCAAGAAGTGTGCCGAGGAGTACAAGGCAGATATGATAGCCCTCCATCTCCTCAGCACCGATCCCAATGGCCTCAACCGCTCCGCTGATGAGGCAGCTGAGACCACCAAGCAGGTCGCCGGAGCCGTGGACGTGCCCGTTATCGTGTGGGGAAGCGACAACGACGACAAGGATTCCGAGGTCCTGAGGAAGGTTTCGGAAGTCTGCGAAGGGAAAAATCTCGTCATCGGCCCAGTAGTGGAGGGGAATTACAAGGTCATTGGCGCTGGGGCTATTGGCTACAAGCACACGGCCATAGCGTCAACTCCCATCGACATCAATCTGGCCAAGCAACTCAACATCCTTCTGGGAAACCTCGGTGTTCCCGATGAGCAGATCATCGTTGACCCTACTACAGGTGGGTTAGGGTACGGGATCGAATATACCTACTCCGTGATGGAGCGGGATCGCATGGCTGCCCTCACCCAGCAGGATGAAAAGCTGCAATTCCCCATGCTCTGCAATATGGCCCGAGAAATCTGGAAGACGAAGGAAGCCAAATTGACCCAGAAAGAAGAGCCCATGCTCGGTGATCCGAAAAAACGAGGGATATTGATGGAGGCCATTACGGCGGTACTGCTCCTTCTGGCGGGAGCCGATGTGCTCGTCATGAGACACCCGGAGGCTGTCAAGCTGGTGAGGGAGTATATCGGGGATATGACCGCCGCTTAGGTGAGAAGAACCAGACGGAAAATCCTATTTCCTGATAATGTACCAGTTCGGTCCCTGATTTCATACGTCAAGAAAAGACCACTAGCATACAAGAGCAGGAGAGGAGGAGTTCAATGGCGGAAGAGAGAGCCAAGAGCGTTGATCAAGCTACCCTTACGTTGATCGAGAAGGCAAAGGCCGATGGATGCGAGGTTGTTTTTGAGCGGGCGGAGAAGATGAAGCCCTGCCCCATCGGCGCGGAAGGAAGCTGTTGTCGGATTTGTGCCATGGGACCCTGCCGGGTCCCCGCCCCCAAGAAGAAGGAGGGGGAAACAGCGGAGGAGAAGAGGAAACGGGCTGGCGTATGCGGCGCCACCGCGGAGACCATAGCCGCACGGAACTTCGCCCGGATGGTGGCTGCAGGGGCCGCGTCCCACTCGGATCATGCACGAGGAGTGGCGGAACTCTTTTTGGCCACCGCCAAGGGAGAGGTCCCCGACTTCGAAATCAAGGATGAGCAGAAACTCTATCAGGTGGCCATGGACTTCGGTGTGGAGATCGGGAATCGGTCCGTGCAAGATATTGCCATCAACGTGGGGGAAACCGCCTTGGCCGAGTTCGGTCGTCAGGAGGGAGAGCTCCTCTTCCTCAAGCGGGCGCCCCTCAAACGGCAGGAACTCTGGCGAGAGATCGGAACGGCACCCAGAGGAATCGATCGGGAGGTCGTGGAGATCATGCACCGAACCCACATGGGCGTGGATCAGGACTACCGCAATATCCTCTTGCAGGCGGCCCGATGCGCCCTGGCCGATGGGTGGGGCGGTTCGATGATCTCCACCGAACTTCAGGACATCCTCTTCGGAAACCCGGTCCCCGTTTTGGGCCATATGAACTTGGGTGTCTTCAAGGAGGATGAGGTGAATGTCGTGGTCCACGGCCACGAACCCCTGCTTCCCGAGATGCTGGTGGTGGCCGCTCAAGATCCGGAATTGATCAAGTTGGCCCAATCCAAGGGGGCAAAGGGAATCAACCTGGCTGGTATGTGTTGCAGTGCCAATGAGGTTTTGATGCGGCACGGAATTCCCGTGGGCGGAAACTTCCTCCAACAGGAATTGGCCATCACGACGGGGGCCCTGGAGGCCATGACCGTGGACGTCCAGTGTGAGATGCAGTCGCTGGTGGATGTGTCCAAGTGTTACCACACGAAGCTCATCACCACCTCCCCGAAGGCCAAGATCGAGGGGGCGATGCACATCGAGTTCCATGAAGCCGAGGGTCTTAACGTCGCCAAGAAGATCCTGAGGGAGGCCATCGAGAATTTTCCCAACCGCAAGGCAAAGGTGTTGATCCCCTCGGAGAGCAGCGATACCGTGGTGGGATTCAGCCACGAGACCATCAACTACCTGCTGGGGGGGTTGTATCGGGCGTCCTATCGGCCCCTAAACGATAATATCATCAACGGCCGTATCAGGGGTATCGCGGGAGTGGTTGGCTGCAACAACGCCCGCACCACCCACGATGATGCCCACCTGAAGATGATCCTGGAGCTCATCGGGAACGACGTGATCGTCCTCACCACCGGGTGTAGTGCCATGGCCGCGGGGAAGTATGGCCTGTTGACCCCGGAGGCTGCCCATAAGCATGCGGGCGAAGGCCTGGCCTCGGTATGCGAGGCGGTGGGTATTCCCCCGGTTCTCCATATGGGTGCCTGCGTGGACAACAGCAGGATCCTCATGGCGGCTACGGGCGTGGTGAAGGACGGGGGATTGGGAGATGACATCAGTGATCTTCCGGCGGCCGGAGCAGCACCGGAGTGGATGAGCGAGAAGGCCATTGCCATCGGACAGTACTTCGTTTCTTCTGGGGTGTATACCGTCTTCGGGGTCACCTGGCCCACCCTCGGAAGCGAAGAGGTCACCAAGATGCTCTTCGAGGGGTTCGATGAGATCTTCAAGGGCAAATGGGCTTTCGAGGCTGACCCGGTCAAGGCGGCGGGCATGATGATCGACCAGATCGATAAGAAGCGCAAGGCCCTTGGAATTGACAAGGCGAGGGAGCGCATCCTTTACGATATGGCTGCCCGGAGGGACCTGGAGGCGGCGTAGAGATAGCAGGATGGTGGAGGTTTGAGGCTCAAAGCTACGGCATCTAGGCTTTGAGCTCTGCCTTACTTTTTGCCCCAGCGATGTGATCTCATACGGAAGGAGGTTGGAAAAGTGTCCAAGATTATCTGTTCTGCGGCAATCAGGGGAGCGCATAAGATCGTGGAACGGGCAGAGAAGGAGTACGGGGAGGCCCTGCAAAAATGGGGAGCCAATGAACCCGTGGGATTTCCCAATACCGCCTACTACCTTCCCGTGATCTATGCCATTCTGGGCATACCCGTCGAGAAGTTGGGTGACATGAAACCGGTTTTGGAGAGGTGCCGGGTTCTCCTGCCCCCGATGGTGAGGGAGAAGACGCCATTGCCCTACCTGGCCCCTGCTCTGGATGCGGGGATGGCTACCTTCTTCGCGGAGGAGATCATCGAGGCCATCCGCTACCTGAAGGATCCCAATTTCTACACAAAGCAGGAGGATCCCACCGACAGCAACATCTGGCTGGGGGCGGCGGATGATATCATCTTTCGAAAGCGGGGCATCGAGTTCGTGGATGGTACGGCCCCCGGATTTGCGGCCATCGCCGGTGCCGCGCCAAGCCCTGAAATCGCAAAGAAGATCGCCATCGAGTTACAGGAGAAAAATCTCTATGTATTCATGTGTGCGGAGCACGATGGAAAGCGGTTTAGCGAGCAATTGGTGGAGGCAGATGTGCAGATCGGTTGGCCCACCCGGTTGGTCTCCTATGGGCCGGACATAACTGCGGCTGTCTTCGCCATGGGCTTTGCCTGCCGCGTAGCCATGGCCTTCGGGAATGTAAAACCAGGGGACTTCAGGAGAAACCTCATCTATAACAAGGACCGGACTTTTGCCTTCGTGATGCCCCTCGGAGACGTCACCGATGAATGGTATGCAAATGCCGCCGGGGCGATCAACTGGGGATTTCCCACCATCGCTGACACGCCTATCCCTGAAGTCCTGCCCACCGGTATCTGCACGTATGAACACGTCGTTTCCAATGTTCCTCACGACCAAATTACCGCAAAAGCGGTTGAAGTGCGCGGGTTGAAGGTTGCCGTCAGCGAAGTTCCCGTTCCCGTCTCGTATGGTCCGGCCTTTGAGGGTGAAAGGGTTCGAGGCGACGATATCTATCTAGAGGCCGGTGGAGGGCGGTCTCCCGCCGTTGAGTGGGTTACCACCGGAATGATGGATCAAGTGGAAGATGGAAACGTTGAAGTCTCCGGGCCTGAGATAACGGATGTGGAACCACCGGCTATGTTACCCCTTGCCATCAAATGCGAGGTGGCGGGCCGCGAGATGCAGGAGGATTACGAACCCATATTGGAGAGACAGATCCACCACCTTATCAACTATGCCCAGGGGGTGATGCACATAGGGCAACGGGATATCGCGTGGGTGAGGATTAGTAAGGCCTCCGTTGAAAAGGGATTCCGCCTTGAGCACCTTGGAAAGATCCTCCATGCCAAACTGCACCAGGATTTCGGGGCCATCTTCGACAAGATCCAGGTGAAGATCTATACCGAGGAGGACAAGGTTAAGGAGATCGTTGAGCAGGCACGGGATGTTTATGCGGCACGGGATGCCCGCATCGAGGGGATGATGGATGAGACGACGGATATCTTTTACTCCTGTACTCTCTGCCAGTCCTTTGCTCCCAACCATGTCTGCATCATCAGCCCCGAAAGGACGGGTCTCTGTGGCGCTTACAACTGGATGGACTGCAAGGCCTCCTTCGAAATCAATCCCACGGGCCCCAACCAACCGGTCCAGAAGGGAGAGGTTATCGATGCGAGGCTCGGGCAGTGGAAGGGATGCAACGAGTTTCTCTATAAGGCCTCTCGGCAGAACTTCGAGCACTACAACTTCTATAGCATCGTCCACGATCCCATGACCACCTGTGGATGCTGTGAATGCATTGCCGCGGTGCTGCCCCTCTGCAACGGCATCATGACGGTGAACCGCGATTATCTGGGAATGACTCCCTGCGGGATGAAGTTCACCACCCTGGCCGGTACTGTGGGTGGCGGTGTGATTACACCGGGATTTGTGGGGCACGGGAAGTACAACATCACCCAGAGGAAATTCCTCAGCGCGGAGGGGGGTATCTTGAGGGTGGTTTGGATGCCCAAGATGCTCAAAGAGGAAATCAAGGAACGATTCGTCAAGAGGGCTGAAGACCTGGGCGTACCGGACCTCTTGGATCGAATAGCCGATGAGAGTGTTGGCGAAACTGAGGAAGCGATCCTTCCCTTTCTTGAGGAGAAACAACACCCCGCCCTGACCATGGATCCCATCTTGGAGGTGTGAGGTGCCTTCCATTACATCATGACCTGTCCGGAATGTGGCTTTCCGGCCATGGAGCAGGCAGGGCAATCGAAATTGGAAAGGAGATGGAGCGATGGGACTGACCGGAATCCAAATCTTTAAGTTGCTGCCCAAGACTAACTGCGGTGAATGCGGCGTTCCGACATGCCTGGCCTTCGCCATGAACCTGGCGGCTGGAAAGGCCGAATTAGCATCCTGCCCGTATGTCTCGGATGAGGCCAAGGAGCAACTATCCGAGGCGGCAGCTCCACCGATACGACCTCTCACCATTGGCGTCGGGGATAATGCGGTGAAGATCGGTGGTGAGACGGTGCTCTTCCGCCACGAAAAGACCTTCGTCAATAAGCCCGGGCTTGCCCTGTTGATCACCGATGGGATGGACAAAGGGGAGGTTGAAGCACGGCTAAAGCGGTTCAAGGAACTCAGGTATGAACGGGTGGGCCTGATCCTTCGCCCGGAGTTGGTTGCCGTGAAGAGCGAAGCAGGGGATGCAAGTAAATTCGTCAATCTGATCGAAAAGATCAAAGGCGAGACCGATGCTGGGTTGATCCTCATGAGCGATAAGGCGGAGGTATTGGAGGCGGGCCTAAAGGCCTGTGCCGATCGAGTCCCATTGATTTACGCCGTAACCGACGGCAATGCCGATGCCCTGGGCTCGTTGGCTAAGGAACATTCCTGCCCTCTGGCGGTCAAGGCGGATGATCTCGAAAGTCTCTCTCAATTAACGACCAAGTTAGAAGCTGCAGGGGTTAAGGATCTGGTCTTGGATAGCGGATCGAGAACCCTTCGAAGGGCCTTCGAGGACCAGGTATTCATCCGAAGGGCTGCCCTGTTGAAGAAGTTTCGCCCACTGGGGTATCCCACCATCACCTTTCCCTGCGAGATGACCGATGATCCCATGAAGGAACCCCTCATCGCCGCCACCTTTGTCGCCAAATATGCGGGCATCATCGTCATGTCTGACTTCGATGGCGCCAGCCTCTTCCCTCTCTTGGTGGAGCGGATGAACATCTATACCGACCCCCAGCGCCCGATGATGATGGAGCAGAAGATTTACGAGATTGGTTCCCCGGATGAGAACTCCCCACTGTTGATCACCACGAACTTTTCACTGACCTACTTCATCGTTTCGGGAGAAGTCGAAGCCAGCCGTGTTCCCAGTTGGCTCGCGGTTATGGATACCGAAGGTCTCTCGGTCCTCACGGCGTGGGCGGCGGGAAAGTTCGTCGGGGATGCCATGGGGGCTTTCATCAAGAAGAGCGGCATTGAGAATAAGATCAAGCACAGAAAGATCATCATTCCTGGGGCGGTAGCCGTGGTGTCAGGAGACCTGGAGGAGGAACTGGGGTCGGATTGGGAGGTGATGATTGGGCCAAGGGAAGCCGCTCACCTGCCTGGTTATCTCAAGGAGATGTGGAAGTAATCGAACAACTCCAATGAATCGGCGGGTTACGGAGTTCCTTCGGCTTTGTCCCACCGCTTTCGTCTTGCACAAGAGGGATTGATTCAATAAGAAAAGGAGGGGGAGTATGATACTGATCGGGGAAAACCTTAACGTTATGGTGAAGAAGATCGGTACGGCCATGAAAGAACGGGACGCCAAGACCATTCAAGAGCTTGCCGTTGCAGAGGCGGAAACGGGGGTTGACTATATAGACATCAATCTGGGGCCTGCACGAAAGGCCGGGGACGAGTTGATGGAGTGGATCGTCAAGACGGTCCAAGAGGTTGTGGATATTCCTCTGTACCTGGATACCACCAATGAAGTGGCCATAGAGGCTGGCCTGAGGGCTTACCAGAACAAGAAGGGAAAGGCGGTCATCAATTCCATCATGGCCAGGCCCGAGAGGATGGAAGCCGAACTACCCCTTGCCCAGAAATACGACGCTGGTTTTGTTGCCCTCCTCTGGGGACCCGAGGGGATGCCGAGGGATGCCAGCGAACGGGGGTCCTTGGCGGCCGAATTGATGGCCAAGGCGGCTGAATATGGTATTCCCAACCAGGATGTTTGGATCGATCCCATCGTGACGCCCGTGAGTGCCCAACAGGACCAGGTGAAGAGCCTCCTTGAATTCATGAGTATGTTCCAGGACCTCCAAGAGATGGCTCCGGGATTGAAATCCACGTGTGGCCTTTCCAACGTGTCTAATGGCTCACCGGAGGAATTAAGGCCCATTCTCAACCAGGCCTACCTCATGATGACCGAAAAGTACGGAATGCAGTCCGCCATCGTGGATGCCTTCGACGAGGATCTGAAGAGCTTCGCCAGGGGGGAGAAGGAGGAGATCAGGAGATTGGTCCACCGGGTCATGGATGGGGATGAACCGGATTTAGCCTCATTGAGCAAGGAAGAAGCCGACTACGTCAAGACAACAAAGGTGCTGTTGGGCCACAGCCTCTATTCCGATTCCTGGCTTGAGCTCTAGTTGGAGGACCAGGCGGAGCCGATGATCCACTGAGAATGTGCTTTCTCTGATGTTCCGGGAAGGGAATCTACGTGTTATGGGGAACCGGAAATCGAATGTGAGCGATCGGCACGTTTTGATTATTGGTGGCGGCATTGCGGGGATTACTGCCGCCCTGGAGCTGGCGGATATGGGGGTTCCCTCCTCGGTGGTTGAGCGAGAGGGCCGCATGGGGGGGCGAGCCCGGGTTTTTGCCTGCAAGGCCTCCGAGAAATGCAACAAATGCTTTGCCTGTGTGGCGGACAATCAAATTCAGGAGGTGACCCGAAGGCCCCAAGTCAAGATCATGACTGGAGCCTCGCTGGAAGGGGTGTCCGGGGAGGCCGGTCGACTTAAGGCCGAAATTCGATCGAATGGCAACAAAGCCGTGCTCGACGCGTCAGCCCTCCTCGTCGCAACGGGGGTTGACTTCTTTGATGCGATACGAAAGCCGGAATATGGCTATGGGATTTTCCAGAACGTTATCACCGCTCAGGACCTGGATGAAATGTTTCGGTCCACGGGAGGAGTCTATCGCCCATCTGACGGCAAGATCCCCTCGAACATCGCCTTCTTTCAGTGCGTGGGGAGCCGGGACGAAACGATTGGCCACCTGTGGTGTTCCAAGGTCTGTTGTGCCTACGCCCTTCGCTTCATGAAGGCTATCCGGCACGGTAATCCGGAGATTCAGACCAGCTTCTTCTACATCGATATCCAACCCCTCGGGAGATCCTTTGAATCTCTCCTCCAATCCTGCCGTCACGATGAGGGAATGCGTCTCATCCGCAGCCTCCCCTCCAAGATTTACGGGCGCAGGACGTCTACCGACCTCCGTATGAGATTCATAGATCCCCTCTCCGGAGCGATCGTTGAGGAGGGGTTCGATTTGATAGTGCTCTCCATCGGGATGACGCCTCGGCATGATGGCGATAACATTGCTCAACTTCTCGGGATCGCGAAAAACGAGGAGGGATTCTATCGATCCCCTCCCAAGGATTCGGGGGTCTTTGTGTCGGGAGCGTGCAAGGGTCCCAGAGACATCGCAAGCTCTATCATTGACGCCAAGTCCACGGCTCAGAAGATCATTCAGTACCTCGGAGGCATGTGATCAATGGCATCTTCGGACGATTACGGCATCGCGGTCTTCGTGGATCACTGCGAGGGGACACTGTCCCACCTCCTTGATGAGGAGATGATTGAATACATCTCAGGTCTGCCCAGGGTGGTTTCCTGTGATCAGGATGAAAACCTCTCTTCTCCCGAGAGACTTGAGATACTTGTCGGCAGGCTGAAGGAGGGCCAGGCAGATCGGGTAGTTATCGTGGGCGCAAGCCCGAGGGCCTACGAAAAATCCTTCCGTCGCGTTGGCGTAACAGCTGGCCTGAATCCGTATATGTTCCTTGTAGCTAATGTTCGGGAACAGGCGGCCTGGACAGTGCATGATAGGGAGAGGGCCAAGGAAAAGGCCAAGGAAATCGTTGCAAAAAGGGTAATGGAGGCTCCATTTCTCAGCCACGTAGGACGGGAAAAAGTTAAGGTCCCGAAGAACGCCGTGGTCATCGGCGGAGGGATCGTCGCAATCAGGGCCGCAATGATGCTGGCCGATGCAAACATCCGGGTTACCCTGCTGACCAGTGCAAAGGATATTGGTGGAAAGGCAATTCAACTCACCCATTTTTATGACCGGCCTGATGACGTTTCCTCTTGGTTCATGAGGCAGGTTGAGGGAGTGAAAAAACATCGAAATATCGTGGTCAAAACCTCGGTTGAGCTGAAGGGGTTTGAAGGCTATCTGGGGGATTACCGCATCAATCTGCAAAATCCTCTCGGGAAGAGAGAGGTTGTGAAAGGGTCGGCCGTTATCTTAGCAACCGGATACGATGTCGTGCCCAACACGGAGGGGATTTTCGGCCATCGATGTTTCATTTCTCCCCGACAGATGGAAGCCCTGCTTCGAAATACCGGGAAATCCCTTGTGGATGAAAAGGGAAAGTCCATCCGAACCGTGACCTTTCTCCTGGACTTGGTCAACGAAACGATCAAAATTGACTCGGCCAACGCGATCAAGAATGCCCTGCTTCTAAAAAGGGACCACGACTGCATGGTTTATGTGATCTGCCGAGATGTCAAGGTATCTCTCGACGGCATGGAAAAACAGTACCGGGAAGCACGGGAGAGGGGAGTCATTTTCGTCAAATACGATGATACTCCCAGATTTTCCCTCGTCAATGGCCGGGTCAATGTCGAGGTCAAGGAGGTTTCTACCAGGATGAGGGGAGATGAATATTTCCTGTCCCTTCTCTCGGATCTCGTCGTTGTGAGCGAGAAGTTTGCGCCTCCGAAAGACAACGAAATGCTGGCTGTGATTTTCGATATTCCCCTCCTCCAGGAAGGATATCTCATGGAAGACAACCCCCAGTTTACCAAGGTAAGGGCGAATCGCCGGGGAGTCTTTATTGCCGGAGGCTGTCGGTATCCCCAAACCCTGGATGAGGCCATGGCGGAGGCGGAAGCCGCGGCATCGGGTGTTACTGAACTCCTCTCCCAGGGGGTGTATGAGTTCGACCTGGCGGTTGCTGAGATCGATCCAAAAAAATGCGCTGCTTGTTTGACATGTCCCAGGGTTTGTCCTCATTCGGCCATCACGGTGGAGCAGTATGCTGAGGGAAATATCTATATCACCGGGGGGTACGAGAAGGATTTCAAGTGGAGGGCAGCGAGGGTTCTCCCCCCGCAGTGCTATGGCTGCGGAATCTGCGTGAGTTCGTGTCCAACCAAGGCCATTTCGCTGAAACATCTAACCGATGCCGAGATCTCCCTGCAAGTAGGCGCATGATATCAGAGGGAGGATTCTTTTGGTGGTATCCTTTTATCCAAGGATCGTCGCTTTCTGCTGTGATAAGTCCGGTTATGTAGCTGCTGACATGGCGGGAGAATTGGGCATGTCCCTGCCGGAGGGTCTGGACATTATTCGGGTCCCCTGTGCCGGGAGGATCGATTCCTTTCACGTGCTCAAAGCCCTCGAGAATGGAACGGACGGGGTATTGATTTTTGCCTGCCACGAGGAAAACTGTCAATCCCTCACCGGAAACCGCATGGCAAAAACTCGGATGGGATATGTCCATGGGATTATGGAGAACATCGGACTCGAGAGGGAGAGACTGGAATTCTGCAATGTAGCCACGAACAACGGGGCAAAGTTTGCCGAGACCGTCCGAAGAAAATGCGAAGATTTAGAGAGACTTGGTCCCAATCCTCTCAAGTGACGGAGATGCGCCTTCGACCCGCCGTGTGGGAAGGAGTATAAATCGATGATTAAGGCCGAGCAGAAACCCCTCGATGAAGTCCTGGCTTTTCTCGAACCCTACAAAAAGATTCTTCTCGTTGGATGCAATGCCTGTGTTGCGGTATGTCATGCGGGAGGAGAGAAGGAAGTGGGGATCCTTAGTTCCGCGCTGAGAGCGGCACGCAAAAAGGCAGGGCAAAAACTGGAGATCTTGGAGGACTGTTCAACCCGGCAGTGTGAACCCGAATTTGTCGATGAGTTGAAGGAGAAAGCCGAAGACGTGGAGGCCATTCTCTCCATTGCTTGTGGGGTGGGGGTCCAGACCGTCGCCAAGAGATTCTCAGACACCCCAGTTTATCCTGGTGTTAACACCACGTTCATGGGCGAGACTGAGGAGCTCGGCGTTTGGGTCGAAAGGTGCCAGGCCTGTGGCAACTGTGTTCTCCATATGACCGGAGGCCTGTGCCCCGTGGCACGGTGTGCGAAGCAGCTCCTCAACGGTCCCTGTGGTGGATCTCAGGAGGGGAATTGCGAGATCAGAAAAGATGTTCCCTGCGTCTGGCAACAGATCTATGATCGCCTCAAGGCCATCGGTCAGCTCGATAGAATGGAGCAATTCATTCCGGCGAAGAAATGGGGCAGGGAGAGTAGGGATACCGGACCAAGAACCATCGTGAGGGAGGACCTGAAGGTATGAAATCCGGAAGCAATTTAGAGAGGATTCTGGAGAAAGGGCTCTTCGCCGTAACGGCGGAGTTGGGTCCCCCAAAGGGTAACGACGTCGGTGTGGTTGAAAAGAAGGCCACCGTGCTCAAGGGATACGTTGATGCCATCAACATCACGGATAACCAAACGGCCATTGTCAGGATGTCGAGCATTGCCGCTTGTTCCCTCCTGGTTCGAATGGGGTTGGAGCCGGTGATGCAGATGGTTACGAGAGACCGGAACCGAATCGCCATACAAGGTGACATCTTCGGTGCCTCTGCCCTGGGCATTAAGAACATACTCTGTCTGACAGGCGATCACCAAAGCTTTGGGAATCAGGTTGATTCTAAGAACGTTCACGATATGGATTCAATCCAACTCATCGACTGTGTCCGGACCATAAGGGATGAGAAGACCATCCTGGGTGGTGATGATGAGGTTGAGGGCGACGTCAAGATGTTTATCGGGGCTGCCGCCAATCCCTTCGGCGACCCCTTCGAATTTAGGGTGGTCCGTTTGGCCAAGAAGGTGGCGGCAGGGGCCGACTTCATTCAGACCCAATGCATCTATGACATGCAGCGGTTCAAGGAATGGATGAAGATGGTCAGGGATAGGGGGCTCCATGAAAAGGTTCATATCATGGCAGGTGTGACTCCCCTGAAATCCGGAGGTATGGCCCGATATATGAACAATAACGTCTCCGGGATTACGATCCCGGAGGAGATCCTGGATCGAATGGTCAAGGCAGGAAAGCCTGCAGAGGAGGGAATCGAACTCTGCTTGGAGCAGATCCATGAATTGAGAGGGATCGAAGGGGTTCATGGGATTCACATCATGGCCATCGAATGGGAGCAGCGGATAGCCGAGATTGTTGAGAAGGCCGGTTTGTTGCCTCGTCCAACGGCCTAAGCAAAAGGGAGGTTGGGATGAGCTTGAGAGATCAATTGGAATCGGACACATTCATCATTGTCTCGGAGATTCAACCCCCCAAGGGCATCGATACGATGGAACTCCTGGAGAATGCGGATTTCCTGAAGGGAAGGGTGGATTTCGTCGTCGTCCCGGACCTTCAGAACGCGGTGATGAGGCTCGGGTCCCTGGCTACCTGTTATCTCCTCAAGCAAAAAGGAATCAGGCCCATCCTTCAGATCGCTTGCCGGGATCGAAATCGATTGGCCTTGCAATCGGATTT
>JABAOC010003535.1_pt2 | contig 20052 bp, 22 predicted proteins | sample 7062161 | NCBI WGS metagenome assembly JABAOC01 (sample SAMN14538625, study PRJNA623070) | marine sediment metagenome | biome: marine biome [ENVO:00000428]; feature: marine pelagic biome [ENVO:01000023]; material: deep marine sediment [ENVO:00002113] | place: India: Gulf of Khambhat ... | reverse complement strand
CCCTTATCTCCCTCTCGAGTCACCAAATCTTCCTCTTCCCTTAACTCAGAACTTTGCTCCATAATTAAGTAGTGGTGTTCATGTACGATAGTCAAGGTCTTTCCGCACGCGCAGGAGTGGTGAGTCTCCGGAAACAGAAAAAGAGGGAGTTTGCGGGAGATATCACCAGCACAGCACGAGTTCAACGCAAGTTTTAAGTTGGCTTGATATATTCTGGTTTCAAAATGAACATTTGGAAAGAAAGACTACGAAATGCCACAAAACTGATGAAGAAGAATGGCATCGACGTTCTGGTCCTATCAAGTGCTGACAACCTCCAGTACCTGAGTGGAGTTACCGATCCCACCCTACATTCTTGCGGAACGATCGTCCTCCCAATTGATGGGAAACCAATAATGATTGTACTCTGGCTAGATATCGAAGTAGCGAGAAAACAATCCAAAATTCAGGATATTGTAGTAGCCAAAGGCACTGACGACGCAAGTCAGCGCAAGGTAGCAGAGGTTTTGAAAGAGTTTATTACTCGAGGAGTCACAATTGGCGTCGATGACCTCGATTTCACCGAATTCAAAGTACTGCAAAACACTTTTCCAAACACAAACTTCGTTGATGCGTCAGACGTGTTGAGCACGCTGCGCCATATCAAGTCAGATGAGGAAATCAAGCTTCTTCGGAAGGCCGCTGAAATTTCAGGTCACGGAATGGACGCGGCGGTTAGGGCAATAAGAGTTGGAGCAAAGGAACTCGAGATCGCCGCCGAGGGAGAGTACCAGATGAAGAAAAGAGGGTCCTGGGCATTGAAACATCCAACCCTCGTTGCATCTGGCAAACGAACGTTGTTGGTCCACCCCTTTGCGAGCGAAAAAAGAATAGAAGAAAATGATCTGGTAGTTATAGACCTAGGAGCCGTATATGGCGGCTATTGTTCCGACATCTGTCGAACATGCATAGTAGGAACCCCCAATCAGACACAAGAAGACGTGTTCAAAGCTGTACTGGAGGCCCAATCATCAGCCTTCAGTGTGCTCAAGGAGGGCACGAAGATTAAAAAGGTCAGCCAAATTGTTCGCGAGATATTCCAAAAAACCGGCTATACAAAATATTTCCCCAACCTCCTTGGCCACTTTATAGGCCTACAGGTCGAAGAAGGACCTATGATCATGCCGAAAAACGCGGATGTCACGTTCAAACCCAACACTGTTGTTTCGCTTTTTCAGAGTTCAGTGTTTGTGCCAAGCGCCGGTGGAGTTCGAATGGAAGATATGGCTTTGATTACAAAGACGAAATCGGAGATCTTAACCCGCTATCCAAGAGAATTCATCAGGGTATGAAATTGGTAAGACGCGCGCGCAAGGGTTCAAACCCCACCCCCCACCCCCCGCACTCATATTTGCGGGGGATATCGCCATTCTTCACAGCTGACATTGGGGGCAGAGGTATACGTGACCTCCTCCAACACTCAATTTCTCGATAGGCGCCCCACACATCGGGCAGGTCTGCCCTTTCATGTTTGGACCCATGGCTGCCGTGTATCCTCCTTGCTCTCCATAAAGGTCATGGAATTGGTCTTTTCCCTTGAGCCGAATCCTTTCTTGAAGCACATGCCGAATAGCGTCATAAAGGGCTTGGCTCTCATCTTGAGTCAGCTCTGCAGCTTTTCTCTTTGGGTGAAGTTTAGCTCTATACAGAATGTCTTGAAAAGAACTGTTACTCAGTCCCACAACAACAGCATCCTTTCCGACGAGTACTGACTTAAGCATCCTATTGTTTTCCGTCAAGAGTTCTGAAAAGCGCTCAAAGGTGAACTCCGCATCCATAGGCGAAGCCACCTCAGGATTGAAATCCCGCCGATAGACATAGGAGCGCTCTAAATCGTTGTCTTTCAGCGCGTGGATGAGACCCATGCTGGTGAGCCTTACCGTCAACACCGTGTTATCACCAAAATCAACCTTCAAATGGAACTTCCCTGGAACCGTCCCCTCACTTGTGTGATAGAGGATTTTGCCACCATATTCGGGGGCAAGAATCAGGTTCATTCCATTGTTGAGCTTCACACGGATAACATTGCCCCTAGATATGACAGACTCGACCTTGCCATTAACAAGCTCATCGAAGGATTTCGTGTCCTTGTCAAACATACCTATTCTTTGCAGTCTCTCATAATCCTGCAGATGGTACGATCTAATACGTTTGCCCTGAAGCTCGCTATTCATCTGTTCTGCAAGAATCTTTGCTTCCGGAAGTTCAATGCTCATTGTACACTCCAATCCATTACACTAGGCTCTTCTATTGAGTTTAACTTTTTGTGAATAAGACTTGGGAAGACAACAGGGAAACACTTGGGCAACGGAGAACCAATGGTGAGGGTAAAACTGGTGTACCCTATAGTGATCAACATACCTCGCCTAAGAGGGTGCTCTCTTCAACTTCACGCCCTTAACGAGAGCAACCACCTCAACCAGTTCCTCAATCCCCGAAGTCTTCATCTTCCTCTCCAAAACCTCCTCAATCTGAAAGACCCCCGCAGAATTGTCCATGTTCACGAGAATCTGCACAGGCTTCTTGCGACCCCTCACGATCTCAACTTGCCGAATCGACAGTGCTGAGAGGGAGTGAATGTCAACCTTTCCAGCTCGATAGGGTATCCTCGCCCGTCCCTGCGCCATGTCTGTACCATCAGCAACCTTCGCCACCCCAGCCTCCACGGTCAAGCATTCCACATCTTCATCATGAGCAAAAATGGCATGAAGTATCTCCGCCTTTAACCTCAACGCAAGTTCACGTTCACCTTTGTACACCACCCCAAGAAGCCTATGCAGAATAGGATTCGCCATCACAACTCCATGAACATGATGATCAATACGATGAACAACATTACCGACATCGTGAAGATAGACCCCACAAAGCGTGATTAGCTTCGCGTCCCCCAATGAACAGATCCCATTCTCAACAGTAGTCGGAGGAACTCTCTCAGTCAAGATGTCAAAGATCTCCAAAGCACTTCCAGAAGCAATCCGAGAGTGAACAGGCCCGTGATCATTATACATTAGTCGATCTACAGCCATAACGTTGGCCATGCGAAGACAACTCTGAACCTCCACATCGCTCTCCAACAGATGAAACATTTCCTTTACACGAGGCTCTTTCAAATGAGAATATACGAGATCAGCAGAAACCAACACCATCCTCGTAACCACCGCTACATCAGCTGAATCGAACGGTCCTCTCTATATAAGTCCCCGGGTCGATTTCCTGAACAGTAGCCCCATCCACGTCGATGATGTAGATCGTGTGGAGGCGAGCGTTCTTGATTTCGTCAAGGCTTACTGGCGGGTTTCTGTAGTATGAGTCGCAACGGCTCTTTATCTCCTGCAACTCAGTGGAGTTTCTATATCGAGGGGGTTGGGTAAACCCATGGGGAATCTGCAGAATGTAGTATGGCGGTATTCCTAATCCAAACTTGTCTGAGTAGCTGCTGTATCGAGTTATCTTGCTTGCGATTCTTGCCCTACAGTAGGTAGTGGGATCCAAAGCATGCTCAGGCGGGACGAACCCAGTCTCCACTTCGACAATGAGATTCCCGTAGCCTTTCACAGCGTACAAATCGGAGATTAAACTCTCGCCCAATGAATGTTCGATATCCACATCATAACCTTTCATAATCAAATGCTTGGCACATACGAGTTCCATAACCGAGTGATTAATTTTCACAATGTTCTCTTCGTTAAGGCGAATCAACCTATCCTTGAGCAGCTTAAGTTTCCTCTCAGTCTCTCTGCCCACACCTGCGGTTAATCTCGTCAGCAAAAAGCTCAGATCCTCATCGAACTTCTTCATGTCTCGATTCCTTTCGAAGCGCTCCAGAAGTATATGACAAAATTGCTGATAAGGTTTTAAGTGATCAAATTGCTCTACGCCGCGTTAGTAAGTGGCTAATGCGCCAGTTTCTCTGGCTTTCCTCTCAAGTCTCGAGTAAAGCACCAATCCAATCGGAAGAAGGATAATAGTCTGCAAGATCAGCATTCCTGACGCTGTGAGTATCACTGGATCAAGGATTCCTGCCCCTAGGAGAAGAGCTTGCCTGGTTGCGTTTACTCCGTGAGTTATAGGTATCATCCAAGCAATGGTTTGCAGTTCTTGCCAAGGCAACACCTCAACCGGAAAAGCGAGACCGCTCAAGAAGACCATCATTGTCCAGAGAACTTGACTGAGCTCGCGCTCCCTTTTGGCGATAAAGCAGACACCTGCAAACACGAAACCGAAAGATGTCATGGCTACAATAGTTAATAGAACGAAGAGGATTGCAAGCAAGACGTTCGGCTGAGCAGTTGATTGGAAGCCGAAGAGAACTGATCCTACCAGAATAATAACAGAGAAGTTTATGAGACTGAAGGTTAGGTTGCCCATGATCTTGCCCAAAAGCCAAACCAGTTTGTTGGCTGGTGTCACGAAGACAAGTTCCAGTGTGCCGTGTTCCTGGTCACCCCTGAGAGCATGAGCCCCTCCGAAGCAGGCAGAGAATATAAACCCGTTGAAGGCGAAGCCTATCGTCACAAATGACAGAAAATGCGGCATCTTTGTCAAACCCGTAAAGAAGTCTCCGCCGCCCATGATTTGCAGAGTTATCCAAGCAGTGAGGATGAAGAAGAAGGGGACAGATATGTTGAAGGCTATTAATCCTCTGAAGGTGACAGCCCGCACAACCACCTTTAACGAAGAAATGAAGGAGGCCCAGAAGGTGCGAACCAAGAAACGTACGTCCATCACCACACCACCTACATGAGATACAGCGTGCCCTTCTTCTTTGCTCGGCGCTCAACAACCCTAAGGGTAAGAAAGCCCGCCATCATAAAGACGGCCGCCACTACATAGAGTGGCAACAGGTCCAGCCAGATAGTAGTTATATTTGCTCCTTGGAGAACTGATTTCCTTAGAACCAAGATCCCATAGGTCACGGGTATGAGATAAGAGACATATTGAAGCAACTGCGGAAGCGCGTTGACTGGAAAAGCCACCCCGGAAAAGAAACGGATTGGTCCCTGCAGTCCTGAAGCCAATTGATCAGCAGCCCTAGACAACACGAAGAACCCTGCGAAGAAAACCCCCACCGCTACAAGAGCCGCCATGGTCGACACCATAGATATCACAACCGCTAACACGCTGGTTACGTTTAGCTGAAACCCAAATATCGTCCCACCTAGAAGGAATATACAAACTATCCACCATGAGGCCTCCACCAGAGAAGATACTCCTGATGCCAGAAGTATCGTCATCTTGTTTGTCGGAGTGAGAAAGAGCACCTCTATGGTTCCCATCCACCTCTCACGCTGGATGGATATACCAGTCCCCCAAAGCAACCGGTTGTAGAGCAAATAGACTATCGTTCCCACCACTATTGTGCCAGCGAACGGGAACCCATACTGCATAAATGCCTCCGACACATCCTGTGTTGTGCCCAAAGCGCTGTAAGTGTATACGTTCAGAGCCAACAGCGGGATAGGCCAGATGATCGTTGCAACTATCCATGCCTTATAGGCCGTGAAAAGCTTCATGTTGCGCAAAAATACCGCCTTGAAGGTGCGCCACTCCCTCGCTAGACTCAATCTCTCAGCTTCCTCCCCGTCAACGATATGAAAACATCCTCCAGCGTCGGCTTCGTCTGTTCGAGAGCTTTGATTCTTGCTCCACTTCTAATCAGAAACTCAGTGGCCTTAGGGATAACCTCCTCTGCCTCTTCAGAGTGAATCTTTAGAGTCGCTTCACCCACAACGGGATCTGTGAAGGATACAACCGCCTTTTTGACGCCTTCCATCGATTCTATTCGCCGTTCTTCTCCCTGTTGAAGGTTCGATACGTTTATCCGTATAATGCCCGTTTGCTGAATGCCCCTTTTCAGATTTTCTGGTTTATCCAGTGCTATTATCTTTCCGTGGTCGATGATGGCCACTCGGTCACAGAGCTGGTCAGCCTCCTCCATGTAGTGAGTTGTGTGGAGAATCGTCTTCTTCTGTTCTCCTTGGAGTTTCCCCTTCACGAAGTCACGGATCACTCTGGCAGCGCCGGGGTCAAGTCCCAATGTGGGTTCATCCAGCAATAAGATTGGGGGATCATTTACTAGGCCGCGTATAATGTGGAGTCGCTGCTTCATCCCCCTTGAGTACTTTTCGACGGGGTCGTCGGCCCGTTTCTCCAGCTCGACAAGCCTCAGCAACTCGTCTATGCGGTCCTTTGCCACTTGGTCTGGAATGTTGTAGAGTTGGGAGAAAAACCAGAGGTTCTCTCTTCCTGTGAGGCGCCAGTACAGGCCTCTTTCTCCTCCGGTCACAACGCCGATACATTTTCGCACTTCATCAGCTTTTTTGACTACATCATAGCCGTTGACTACCGCCGCTCCATCGTCGGGAATGAGCAGCGTACATAGGAGTTTGATTGTTGTTGTCTTGCCGGCCCCGTTGGGTCCCAAAAGACCGAAGAGTTCACCTCTTTCAATGCTGATGTTTATGTGGTCGACTGCAACTATCTCTTCCTTTTTCGGCCTAACTCTGGCAAACAGTCGCCTAATGCTGCTGCCTTCTGTTTTGGCTTTCTTCTCAAAGACCTTCGTAAGGTTCTGGGTCTCTATGGCGTGAACTGGCAAGCTACTCCATTCCAGCAATTTCCCTACTTAAACGCAGAAGCCCCTCTCTTATTCTTTTCTCCGTACGTCCCTATAACCTGTGCCATCGCCCGCGTTCCAACTGAAGCTGGACTACATTACAGCAGTAAGCATCGGAAATTCATAAATGGTAAATTCTGTCACACCGATGCAAGCTTTAGGAACCCAATTTGAGTCCAAGTCGCTCAGTGATCACTCTCATAGCAGCATTGCTGGTAGTTGCTCTCGTCATGCCTTCCCATTGTGTGGTAGCCAACTACGTTTACTCTTATCGGCTTCTGGATCACCCAGATGGCTCAACACGGTATCGCCTAACAGTCTCAGTGACAGACGCTCTATACGAGTATTATGCAAGTAGGAATCACAACCTGCCGCTAGACGAGATTGCTGAATTCGTAACTCCAAACGCCCTAGAACCAGTTGCTGACAACCTGTGGGACATCTACTACAACGAAGAAGACTTCGCCAACGGCGTACTGATGATTCTCCATCAGATCCCTTACCAAGAGACCGATCCAAAATACCCAATAGAAACAATTGTCCAAAACCAAGGCGACTGCGACACGTTTTCCTATATGGCCGCATCAATCATGAAAGCAGGTGGCTTGGACGTCGTTCTACTGTATTATGAAACCAAGAGTCACATGAACGTGGGGGTTCATCTCTCACAACTGCCGCAGGATACAAGGTCGACTGTTTACTATTATAGCTATCAAGGTAAGAACTATTATGTCGCTGAATGCACTGGAGGCAACTGGGAAAGCGGGTGGAGGGTAGGGGAGGGCCCAGAGGAATTTCAGGGCGTTTCCGCACGCATTATCACCCTCGAAGATTGTGAACGACAGTCTCCAGGACAAGTCTCATCCAGCTACAGTACTCCACTTTCGTCTTCTTTATCCTTAACGCTCTCCTCAACATTTATGATCCAAAGTGGCCCCGTCACAATCAGTGGCTCAATTTCTCCACCACGCTCGTACAAAAACGTCACAATTTACGTTAGACTCTACGGTTCTTCCTGGAGTGCCCTCAACACCCTGGTGACCGATGCTAACGGAAGGTATTCCTCTGTGTGGGAACCGAGTTCAGGAGGGGTATACTACGTTAGAGCGAGTTGGTCTGGAGATTCAGAATACGCTGGCGCAGACAGTAACATCTCCACAATTACGCTCATTTCCACTCAATGGCTACTCCTTGGCATTGCGGCAATAGCTCTAATCAGCATAGCAATAGCTATAGTTCTAGTGACAAGACAAGCACGACCAGCAGAAGAAGTTCAGCCTAGCCTCGAAGACTTCGACTTCTAACACTCTGTCTTTCCTCAAACTCGCCATCGGGTTTGGCTACTTTCTTGCTTAGCAGTATCTCTGCACGCACGAATCTTTCGCTGATTTGCTGGCAGACCTGTTGCGTCAATGCCGAGTTCTGCTGTCAGCCCTTCTCCGCTCTTCTACATCTGTGGAAAAAAATGCAGACTCACTTCTCGCCCTCTTTAACCCCAGTAGTCTTTTCAACAAGTTTCAGGAAGATTGGTCCCGCTTCCCTTTCGTCAACCGTTTTGGTAAAAACTGAAACTAGAGCCATCCTTCTTGTTTTTTGGGCGAGACGTTCGGCAAGAATTCTTGCAATCATCGTGTTGCGATCTCCCAAAAGGACTGAAGAGAGCGGAGGACCGATCATTTTTGGTGCTTGAGGTAGAGCCACCGCCAATGTGCCCAACTGGTCCTCGCTCTCACTCAGAATAAGCACATTCGCGTTTTTTGTCTCTATGAAAAGAGCTAGAAACGGCTTACCGTTCTCCAGAATCTCTTCCCGAACAATCTTCGCACGTGACATCTACACCCAGCCATTTTTATTTAATAGCGCACCCAACCACTATTTAGCATTTTAAAACAAGACCATCGAGGGAAATCGACGCGTGGCAAAAAGCAGAGCAACAAAAATTCTCCACATACTCACAGAAAACTTCAACATTCCACAGTGGGCTGGCTTGCAAAGAGATGCCTTTCAAACCCTGATCAGAACAGTCATCTCTCAGGCTACAGCCAGCAGAAACACTGCCAGAGCCTTCGAAAATCTATCAAAACGATTTTCCATAACTCCTCAAGCCCTAGCAGAGGCTGAAGAGAAAGAGATCGAGAAAGCCATAAGGGTTGCGGGATTATACAGAAACAAGTCCAAAGTAATCAAGGCTCTTTCGCGTATAGTCTTGAAGAAGCTCAACGGATCACTTGCTTTCATCAATTCTCTGCCACTTGAAGAGGCGCGAAGAACTCTTATGAACCTCCATGGGGTAGGCCCCAAAACCGCTGATATTGTACTCCTCTTCAGTGCTCGAAGGCCTACGATCCCTGTAGATACCCATGTAAACCGCGTTTCTAAAAGGCTGGGACTGGCTCCGTTAGAAGCTGATTATGAGGGAGTTCGAAAGGCGCTCCAGTCCCTATATTCGCCAAGAGATCACCTCGCTGTCCACCTCTTACTCATTTCGCTTGGGCGGAGGTATTGCAAAGCAAGAAACCCATTATGCAAAGCTTGTCCAGTCAACGCGCTATGTCCATCTAAGACACTAGAGGATTCGTAAAGGATCGATTGTACCAGTTACAGGCAGTAATTTGAGAAAACCGTGCTTAGACCAGTCTCTATACCCTTCTTGTCAAGTTTTATCTGCCCAAAACGAACGATCGCTACATCATTGCTTATCGGAGTATAGATTTTGATTGTCTTTCTTTTATAGTCCACTCCACATAGGACGCCGATTCCAAGAAACTCCCCTTTCTCATCATGCAAGGCAACGAGCAGGCCCTCCTCTTCACCCTCCCCTATAATCTTTAACCTCTTCTTCAACCTCTCCTCAACTCTTTCAACCTGCTCCTCATTCACCCACTGGCCCTTCCTTAAGACCACGAAGACTGAAGTAGGTGTTTCCTCGTAGTACACAATATATTTTCCCAAAGAGTCTCTTATCATCCTCATCCGTTCTGGAGTTGGAGCGCTCCCCGATCCGAATACAGCACCCTCAACCCTGACCCAATTTAGAGGAAACGACTGAACCTTGGCGCCTTTCAAGTACTTGGTGTAGCTTAGCTCGCGCAAGACTTTCCTTTTCTCTCGATTTCTCGGTTGCACAACCGATGGAGAGTCGACTGCCACAGTCTTTGTCTTCGCTAGGGAGTGTAATATGGGTGCCAACTCTTCTCCGCTTTGAATCCCTACGACCATGTCGGGATCAACGAGATCTACCAAACTGATCTTGTACTCTGTGGCGTCTTCACCTTCCACCCATCCATCCGTGTTTACGATCAAGAAATCGGTACCTACCTCTGACGCCTTGTTTTTTAGGGTGGTTAGGCCTTCCAACACTCCCTTTACGGCTCCTGTAGGGCTTGTGACTCCGACGAAATATGCGCCTTCCGCCTCAATCTCAAAGAGGTCCCGCACGTATGAGGTGATACGACTAAATCCGATGGTTGATGGCGGTCCGATGTCAGACTGCCCCAAATCAGCATCAACAACAGCCGTCTTCCTCTTCATCTTCAGCGCTTCGTTTGCAAGAAAAGTGCAAAAGCTCGTCTTACCTGAGTCTACACCCCCCATCACCATCACCGTTACTGGCCTGTGCAGGGAAAAAATTTCAGTCAAAGCCATTCTCCAAGAAGAAGGGATTGTGCTTCCGTCAACTTCTTCAGAAGAGGCTTCGTTGCCGAACATAAGATCGACCACGGTTCTTTTGCTCATTTCAAAAGGCACACGCTTTCCCTCCCGTATTATCAGTTTCTCGCCTCTCTTCATCGTTGCACCTAAAATGCTGGTCTTCCCCGAGAGGACCTCAACTGAGGCGGGACCGTCGACTAGTAGGGTCTTGTCTTTTTCAACGGTTCGTTTCATCTTTCGTTCTTCCTTTGTAAGGTCGTCCGTTTCTTTCAGCGATCTTTATGGCGGACATTGCATCTTTCAGCCCTCGTAGATGAGAGGTTTCTTTGGTGAAATGGCTAGTTCCAGCTTCGCTTACCACTTGTATGATAGTCTCTTCAGGCAAGGATTCGTCTAACGCATGCAGTAACTCTTTAGTATAAGGGGGGGCACCGTCTCCGACCTTTATCACACACCCCGTAGCGGGAGCCCTTTCCACTGCCTTCAAAACGGCATCTACTGTTTCTTTGAAGCTCGTACAGTTGATCGTCTCTAGAACGTTTCCATCACCTAAAACTGCAACCCCAAACGTTTTACCTGGATCGATTCCGACTGTAATTTTTCCGTAACTTTGCTTTCCCTGAGCTATTCGAATTGCTTCGTCAATCACCTTTGTGGGATCCTCCTTATCACTGAAAATCAGAACGTTTGGATGCTCTATCGAAAACCTCTCCCTTTCAGTAGTTACTACTATTTTGACGTCTAAAGGGATGGGATTCCATGGCGTTAGACTTAGGAAGGGCAAACCCTTTGCTTTGAGTTCGTTCACTAACTTGTAATAGGCTCTTCCTGAAACTGTTGCGACTGCAATCTTTGCTTTCATAGGGTTGCCCTTTTCTTGTTATTCAGGAATGACGGTCGAGAGACAGATGGGTAAGTTCATGAGCAGCCACGACTCTCCATGTTCCTTATGTTCAGCGTCCGTATCGGACGTTCCTCTACAGTCTCTTAAATATGTTATGAATCACAACCCCATGATTGTTTTCCACCAACACTGATAAAACTGAAGTTTTGATCGCTCAAGAGGTAACATTTTATAATTTTCCACTCATAATTCGTTCTATGCAGAGCGCCGTGCGTCGGACATTTACTACTGGTTGCAGTTCGCTTGACAAGTTGTTGTTGGGAGGAGGACTTCCCGCAGATGGTGTAACCCTTGTCTATGGAGAAGCAGAGACGGCGAAAACCTCTCTGGCTATACAATGCGCCGTCTACGGCGCTAGAAAAAGTTACAAGACGCTCTTCGTAGATTCGGATGGTACATTTTCCACGCAGAGATTATCACAAATAGCCCACCGTGACTTCGACAAGATCTCTCCCATGATCATCCTCATGAACCCAACAACGTTTAAGGAGCAGAGTCGAGTGATAGAACACCTCGATGAGTACATAACAAAGAAATTCGGGTTAGTAATCGTCGACACCATTACGTCATTATACAGGGTTGAACTTGGAAGCCCGAAAAAAGCTTTCATATTAAACCGAGAACTGAATAGGCAGGTTGCATCCTTGACCCAAATCGCAAAAACCAGAAAGGTGGCGGTCTTCATGACGAGCCAAGTTCGAAGCGTTTTCCTTGAAAAACATGTTAACATAGAACCGGTCGCAACACGTGCTTTGAAGTTCTGGTCTGATGTCGTACTCAATCTAACACACACTGGTCAAACGCGAGTCATAAAGGCTATTCTGGAGAAGCACCCCAGACGTAAACGTCCTGCAAGCTGTTATGTTACAATAGAAAGATCAGGCATACGCGACTACAGTCATTAGCTTTTTTTGTTCAAGTTCAAACAATGGATGAAACACCATGTGGATGACACTCAACGACTTCATTTACGCCTTATACTTCATATTCCCAGCTTATTGCGCCAACGCAGCACCAGTAATCTTCGGCGGCGGCCTTCCACTAGATGTTGGTCGAACATTTCTGGATGGAAAGCCTCTACTTGGCTCACATAAGACAGTTCGAGGTTTTTTCGCAGGGCTTATCATTGGAACGTTAGTAGGCTTCTCAGGACAGTTTGTGTTGTCTGGCGAGCAATCAGCTTTTCTAGGGTTTACGCTCTCTCTTGGAGCACTAGTGGGCGACCTCATCGACTCCTTCATCAAACGGCGACTAGGCTTACGTCCAGGCTCTCCTGTACCGCTAGCAGACCAGCTGGACTTCATTTTCGGTGCCCTCCTCTTTTCCCTCGCAATAGGACGTTTTCCTCCACTGATCTGGATTCTGATAATCCTTCTTGTCACCCCGCCCATCCACCTTCTAACGAACTTCCTTGCATACCTCGTTGGTGCCAAGAAGAAAACTCGCTGACTACATCGCTTCAACTTAACTGTTGGCACGCGTTATCTTCTCTCTGCGAACCTTTCCCAGATTGACTAGCACGTCTCTAACGTTCTTCAGGTCGTCAAGATATACAAATTCGTTGACTCCATGGTAACTCGTGTCAGCCCTAATTGTGCCGAAACAGACCACGGGGATCCCATTTTTCGCAAAAAAACTTCCATCGTTTCCCCCTAATTCCCCGGCAAAAGCCGGACATTCACCAAGAGTCTTTTCAATATTCTCAGCCACAGTTCGCACAAAGATATGGTCTTTCGGTGTGTAGTAACCTGGAAGTTTGTGGATAGTCTCTAACGATGCTTTGCATGCTGCTTTCTCGAGTGATCTCGCGAAGAAATCCTTCAGTTCTTTCTCAGCCTCTTCCACTGACTCTTCGGGCAAGAGCCGTCGGTCGAAGCGAATTTCGCATGTGCCAGGTATCACGTTCTCTTTTTCCCCCCCTTTGATCATCGTGATTGTGAATCTTCCCCAGACGAATTCTCTTGGCGCATCAGGTGGAGCTTTCAGAGATGACTCTCTCCTTTCAACGACGTTTCTATAGTCTTCAAGTTCAGAGACTAGTTTGACTGCCTCTTCGATGGCGTTTTTTGCTTTGAAGGGATATCCTGCGTGTCCTTGCTTTCCTTCCACCGTTACCTTTCCCCATATGATACCACTTGCACCCAAGTAGAGTCGTTCTGGACCTGCGTCAACAACCAGCCCTGCATCACCCTTCAATCCATAGTCACTTAGCACGTAGTCAACTCCATATTCCCCGCCAATTTCTTCGTCCACTCCTGCAATCAGTTTAAGATTGATGTCCAAATTCTTCTCCTTCCTTAATAGCAGCAGAGCCCCCATCGCAGCCGCGATGCCGGACTTGTTGTCCGCGGTTCCTCTTCCGTACGCCTTTCCATCTTTGATGGTCAATCCAAACGGGGGATAACTCCAGTTGGGTCCGGGCGGTACGATGTCAAAGTGCGATTCGACAAGAAGAGTGACGTCTGAGCCTGTATCTAACGTGACGATCACGTTTGGGCGTGGAAGACCGTCCTTAGCCACGCGCTCTCCATCAATTATCTCTACATCTAAAGAGTTGTCTCTTGCTTCTTCCGCAATTATTGAGGCGCATTCGTCATATCCCTTTTTTGTGACGGCGTCAGTATCAATTTCCACCATCCTTGAAAGAAGGTCAATCTCGTAAGACAAGGAATTCAAACTATCCCACCTTCTGCTATTCTATCACGTAGTTACGTGAGAACCTATTACACTTTTATTATTTAACCGCGAACGTAAATTCAGCTCTCAACAATTCCCCAGGTGGCGAAGCGTGTGAACAATGAAATGAACCCCGTGAAGGTTCTTGAACGCCTTATACAGTTTCCCACCTACCAAATTGCGCCCGACAAAGTCGCTGAAGGAATGAAAGAATGCGCATCTTATCTGTCTAGCCACTTAGAGCGGTTAGGGTTCAGCGTGAAGATCGACGAGTTGTTCAACATTACGGCGGAAAGGGAATTTGGCGGAGAAAAAACCTTCTTGATAAACACACACTTTGATACCGTCGCTCCCGCAAAGAGATGGGATGAGGCACTTGAGCCGACATTGAAGGGGGGTAGATTATACGGTCTTGGATCCTCGGACGCTAAGGGAGGAATAGCCGCCATCATCTCTGCCCTTTCGCGACTGGAGAACTGTAGATTCGCTAAATTGATTGTGCAGTTTATGAATTATGAAGACAATGCAATCACATACCGTGGAATGGGAAGGTTAGGAATGCCATACTTTCTTTCAAAAAACCCCTGGTTCACCGCAGACTACGGTATAAATGTTGAGCCTACCGTGGCAGGTGACAGGCTAACACTCAGTGTCGGATGCACCGGTAGGCTGGCTTTCACTGTGAGAACCCTTGGAAAGGAGGCTCATTCTTCAACTCCGAAAGAGGGAAAAAATGCCATATACGACATGACGAAGGTGATAAATGCGCTTAGACGAATTCCACCTGGAGGATATAGAATAGCCGACTTTGACTTAGAGATGCCTATAAACGTCGCCACAATTGAAGGTGGAAGGGCAATAAACATCGTTCCTGGAGAATGCAGAATAAGATGCGAGAGGAGACTTTTCCCAGGGGAAAATCACAAGAACATTGAAGAAGAAATCCTTTTGGCTTTAAACAAAGTAAGAAAGGCCAAAATAGACTGCAATTTCCATCGACCGGTCCAGCTCCCATATGCCATTGATAGAAACGAAGAAATCGTTTCTTTGGTCGAAAAGGCGATCTCAGAGGCACTCGGCTACACTCCTCCCACTCGAATCGAGTTGGGGAGAACTGATTCCACTTATCTCTATCACCACGCACGAATAAAGACGGTGATAGTTGGACCGGGACACACAGGTCATGTCAAGGGCGAGTTCATCTACGTAGATAGACTACTCGAGTTTACGAAAATTCTTGAAACCCTGCTTGCTCATCATATGACCATTAAGAAAACTTAACTATTAACTCCGGAAGCTAACCAAACTTAGCTAGCAAAGAGCGTTCTACAAAAATATACGCAACAACAATCATAACGCAGCCTAGCAGAAGCAAGATAAATGCTTGGCGAGGCCTGTAAGCGTATTTTGTGCTTTGATACGCCAACAGAAAACCTACAACGCCAATGGTGTAAAACATCATAGCTGATATACTCTCAATGAGAAGCTGTTCGTTAAGAGCGAACGGATAGAATGAGATGAACGTTCCGCCCCTTTGAAACACTGCTATGAAAGGCTTTTCCAGAATGTCGTAGACTCCGCCTCCGAGTAAAAAGACAGAGGCGCCGATAAATATGAAGGCGATGACCAACACTGAAGGTTTGGCGGTCACTATCTTCCAGTAGGTCTTTCGCAAAAAATACGCTAAGGACGACGTTTTCCTTTTAATGCGCCTTGTCATAGGCTCTATCTGTCTCCGTTTTTCACTAGGTGTTCAACGACTTCTTTCGCCCATGAACCCGTATATGGATTTTTCGCAAGCTCTTTTAAATATTCCTTCCATGAGAGGTCTAACGCGTTTTTCCATTGATCATACTTTTCAACGATGTTTTTATACGCCTTTTCGTGCAGTTCACAGTATCTCTCATTGGCTTCCTTGTCGCAAATTTTGCATTTCATTACGTTTCTTCCTCTCTTCCTTTTGCGGACAATCTGGGTTGAAACACAGCCTCCAGGGCCTTTTGCCCCTCATGCGGATCAGCAGTAGGGGCCATCCGCATGCGTTACATTCCTTCTGCAAAGGTTTGGTGGTTCCCCGTTGAGGTAGTGGAAATGACGTCTCGCAAAGACCCTTAAAGTAGTTGGTACAGCCTATGAAACGTTTCCTGGTTTTCCGCGAATACAATATCATTAGTTTGCCTGTGCCGCAGGTGGGGCAGTCTCCTACGATTCGCTCTTGAAGTCTCGCTCGTTTGATGGCCTTGCTTAGCCCCTCGCCTATAGCTCTCTCCTTTTCTCTGAAACTTTCTAATTGTGGCTTCAGTTGCTCAATGGCCTCGAGGAGTACATTTTCCCTCTTTTCATTGTTGCTCTGAATTCGCTCCATTCTTTCCTCAAGATTGTGGGTAAATCTCACTGATACTACTCCCGGAGCGTGTTTTTGGAGAATATCAATTATGTCGAACCCCAAGTCCGTAACCCTGATCCTTTCATCTGTGATGTAGTTGCGGTTGTACAGGGTTTGAATGATGTCCGCACGTGTAGCCTTTGTTCCAATGCCAACTTTTTCCATTCTCTTGAGCAAACTGCTTGGGTTATAGCGCGGTGGAGGGTTGGTGAATTTGTCTTCTCTAAGCACTTGCTTCAGCCGAATGGTATCTCCTTCTTTGATGGGAGGCAACAAGACTTCTTCGGTTCTGGTGTATGGTTTATAAAAGCGCATCCACCCTTCTTCTATGATTTGTCTTCCTCGCAGAAAGAAACCATGGCCATCCACATCTAGGTGAACCCTTACACTCTGTTTAATTGCGTTTTCGCCGAAAACCGCCATAAAACGTCTAACAACCAAATCCCACAGTTTTCTCTCTGGGTCGCTCAACTTTGCTTCTGGCAGGTTGCCTGTAGGATATATAGCTGGATGCGCCGGATCAGTTTTCTTGCCTTCCCTCGGCTTCAATTCTTTATTCTTGAGAAGTTCTGAAGCCAGCCTTTCATAGGCTCGTTCTCTCTTTAGTCCTTGGAATATTGCTTTGTAGTTAATTGCTGGTGGCAGTTTCTGGCTACTGGTTCGTGGATAAGAGATTAATGCTTGAAGGTAGAGGCGTTCCGCGATGCCTGAGGTTCGTCTGGGGGTGTACCCGAACAAACTATACGCTTGGGTTTGTAATGCGCCTAGGTCAAAGGGGATTGGTGGGTTTTGCCTAAATCGTCTCAGATCAACCTTCTTAACTTCGCCGACTTTTCCCTTACAGGCCTTTACTAATGCATCAGCCTGTGCCTTCTTTTCGAGTTCCTTCTCTTCATACTCTACCTCATATGTAGAGTCATCTATTTCGACTTCAGCCTTTATGTCCCAGTATGGTGTAGGTACATAGGACCGAATGGCTCTTTCTCTGCTAATTAGAAATTTCAGGGTTGGCCCTTGCACCCTACCAGTGCTCAGGGTGGCGTATTTTCCGCTCCAACGTTTAGCTGCAAGAGTCAGAGCACGTGAGAGATTTACGCCGTAAAGCCAGTCCACTTCGTGTCTGGTCATTCCAGCCTCTATGAGGGCAAAATCAAGATGGGGAAGGGAGTTATCGTAAGCCTTCTCCAACTCTTTTTGTGTTAGAGTTGAATATTTCATTCTCTTCGCTGTGCTCTCTCTGTCCTCACACGCATACTTCAGTATGCTGTAGCCGATGAGGCTTCCTTCAAGGTCATAGTCGCATGCATCTACAAAGGCCTCTGCATCCGCCGCGAGTTTCGAGAAGGTTTTAACCCATTTGCGGATTTCCTTTGACCCTCTTTCTGCTACATGCCGTGGTGCCCACTTAAAGCTAAAAACAGGATAATAGTTTCTTTTTCCTCGCTCATGAACAACCGTGTAGAGATGACCTAGGGCTGGAACCACAACGATTTTTCGGTCTCGGTGGGCTATGTAGTATGGCACTCCTTCTTCTTCGATTTTTTTAGGTTCTCCCTTAGAGCTAAGCGCTTTCGCTATTCGTTTAGCAGCATCAGGCTTCTCGGTAACAATTAAAGTATATTTTTCCAAGTGAGCGCCTTCCTCATTTAGAGCATGGAGAAGTCATTTATATCTTGCGACGTTTCTATCTCTATGCTTGATGACGGGAGTGGAATGATGCCCCAAAAGGTGGTCTGCCACAATTGTGGTTCTATTCTCTATGAGGGGTTGGACTTGAAACCCCCGGACGAAATTATTCAGTCCTATGATGGCAAGTGTCCTAAGTGTGGCAAGAAGTTGTCTTTCATTCCAAAGGACGTCGAAGTTAAATCTGCTGATGGTTGATAACGAATATTCAAGGCACTTGGGGGGCTGTTCGACGGAGGAGATTGCGAAAAGAACTCATCTTTACGAGTTTCATAGCCGACGGGGCCACATGACCAAATTCGCAGGATTCGAAATGCCATTATGGTTCAAAGGAATCATCCAAGAACACATGGCAGTAAGAAAAACCCTTGGCATCTTCGACATCACACATATGGGACGGGCACTTATAACAGGCCTGGAAGCTGAAGCCTTCCTCAACTACGTGACTACGAACGATGTCTCTACCTTGGCTCCACTGAGTGCACACTATTCTACCATGTGCAATGCCCGAGGTGGCATAAAGGACGACTTCGTTCTCTCCAGATTAGGACAACAGAAGTTCCTAATCGTGTATAATGCAGCCAACAGAAGAAAAGACTTCGAATGGTTGGCCAAGAACTCTCAAGCCTTTAAGGCTAAAGTTGAAGACGTTTCAGACAACATAGCCATGTTCGCAGTGCAAGGCCCCAACGCAGAACAAGTCCTGCAAAAAATATCCACAGAAGACTTGAGCGGAATCAAGCGATTCAAGTGCGGCTGGACTAGATTATCTGAAGCCAAGGCGCTCGTTTCGAGAACCGGATACACGGGTGAAGACGGATTCGAACTCTTCATCTGGAACACCCCGCTTTCACACCCTGAAGCAGCGGCTACAGTGTGGAACGCCGTCTTGAAGGCAGGTCAAGACGCAGACATTGAACCATGTGGCTTGGGCGCTAGAGACACCTTGAGACTTGAAGCTGGCATGTGCTTATACGGAAACGACATCGACGAAGACACCACCCCCCTAGAAGCGAAGCTGAGTTTCGTTGTAAAATTCGGAAAGGAAAACTTCATCGGTAAGGACGCCTTACTGAAGAAAAAAGCTGAGGGCATCGAATGGACGCGTGTCGGCATAAGAACACTCAAGAAGGGAATCCCACGTCCAGGCTATGAAGTATCGAAAAACGGGAAAATTATAGGACGAATTACAAGCGGGACTTTCTCGCCCATACTCCAAGGCGGTATCGCTATGGCATACGTTCCCAGACAGCATGCGTCCGAAGGAGAAACAGTCATGGTAAAGGTAAGAGAAAAACCTGTAGAGAGTGAAATCGTAAAGCTTCCCTTCTACCAAAGGATTTCCCGCGATAAAATAAGATTCATGGGCAACGAGATCGAATGTCGCATAGGAGAATGGGAGAGACTTCGAAAAACCTAAAAGTCAAATACACAGATTTCAGAATTAACCTAAGGTGACAAGTATGCCAGAATGGATATGCCTAAAGTGTGGGCACAAGTGGAGTGAAGAGGGAGAAGTAGAGCCGAGATACTGTCCTATGTGTGGGAGCTCCACCATATACGTCCCGAAAGTCAAAAAACCGAAAAAATAGCGAAAAACCTTCCACGCAAAGATTAGGAGCAGAGTCCCACATTTTTGTCGGCCACCCTCTTGGCTAAATCCAATGTTCTTTTCTGAAGCACTTACCTGCTACGAGTTAGATCTATTGCCCCATCACCGTAAGAGAAATAAAAGGGTTCTCTGAATTGTTGACAAAGAGGTCTCGTAAACATGAAGGTCAGGGATAGGGTCATCGACGCTTTGAAGAATCTAGGGGCTCTTCGGTTTACGATCTCTCATACTTCACTCTTACACGCTTCCTTACTTCTCCTGATCCTTTTCCTCGCCTTCATGGTTAGAATGCTCCCTATACGCTGGGGTTACTATCTTTCCGAGTTCGACCCTCACTGGCAGTATAGATTTACAAAGTATACGGTTGACAACGGATTCTTCGCCTGGACTTCTTGGCGCGATTACATGAGCTGGTATCCAGCCGGGCGTGTGGCTGCCCGCACCTCGTATCCCGGTCTGCCTTTGACTGCGGCATTTCTATA
>JABAOC010000925.1_pt1 | contig 20058 bp, 22 predicted proteins | sample 7062161 | NCBI WGS metagenome assembly JABAOC01 (sample SAMN14538625, study PRJNA623070) | marine sediment metagenome | biome: marine biome [ENVO:00000428]; feature: marine pelagic biome [ENVO:01000023]; material: deep marine sediment [ENVO:00002113] | place: India: Gulf of Khambhat ... | reverse complement strand
GGTGAAGCAGAAGGTGAAGCAGAAACAGAAAAATTTAATTCAGAGGTAATGTCTGAGGAAAAAGCTGGAACTCTACCTGCTGAAGCACCACATGTTAATTCACAAGCTGGAACAATTATTGATGGTCCTGGTTTTGAAAAAGGAGAAGTAGATGACACATATCAAGAAGTATCTACTGGAATTCCATCAAACTACTACTTCTTGGATGATGGAGCTGGTGGTGAGATGAGCATTCAACACAATTTATGTTCTAAATCATGCTGCTCAGAACAGTGGCCGACCCCTCATCTGAACAAGTACGATCCTTATGTCTGCCAAAATTCCGAAAAGTTCGTGCCATCACGCATTTTCTGTAATAATAGTTTCCAGGATAGTGGTTGCTTGTGCCTTTCGCGTAAACAGGCGCAATTCCTTTATAATAGAGGAGGAAATGGCCGTGAATGGTTCTAATTGAATCGTTCAAATATCAATTAATTTTTTTTGTGTTATGAACATAGAAAAAATTTTAATCATAATTTTAATGGTTATAAAATTATTGGTCATTAATTTGTTAATATTTATTTGCACCGATATTTTTATGATATTCACATTCCCATATATAAATTATACTGTATCCTAATTTTTTGATATGATCAAATCTTTCAAAAGTTTTTCCATATAATTCTTTAAAACTTTTCTTTGATACTGGATTTTTATTTTTTTTATGCCATGATTTTATATCTCTGCAATGTTTTTTTGGATGTCCGTGCCAAAAACATCCTAAAAAACTATAAACTGTTTTACTTTCCTCATGATATCCATCAAATCTATAACATCTTTTATCTAATAACTTTATTGAAAACTCTCCACCATTTTTAGCATGTTTAATGAAAATGCTTGTTTCTTCCATTATGTCATTTAACCATTTGATTGAGATTTCTGAATATGATTTACGTTTGTCGCAAAATGGACAGTATGAGCGATAACCCATATGTCCAACACCTCGTTCCCATATATGTTCAGGATTATTTAAACACCGCCACCAATATATTTTTTCTGATCCAAAAGATACATTCGATGGTTTAACATCACCATTTTTAGTTGGGTGCCATAATTTTGCTATTTTTGGATATTTTTCAGCTAGACTATGTCCTGACTTAATTTCTCTAGGCTTAGGTGTCTTGCATTTATAACATCCTTCACATCCAATCCTAACTTGAATTCGTTGTATTAATTCATGATTATTATCACATTTCCACCAAACTTTAATATTTGAATTACAATAATAATCATCAGGATTCTTATTATTTTTATCATAATTCCAATCTTTCGCAATTTTTGGAAATTGAAATGCAAAAATCTTATCATATTTTTCACATTTAGAACAATAACCAAGACTAATCATATTTGCTACTGACCTTTTAAATTCATGACCTTTCTCACATTTCCACCAAACATCTTTGTCGCTACCTCTTGAAATATTTGTTACTTTTATTTTACCATTTTTATTTGGATGAAATAGTTTTGCAATGCTTGGATCAGTAGTAAGTAGACATGTGTTAATTGTGACACGCTTCCCTGAACAATAGGGACATCCTTGACCTATTTTTCTTTTCTTAATAACTGCTTCCCATTCATGCCCCTTATTACATTTCCACCAAACTTTTCTACCACTTCCATATGTCACATCATCAGGAGTCAAATCTCCATTTTTTTCATATAACCATTCTTTTGCAATTTCTGGATGAGTTTTACTTATTGGATCTTTACTTTTTGACATTAATATTTTTTTATTTGCTATCTTACCAATAAAAATCTAAAAATAATTATATTTTCAAATTTTCACGTTTACACCCTTGGAAATTTAAAATGGAATAAAATTATAAAATAATAAACCATTAAATTAATAAGGTTTGGTCTTTTCATACCGTGTAAATTATGATTATGTGGCTTCTGTTTGAACAGAATGACATTGTAATTTGTCTACCGAAGTGGTACCACTGACAACTTTAGATCGACTCAAATATTTAGGCCGTTCTTTTTTGTGAATAGCATTATATGCTATTCTATAGATATTCCTTGCCGAATTCTCATCCCTATTCCATAACGCTGAACATGTCTTACACACAAGAACGCCATGTCTTAATATAGAGTCATTCTTATTTGGTTTTGGATTTCTACATTTTCTAAATTTAGAGCACTCCCCACCTAAACAGTTAGAACATCTGCAACTTGTTCTAAATTCATCTATTAAATAAGTTTGAAAACTATTTTTTCTCAACAAAGTTCTGAATTTTTTACCTTTTGTTGGTTCTTTGAACTTTCTATGTTTCTTTTGTTCCCAATCACCTATACAAACAATAGTTTCTTTTGGCTTACCAAAAATTTTAGTAAAATTGTTTATCATCCATTGTTCACTTTTTAATCTATTCAAATAACCATTCAACTTGAGTTTTCTAAATATGCATTTTTCATAGAATGTAAATAATATTTTATTAATCTTATTTTTATTCTTTACATATTTTTTGAACTCTTTCATTGTTAATGATTTTCTATTGTATTTCGATAGTTCAGTTTCCCATTCTATGACAGTCTTACCTTTTATCTTCTCCTTTTTATATTCCAATATAATCTTTTGGTATTTCTTTTGTTTTGTTTCTTTTCTTCTTTGGTTTTGTGTATATCTAAAAAAGTTTCTTTCTCTTGTATCACCATTAACACAATACAATAAATCTCCCATGTTTGGATCAATTGCAACTATTTTCTTATCTTTAAATTTAGAGTAACTTTTCAATTCATCAATGTATTCTTCCTTCTTTGGTATTTTATTCATTTTAACTCGTTTTCCAACTAAATCATTTCTCAACATTAGTATACTACAACTAATACCATCTGTTTCAATCATATGGTGAAATTTATAATGTTTTTTTTTGAAACATTGTTTTTCAGTGTTAAAAAAGAATTTCCATATTTTATCTTCAAATCTTTTAAGGTTTCCCTTAAATAGATAATTTGATTTATTTCCTTGTTTTTTGGTAATTAATAAATGAATAATGGTTGTTGTGTCTAATCGGATGTGTTTGGGAGTTATATTGCTTCTCATAGGGAATACATTGTTAACTGAAAACTCTAACTGTTCAATATGTTTCATCATATAAACCATACATGGTAGATAATCTTGAGGAAAACATTGGAGATCATAATATAAACTATCTTTTTTGAATTCATTTTTAATTGGAACAATTAGTTTTTTTTGTTCTTTAATCCATTTATGGTAGTATGTATTGGATTTAAGTTCGTCGTTTTCTACATTAAGTAGATCATTTTTAATTCTTCTTAACTGCTTGCACAGTTGTTTAATTGTAGATTCTCTATCTTTTTTGGTTTTCTTTACTTTTCTAATTTTTTCAATCATGAACTTCTTTTGCCAAACAACATTAACATATCTTTCAACATATTCAACATAATGTTGCTTAATATTGTTTTCATACATGGTTAAAATGTCAATTGTAAGATAATCCAAAATAGTATTCATATATGTATAATCTAAATCCTCTTTTACTGTTAGAGATTTGTAATATTTATTATAAAAGGTTGTTAGTTTCTTTTTTAGTTTAACTATTTCTTCTTTTGGCGGTCTGCCTCCTGCATTTTCATTACAAAGTATTTTCATACAACAATTGATGAATACTTTATCTATTTTAGGTAGTATCTTTTTCTTGTTATAATGATCCAATAAATATAATTTCATAAACTGCAGAGTATGAATAACTATTTTATGTGCTTTGATAACAGTTTCATTAATTTTAATCAAATTAACATTCTGATGTTTTAAAACATGCTTGAGCGGAACTTTAATACATTTTAAATAATTATCTGGAGGTTTATCTTTCACATTCATAATATATCATTATTATAGTTTTTCTTTTAAGTATTTTAACGCGCCAAATTAAAAAGTGAAAAAGCATCATAAATATATAAAATAATAGATATAATAATTAATCAAATATGATATATATCTATGTATTACAACTAAAATATAAAAAATATTATATTGGTAAAACCAATAATCCAAACTTCAGACTTAAACAACATTTTAATTCAAATGGTTCAGCTTGGACTAAAAAATATAAACCTATAAACATTATTGAAGTAATACCAAATTGTGATTTATTTGATGAAGATAAATATACTATTAAATATATGGCAAAATATGGAATCAATAATGTACGTGGTGGTAGTTTTTGTGAATTAAAATTAAGCCCCAATAACATATCTACTATACAAAAAATGATAACGAGTAGTAATGATAAGTGTTATAAATGTCATAGGAAAGGACATTATGAAAAAAATTGTTTTGCATCAATATATAATAATGGAAATGTTATTAATGATGATACATATTCTAATATTGATGAATATGAACTGGTAGAAGTTTGGTCATGTAATTATTGTAATAAAGAATTTGGTTCATTAAAAGGTTCTACATATCATGAAAATTTTTATTGTAAAAAAAATAAAAGTTTTGATAATAACAGAAAAATTATAATAGATAATATAAAATCAAATAGTATAGCAGATCAAAAATATGAACAATTGAATAATCAACCATATCAAATAAAAGTGTTATATGAAATATCGAAACATCTATTGAAAAATGAAAATATTATTAAAAAAGCATTTGAACATGATGGAAAAATAGGGTGTTATAATGTATGTTATATTACTAATATTGGAAGAATATTATATTCGAGTTATAATCAGAAATATAACAGATTTAATGGACCAATTAAAAAATTAGAATGTAATGATAATAAGGTATTAGATGAATTATTCATTTCAAATATAATTAATCATGATTTTAAGGCAGATCATTACTCTAAACTAAAAATAGAATTAATTGAATATTTGAACTTAATGATTAGCATTTTACAAAGCAAATAATTATATTTTATCAAAACTATAAATTATAGTTCTAATTATTTTATCATCTTTCTTTATTCTGTGATCTTTTCTTGTAATTTTATATTTTGATTTAGTTATTTGTTTTATTATTGATAGCCAAGGTCGTTTAATTTTTGTGGGTTCTCCAACTGCTTTTATATTATTAAAACTGTAATATTTTCTTATTTTAGGAATAAGATTCATTAATTTAGTTTGTTTTTCTTTGTCATTATCCAATTCGTATAATGTTATAGTTTTTTCTTCATTCAAATCTAATATATTTATAATTTCATCAATAATATCATCTTGTTCCTTTTTATATACTTCTTTTTTAGTTCTCATTATAATAATGAAATAAAGATATATTTATATCTTTTATTTTTATATTTTTCTTTACTAATTTACCTAATTCATTTAATGTTATTTGTTCGTTTTATTCCAGTAATTTTAACACATAATTAACTTGATATTTTGTAACCTTATATAAGATACTGATTTTTTGCATCCATACTAACATCATATTTCAAATAATACTTAACAGCACTTAATTTATAATCTTCACTTTTATATTTCATAATATAATATAATAAACAATTATATTATTTGTTCCATTTTAAATTTCCGAACGTTTAAAGGACAAATATTTATTATACAAATTTAGTATAAAATGACGCATTCTTACGAAAGGACCATCGTAGAAATTAGAAATGATTATACTACATATTTAGAAAATATAATAACCCCTTTTATCTATGAGGGGTTGAAATCAGTTTATAACTACTCTATCGAAGCACACAATAAATTCCTTGAAAAAGCAAAACATGATCCAAATATCCAAAGTCCAGGTATTTTAAGAATTTTCCAAACCTGTTTGCGAGAAATACCAACTTTAAATAATCATTCAATTGAAAATGAAACAAATAGAATTAAAGATCGGGGAGGATGTTCAGATTGGTTCGATGATCTTGTAAAAGCTGTTATTAAAAGCAATATTGTCCTTTTAACCTTCACACCAAGTCCAGATCAATCAGATTTAGTAAATGAGAAATACCATGAACGGATCGAAACTAAGGATTTTATCCACAAATGTTTGATTGAATCAGCAAGGGCAATTTATAATAATCCTGAACTCTTTTGGCATGAATTCCCAAGTATTGAAATAAAAAGAAATCAGAGAGAAATTTGTGAATTAATAAAAAGTTCAATAAAAGAAGCAATTAGAAAGACATTACCTATGAAAATGATATTAAAAGAATTTCTCCAGAATGATTATATTGAACATATTACGAGAGAGTATGATATCAGAAGAAAAACCAAAGGTGAATTCATGAATATTAAAAATATGGTGCAAAGGGATATTTATGGAAAGAATTATCATGGTAAATCTGCTGAAAGTTTATTAGAAGAAGAAGAATTGCAGACTGATTTAGAAAATCCATATGATAAAAATCCATCAAATGTTTTTGAAGAATATAGAGATAATCCATCGGAAAAATCTCACTATTCCCACCAATCGCACCATTCCCACCATTCACAAAAATCTCATCACTCATCCAAACATCCATCCCACCATTCTCAAGAAGCTGAGCCAGAAGTAAACTTATTAGATGATATTAATGTTCTCAAAAATGAATTAAAAGAAATTGAGAATAAATTATCAGAATCAGAAGGTGGTTCAGTAGCATCAAAACATAGTCACCATAGCCATCATAGCCAACATAGCCATCATAGCCAACATAGCCATCATAGCCAACACAATCCAGCAAATCCGCCAACAAACCCAACAAATCCAACAAATCAAATGGTAGAAGAAAATATAAACAACGAAGTTAAAAAATATCTACAAAGATCTGAGGAAATGCATAACTCTGCCAAAAGTATGACACAAAGTGATGACAAAATGCAATTAAATCATAAAAGAAGAGTTAATGATAATATAAATATGTCAGAATTTTTTATGAAATACAATGGATAAAATGAGTTGTATAAATCATTATTTTATTTTCTAAATAGGAACTATAATAATGGTTGATTTGGAAATTCTAAAAAATCCTATTTTAATTGGAGTGTTATTAGGTGCTATAACATATTTGTACATGTGGTATGAAGAGAAGAATCGCAGAGAAAAAAATCCAAAAACTAGGAAAAGAGCAGTGAATATAGTCACTCCAGTTGTAGTTGCCATCATAGCTTGGTTTATCTCATCAAATTATTTCAGCAATTCAACAATAAAAAAAGCGCAACCAACTATAGAAACAAAACCTGAAGCTACTCCAATAATCGGGGGTAAAACAAAGCAGTATCTTGTAACTTCTAAAGGATCAATTGATACTGACGGTTCTCTTGGGAGTGCAAGTTACCACATAATTAGTAAGAAAAATGTAAGATTGCCACCAATAGATGTTTTTATCGATTTGGCTAAATTTTAATACTATTCTAGGAGAGCAGAATAATGTTTTGCATCTTTTGTTACTACTTCTATATCAGAATATTCTTCAATACCATAATCATCGTATTCTAGAAGATTGAATTTATTGTAATCAGAAAATCCAAGATTTTTTTTTGCGACAAGATAGCTTGCATCACATGCTTCCGTATTTTTAATTTTCATATACTGATTTCTTATATCATCCAACAGACAATGAAGTTGGTATCTGTGAAGAGTTTGTATTTTAAGAATATCAATTAGGAGACTTGGTCCGTATTGATCGATTGCATCCATATTATAAAAGAGATCTGAAAATACAATATTTTCTGCCAAAATGTAATTAAACAGTGGATACAAACATTTGATGCCAAAATTATCGCTTTTGATCCAAATATTATTTTTGAAAAAGTCAGTCATATTGGTAACATTCGTATCCATTTCGATGTCTATTGGAATCTGACCATCCTTTCCAGTTGAATTGTATTTAAGTAAAGCAATAAGAAGCTTGATTGCATTATTATTAGTAGTGAAACTCTTTCCTTTTTTCAATTCTTTGTACATCATGGTGGCAATAATGGAATGGAAAAGACAAAGACCATCGCCTGGAACATAGAATAGTTTAAAACGATCAAGATTCTCCTTTTCAATTATCAATTTGGATTGTACTACTTGTAGATCATTTTCTTTGCAGAATCGAAATTCATTAGTTACATAAGTTGTAACATTATCATAGAATTCATAGATACCGTTTGAGTATGCTGTTTTTCTTTTCCCAATAAAATTTACCATTGGAGTAACATTTGAAAACCAATCGATCAAAAGTTTCTTCTCTACTCCATTAATTCTATCGTCAAGATTAATCTGCAAAATTATAGTATCCTTGTCAAATACACCAAATGCAAATTCTCCATAATAATCCTTCAATTTCTCTTTGTTAACATCACTATCAGTAAAAGACTCAATATGAGAATTGAAATCTTTAGTGTCCATATATAGAACCTTAATTTTTCAAATTATATAAAGAGTATCATATCATAAAAAATTCAATTTTTATGCGTTAGTTAGAAATTATTCTATTTTATATTCAGTATACAGTATATGACTGTCAAGAATATTAAATTAGATGGAAATTCTATGCCTCTAAGAGAATTTAAATTAGAATGGATGGTATCAAATCCATCCATATGCATGATTGCTAAAAGAGGCTCTGGAAAAAGTTGGGTGTGTAGATCTATTTTAAAAAAATATAGAAATATTCCTGGCGGAGTTGTAATTTCACCAACAGAAAAAATGAATGATTTCTATGGAGAATTTTTTCCGGATATTTATATTCACTATGAATACAAAACTGAACTGATAGAAAAAATATTGTACAGACAGGAAATAATAATAAACAAGGCTAAACGAAAAGCAAAATTAGGAAAGAAAGTAGATCCGCGAGCATTTCTAGTTATGGATGATTGTTTAGGATCAAAAGGAACCTGGGCAAATGATAAATCTATTATGGAGATGTTTTTTAATGGTAGGCATTATAAAGTTATGTATATATTAACCATGCAATTTCCACTAGGAATCAAACCAGAATTAAGATGTAATTTTGATTATATATTTCTGCTTGGAGAAGATTTTTATTCTAATCAGAAGCGATTATACGAACACTATGCCGGGATGTTTCCTTCTTTTAAAGCATTTCGTGATATTTTTATGGATATTACAGATGATTTTGGTTGTATGGTTATTGCTAACAGGGGATCTAGGAAAAGTGTTCTTGATAAAGTATTTTGGTTTAAATCTAAAGAAGAAGATAAAGATATAGATCATATTGGCTCAAGACAATTTAATCAGTTCCATAAAAATAATTATAATCCAAATTGGAGAACAAATAGAACATTTGATGCTGGTGAATTCTTTAGTAATAAAACTAGTAAATTTAAAGTTAAAAAAGTATCAGTAGGAGATGGTAATCCAATACCGAATTAAGAATTGATCGAATATTTCAAAAAATTGATTAATCATAAATATTAATTCTTCTTATTCATAGTCAAAAAATTGAAAATATTAATATTTAATAATATCATAATATTTTCAATTAAATAGTTATTATGGCAGCATCTAGCTGGAGAAATAGATCAAATATCAACGAGCCAAGGAGGGCCTACAGATCGAGGGATCATAGAGGATCAAGAAGATCAGAATCATCAAATTCATCAAAACGACCAACATCAAGACATCGAGGCTTTCAGAGAAACGATAACTGGCAAAAAATGGAAGAGGATAAAACTGTTGCATCTAATGAGAATCCTTCAATTTTTGCAATCAATACAATGGTTGATGAAATATTTTCTTTGAAATGTCTAGATGATAAGACAGCCCGTACAATTCGTGTAGAATTGAAAAAGTATAACAAATGCATTCAAGAAGTTCTAAATAAATTGAAATCACTTGAAAGTACCATCACTTTATTTAGAGGGTTCGAAAATATTCTGAGGGAGAAAATGAATCTTGCAAAAGATAAAGGATCAGATGAAGAAAAAGAAGAGAGGCTTAAGAAAATATTTAAGTTGCTTTCTACTGCACAGAAGAACGTATTGGCACGCCTTAAAAATGAAATGGAGCAAAAGCCAGAATCTGACCTGGCATTTATTAAGAAAGTATTGTATGATAGTGGAGTTATTAGTCCTTTGTCTCATATTCCATCTATTTGTTATGATCATCCAGGTATTGCTGCTAATGCAGAGAATTTGGGAAGAAATGAAAGAAGTCGTTTGGTTTTTGGTGAATCACTTTCTAGTATTGTTATTCCTTCAATGAATGATATCCAGAAACTCTATCAAGAATACGAAATTCTTTCAAAGACATTTGAGGCATATAATTCGAATAGTAGTCTAAAAAATTTTTTGGCAGTTGTGGGAATATAAATGATTTTTTTATAGTTGAGTTACGAAATACTTGTTGATTCTTTCTTGTTTTCGCCTATCATATGTACGTATACTTCCAACCCAAGGAGATGGTTGCGAAAACATAGTTTCAAAAATATCAGAAACAGGAACAGGATCAATCATTTCTTCCTCAAATGTTCTTGGTATATATTTGAAAATTATATGTGGATCTCCACCATTTGTTTGAGCATTTATTCTGGTCACTTCTATAACAACAAAGAGTATTCCTACGAATAGTATGAAAATAATTAGTGCTTTTAGCATTATATAAATAATTATTATATAATTATTATATAGTATGGTTAATAAAAAAGCTATCGCATCTAGTGTTGTAAGTATTATACTCCTCGCAATATATCTACTTATAATTAACAATTTACAAGCAGATACTCCTGAACAAACTAAAAAAAATAAAAGAATTGGATATCTCTTAGCAATTCCATTTGTTATTTTAATATGGATATCTATATATACTTTCTTGGTTAGAATACAATTCTATAAGGAGAATCCATTAATTGGTCTTGTTGTTGCTGCAACTAGTTAATTTAATAAAAATATTATATTTTTAGAAATATTATATTTTTTAAATCTTATTTTTTCTGTAATTTTTTATACAAATCTTGAATTTTCGCCAATTTGTCATCAATACTATCAACTGTATTCTGTTGATCCTCAACCATCTTTTGATTTTGGTGTAATCTTTCTCTCTCTTCTTTTGCGACTTTATCTTCTGATTTAAGTTCATTTTCTCTATCATCCAGTTCATTGTCAAATTCTGTTTTTTTCTTCTTTCCACCAACTTTTTTATTTTCCAAATCATCCAAACTATTCTCCAACTGGTTTTTAGCAATACCTTCTATTCTCTTTTTGGCTTTCTTTTCTTCTAATTTTTTTCTTAGTCTATCTCTGGTTTTATCTTTTCTACTTTTTTCTTCGAGTGCCGCATTTCTCAACATATCATCTTTGCGCTGTTTTTGCATCTTTTTAGCCTTTGATAGATTTTGTTTATAACCATCAACAATTTTCTGAAGTTCTTCCTCTTGATATTTTTGGTCACCGGCACTATTTGGATCTGGATCCCATGGTAACCATTTTCCAACCTCACCAACAAAAATATCAAAGTCTGGATCTACTTCTTGCAATTGTTTACATCTTTCTTGTGCTTCGTCATATGTTGGATACGATCCTCTAATTTTAACTCCTCTTGTCGTACAATTTCTTATTCCTTCTGGAGAAACAAAAGATATACATACAAATTTTTGATTTGGAATAATATCATCTTCAGTAAGGTGATCAATTTTTTTAGCTGTGGTTTCAGACATCTGTAATATATCTATATTAATAACTACTTATTTAAGTAGATTTATTTTTTACAACTTTTTACGCACATCACAATATTCAACAATTGCACCCAGGAATCCATCCATTTAAATATGAGCCATCCAATTGCACAATTTCATTAGATTCATCTGAACTTAAAGAGGGTGAGTATCCAATAAAAAAGTTTGATATTGTATCTTTAAGATCATCTATATTTTCATTTGTTTTTGATGACACAAATTTAAAAATTAGTTCGTTTTTAATACTTGATTTATATTTTTCAAATCTATCCATGACAACTTTTTTTATTTTATTTAATCTGACATTATTATGTATTAAATCTTTTTTTGTTCCAACAATGATACAATGATAATCGTCTTTCACTTCTGTTTTTATTTTTTCTAGATAATAATCTAACCTACCAAGTGTATCCAAATTATTAAGATCAAAAACCAGCATAATAATATTGGCTCCCCTATAATAGATAGGTGCAAGTGATAAAAATCTTTCTTGGCCAGCTGTATCCCATATATCCAGTTGAACATTATTATATGTAATTCTACTATAAGCAGCCCCAATAGTACTTTCATAATGTTCTTTAAAATCATTTTGAACAAATCTCTTAGCAATAGATGTTTTTCCAACAGAAGCTTCGCCTAATAAAACAACCTTTTTTCCTCTTCTTGGCATATATATTTAATTATATTATATTAAATACTTATTATACTTACTATGTGTAATAAATATTTTATTTTTTTATCAATATTTTTAATGGAAGGACAAGAAAAAAGCTATTTTTAACTGAATCTGATATATCTGGCACAAGTAAATCTAATAAAGCAAAAGATATACCACCAATCAAAGCAAATTTCATTATATTTATAAAAGTTATATTTTCAGTTGGAATACATTTTATTGCAATTAAGCTTATAATCCATGTTAATATCATCTTTATTATCTCTAAAATATTTATACCCATTGCTATATTATTTAATTAGGAATTATTTCTGACCCATCTATCAATTCACCTTTATTGTATGTACACTTTTAAAAATAATATTTTTATTTTTAAAGATGCATTAAATATATTACCAAACGTAATATCTTTAATGTTTAGATGCTTGGAATATATTGCCATTTAAGATCTCTGCAGATTGCTTTCCAAATTTTATCTTGCATTCTAAGTTTTTCTGGACTCTTAAGAAGAGGGAAGTATTTGACAAAATCATCCAACTCTTCCAATAAACAGAATTTATGAAGAATGTATGAATAGCTAAGAAAGTTAACACGCCCTTTTGGACAATTCTTCTCAAATGGTATTTGAATCTGTCTAAATCTCTTTCGCAGTATTTCTTCTTTCTCTCTGCTAATACAGGGAGGAGGAAGACCACTCAATTTACTAATAATATGAGATGTATGCTCATAGTATTGCGTAAGATTGAGTTTTTTGAGTACTGTTTTCATATACGGTAGTGTTAATTTTTTGTAGTTTTTAAATTTTTGTTTATCTAATTCTGTGATAATTATGTTGTAAATTTCTTTTGGTATCTCAATTGATTCCTTCGCTAAGAGTGCTTTACCATATCTACATAAGTAAACTTAGGAAAGGCGCACTCCATTACCACAATTTAAAGTTATTATAACTTTAAAAGTTGCCATATAGTTCCGGTACCCAAACCTTAATTATATGCATCTTTTCAGATGGGGCTAGACTATATCTTAAGCCTTCAATATAATTAATTGAAAACCCATTTCCACCTAGTCGTTGAACCTTCTCCATAATGCATATAATACATATACATCTTAGGAGCTTGGCTGCGGATTGTCCATTAAAGTTTCCTTTATTCTTAACATTTTTACCTACTTTGGTCATTACCCAAACCCCATAATCCTTTCGAATTATAGTTGATAGTCAAGACTTTAGGAGTTCCCCGCAATTCGAAAATGTCGCTAAATTTAGATACTTATGGGTTTATTTTCTAAATTTAACTAGCAGGATATTATTACACACTATAAATTTTTCTATGAAATTCTAATGCTTTTTCTAATTTTTCTTGTAAAGTAAGAGCTTTATGTGTGAATGTCTTTTCTTTCTTTTTATTATTAACATAATAGGATACTCTATATCCAGAATCTTTCTTTGAATTATATCTAACTAAATACATTGGTAGATTATCATTTATATTATATTTTCTGCCAGAGTTACTTATTTTTTTACGACTTTCCATTGTATGAGTTTTGCCATACATTGGATGTTTTTCTCCTTTTTGTTTTTCTGACATTCTCTTTAATGTTTCTGGCTTATGTTTTTTTCCCCAATTAGGATGTTTACTTCCTTGCAAAGATTCACTAATTTTCTTTCTAGTTTTATCAGAAATTTTATGACCTTTTAATCCTTCACTTATTTTTTTGCAAGTATCTTCACATCTTCTTCCATTTGATCCACCTTCTGTTAAATTATAACCATTTGGACATAGAGTGTTATATTGTTTAATGAATTGTTTTTCACAATCATCCATCTTATTTTTGCGCACAATCTTCAATATTTTAACAGTAAATTTTTCTTCTCCATATTTTCTCATTGCAGAATATAGCGCACGGCATTTTTTATTCCAATTTTTTCCTTTACTTTGACTAATATGATTTTTAAATCTCTTCAAAGCCCCATGTTTTAATCCATTTTTTTGATATGAATAAGCCTGACCAATATATTTTTTATTGTTAATAATACAAGTTATCAAATATATTTCGCCCTGATCTTGTTTATTTTTTATTTCATCACATATTTCCATTTAATTATATTCTAACATTAAAACTTTAAGTAAAAATTTATATATGTATAACTGGTACTAACGCTTGACCAATATTCTGTACCATAGAACATTGACGCCTGCTTTTGTAGCCAAATAATCGAGACCTTAATTCGACTATTATTTTAGCTTGAATTTGACTTAACCCGTCTTTCCATCTTTTATGAGATCTTTGAAGGTTCGATTAATAGAAGTCTCCCAACAAAGCTATGGTTTCCCATAGGGACGGACTATATCTTAAGCATTTGCTAAAATTATAACAAATACCCATCTCCATCTAGTCTCTGAACCTTTTCCATAATACATATATGTTATATATATCTTAGAAACTTGGATGCAGATTACCCAATCCATACAGCTTATTACCATTGTTGCCGGCAATTAACCGGGTTCCTTATAAATGTTTCCAAATATAAGTGGTACTGTACAGCTCTAAGGGCCTTCCTGCAATTTGAAGATGTTGCCAATTATATGCTACTAACTATTATATTCACATATACTGACTAGCAGGTTTCGAAGCTAATATTATAAGCTTAGCTTACGGTATCTCCACCATTTTCCTCAAGGACCATACCGCTGGCCTTGAGTGGCCTGCTGTTATGAGCAGTTGTTTTGGAATTTTATTTTAGATTAGTTAAAATAAAATGTGCAAACCGCCTTAACTCATTAAAGTGATTGTGTCGACGTCTATGCATTTTCATACACAGCCCGGACTGTACCTTAAGCAATCATTGGAGGTCGCTACTCTCCTCAAGCCCACTCCCGTCCAGTCTCTGAACCTTCCCCATATTCTAGCTGTTGAACTTAGGGGCTTGGATGCAGATTGCCCAATTTTTGTAGATTGTAACCATCGGAGCCGGCAATTAACCGGGATCCTCATAAATGTTTCCAAATATGAGTGGTACCACAAAACTATAAGGGGTTTCCTGCAGTTTGAAAGTGTTGCCATTAAAATGACTAGCACATGAATATTATTGAATAAAGTATCCAGTATTGGAGATTACAATAATTTTTCTATTTCCAGAGCTCCAAATGAAAATAGTTATGTACTTTTCAGAACCAATCTTAATTCTTTTGTATGGATATCCAGGTTTATCTGGTACACCCGAATCTTTATAATTAGGTTTTTCAGATTCAACAATTACCATTTCAAAAACTCCACAATTTTCGCAAACATAAATTCCTTCTGATTGGTTTAGAGTTTTTTCTTTTTTACAATCAACACATTTTTTAATTTCTCTGCTATTCTTTAGCTTCTCAGAATGGTATTCGTTGTCTGTTATAATCTTATAATGTTCATAGATTTCTGCTCTACTAACATTTATTTTTTCTTTATCTTCATCAACTGTTTGTATTCCAAAAAAATCAGTTATAATTGTAGAATTTTGTTTTTCAGCTCTTCTTTTCCTTCTTTTGGTAACTTTTTTTTTCTTTCTATTGACTTTTTTTAATTTATTTAATTTGTCTAATATATCATAATCATTTTCATTTTTTGTCTCAGTACTATCTTTGGCTTCATTTAATTCAGGAAACTCATCATACAAATTGTTATCTTCATGTTCTAAGATGTCGTAGTAATCCATTAATAGTTCGTCTGTTTTACTATAATATTCAATTTCAGATATATTGTTTTCTATATCATAGATTTCATTCTCTAATTCTTTAATATTCGTCTTAAGATTTGATCTTGAACAAATATCTTTATTTGTATAATCAGATTTATCTTTTGATTCAATCTCATTTAATTTTTTTTTGAGTTTTTCCAGTTTTTTTTTCTTTTTTGGAAGAGCCAATTTTCTCTTCTGAAATCCCGCTACCATTTTTTGATGTAATTCATCCATAGTCTTAATATCTACTGAATGCCGTACTTTTTCAGGCTTTAACTTAAATGTTGACATCTATTTTACTTATCTGTAAGATAATAATTATAAAATTCTTTAAGTATTTTATTAATTAGTTGAATGTAATTTTAACGCATGCGTCGCTTCGGAATAAATTTAATTTTATATAAGTTATAATATTCTTAGGATAAAAATGGCTATAAATATATTTAGTCAAAATAATAATGATAAACATGATAAAAGTTTACTAATTTATATTTTGCAAATAGTAGCTATATATAATGCGATAATGGATGGATGGAAAGTTAAAAAAATTGGAATTAGAAAATATGAGTTATCAAAGAAGATAAATAATAGTGAAGATATTGAATTAAATTATTTTTTGAAAAAATTGGTAGAATGTAGTAATTTATAAATCATTATAATAAGACAACATTCGCCAAATATAAAATAAAAATATCTATTCAAAAGATATACTTATTTTGATGAGTGGTGGATTATTACAACTCGTAGCATATGGGGCGCAAGATATATATTTGACAGGAAATCCACAAATAACCTTTTTTAAGACTGTTTATAGAAGATATACTAATTTTTCAATTGAAACAATTGAGAATACTATGAATGGTACTGTTGGATTTGGGAATAGATTCCATTTTAAATTTAATAGAGATGGTGATCTTATAAATAGAATGTATTTAAAAATAACAGTAAATTCAGTTGATCCTGAAGGAAATAATTTTGCATGGGTAAGACGTTTAGGACATGCGATAGTTGGACAAGTTGAAGCAATAGTTGGTGGAACTGTAATTGATAGACAATTTGGTACTTGGTTGGATATATGGTATGAGCTAGCAAGACAGGGTGATCATGAAAGAGGATATAATATAATGATTGGTGATGTTTCAGTGTTAACAGAATATAATTCCGATATAAAGCCAGAATATACTCTTTTTATTCCACTCCAATTTTGGTTTAATAGACATACTGGGTTAGCAATACCAATGATTGCTTTTCAATACCACGATGTTGTTATAGATTTGGAAATAGCAAATGTTGAAACTCTTGTAGTCAGAGATTCTAATTTTGACATAAATTCAGTTACTTTAGAAGATGTATCAATTTTAACTGATTTTGTATACCTGGATTCAGATGAAAGGAGGAGATTTGCAATCGTTGGACATGAATATCTCATAGAACAGATACAATTTAGTGGAGTTGACACAGTAGAGTTTGATGTGCAACGGTATAAATTAGATTTTAATCATCCAACTAAAGAATTAATCTGGGCATGGAAATTTGGAAATTATGTATCAGGAAAATCATTTGTTTTCTATACGAATGATGATGAGTGGTCTTTGGAGGAAGCTTCCTGTGTTATTGTTGAAAAGAGTGTATCAATAGGTTCTAATCCAGAAGGCACAGTTGGAGGGATATGGATTGAAGTGGAAGCAAATACAAATGCAACTGTTGGTACATTTAATGTTAAGAATCAAAATTCTTCATCTGTTTGGGTTAATCCTGAAAGTTTAAAGATTGATGATTATGGAATAACTAACAAAATAATGGCTGATATTACTATACAAGCAGATGATACTATTTTGTGCGAAAATGTAGAAACAGAACTTTCCATTCGCGATATTAGCTTTCCAGTTGAGATGATGGATGATACTAGGGTTAATGTTAATGACCCAATAGTATATATTTTTAACAATTATGGTATTCTTATAGATGGAACTATTAATCCAGTTCAATTTGCATTAATTCAAATGAATGGGCATGATCGTTTTGATAGACGCGAAGGTAATTTTTTCAACTATGTTCAACCAGATCAACACCATTCAAATATTCCAAGAGATGGTATAAATGTTTATTCATTTGCATTGTATCCAGAACAACATCAGCCATCTGGTACAGCAAATTTGTCTAGAATAGATTCAACTGATCTTCAAGTTTGGTTTTCAGATAGTTCTAAAACATCTCCAGATGAACCAGATTTTGATTTATTCAATGATCTTAATCAATTCTTTATTTTTGGTGTTAATTACAATATATTAAGAGTTATGGCAGGACTTGCGGGACTAGCTTATACGACACAATGATGTGACGATTAGGAACATTAGTGTGGCGGTTTCGACACAGTAATTTTAATAATCTATCTGATTATAAAAATTAGTGGGGCGGTTTCAACACAATGATGTGACGATTAGGAACATTAGTGTGGCGGTTTCGACACAATGATGTGACGATTAGGAACATTAGTGGGGCGGTTTCAACACAGTAATTTCCAATATTTAATTGGAAATTAGCGTGGCGGTTTCGACACAGTAATTTCCAATATTTGATTATCTACATAAAAAACTGATTTTTTATCAATAATTACTATTAGCTATTAAACAAAATAACTAATAACAATGAATGATGATCAACCATATTTAACAGATAGTTATCAGAATCAAAATGGCTACAATTTGTCAGATGATAGAACAATGAGAAATCATCAAATATATCAGGAAAATAGAAGAGATCTAATAATGAGCAGATTAATAAAATTTTTTGCACTATTTTTTTTGAGTATAGATTTGGCATATTTTATTGCTGGGATAATAGTTTTAAAAATGGATTGGAATAAGAATTGTGATGAACCCTTAAATATTACAATAATTTATATTCTATCAATAACATCTTTGAATAGACTATTCATATTGTATAAATTGAAGAAAAATATAATTGATTACACACATCATCCAAAAGCTAAATATATAGATATAATATTGCAAACTATAAATCTAATTATTTGGATTCTAAGTATATGTGTTTATGCTAATTTGGATTCATGTTCTGCACATAATGAAAAATCATATCTTTTAGCGTATATAATAGGCTCAACAATTATATTACTTCTTCCACTATTGCCATGTTTCTTAATGTGTTTATGTCTACCATGTTTAATTTGCATTGTAAGAAGAATTCCTATTAATAATAATGGATTAAAAGATGGAGAATTGGATCAGATGATAATATATGAATATGGATCTAATGGTACAATTAAACCTATTATAGATGAAGAAGATTTTATTATGGAAGAAATTGTTATTAATGATGAGCATGATAAGGCCTGTTGTATTTGTCTTGAAAATTATACAGATGGGATAAAATTAAGGGTATTTCCTTGCAAACATCATATGCATCAAGAGTGTGGCGATGAATGGTTAAAATTAAACAATTCATGCCCAATATGCAGAGAACCAATTCTTCATCGTGTTTAAAAGCTTTTAAAATAGTATAAATTATAATTATAAAATGGATAATATGCAGGAAAATGAGACAGTAGAAACTTCTGATGTAGATTATACTATTACCAATTATTGTAAGGATTTTAATATTTTAATAAAAAATCCAAATTTAACAAATTACTACTATTTCAGCAAAAGATTTAGTGACGATTTAATTGCAAAAGTGGAAAAGCTGGCTGAAAAATATCAACTAATTGAGGGCAATGTTAGTGGAACGATTGTTAAGGATTATCGGGATAGTAAAATTTCATGGATTCCAAAAACAAAGGATAGTATTGAAATATACAAGTTTATAGTGGATTTAGGAATGATTGCAAATAGAGAAATGTGGAATTTTGATTTGACGAGTTTAAATGAAGATTTACAATACACTGTTTATGAGGGTACTAGCAATGGACATTATGATTGGCATATGGATTTTGGTGGCCATACAACATCAACAAGGAAGTTGAGTATAACTATACAATTATCTTCTCCAGAAGAGTATGAGGGTGGAGAATT
>JABAOC010025016.1_pt2 | contig 20063 bp, 17 predicted proteins | sample 7062161 | NCBI WGS metagenome assembly JABAOC01 (sample SAMN14538625, study PRJNA623070) | marine sediment metagenome | biome: marine biome [ENVO:00000428]; feature: marine pelagic biome [ENVO:01000023]; material: deep marine sediment [ENVO:00002113] | place: India: Gulf of Khambhat ... | reverse complement strand
CTTTATAGGCGGAGAGTGCCCCGATATTTTCTCCCATTGCCTTGGCTATCTGGACATATCTCTGGATGCTCCCTATTTTATTGTACTCCATCACATGAGGCAGCATGATGGCATTAGACCTGCCATGTGACATATGATATTCTGTACCCAAGACATAGGCCAGACCGTGAACGGCCCCCACTCCACTACTAGTGAAGGCCAGACCCGCCAGGCTGGCTGCAATGGCCATATTGTATCTGGCCTCTAGGTTGCTTGCCTTCGCATAGGCAATGGGAAGATTCTCAGCTATCAGACGAATAGCTTCGATTGCCAGAATATCCGAGAAGGGTGTGGCCTTGACAGAGACATAGCTTTCGATAGCATGTACAAGGGCATCTATGCCAGTGTCTGCAGTTAGAACAGGTGGCATGGATACGGAGAGTAACGGGTCAACAATGGCGACATCCGCCAGATTGAAATTACTATAGACCACTTTCTTGGTATTCTCGGCTTCATCGGTCACCACAAACACCCGGGTTACTTCGCTCCCCGTCCCACCAGTGGTGGGGAGCAAGATCTTGGGAAGACCCCCTTTGGGGACAAGATCGATCCCGGCATAGTCGAGCACCTTTCCTTTATTGATGGCCATGAGGGCGGCACCCTTTGCTACGTCTAGAGAACTCCCGCCCCCAATGCCTATAATGACATCGTATCCTTCCTCACGAGCCATTTCAGCAGACTCGTCTACTACACCAAAAGGTGGTTCAGCCACTACCTTGTCAAAAATGCCTGTCTCTACGTTTTCAGATTCCAGAGACCCCTGGATGCCATCTATCAAACCTGCCTTGACCACCCCGGGATCCGTAACAATCAGGGCCTTTTTCCCGCCTAACGCCTTACACTCTACACCAATTTGCTTAGCGGCCCCGATACCAAGGGTAACCTTGTTCGGCGATAAGAAGGTGCTTATTCTATCCTGCATATAGTAAGCGCTTTCCATGTCATCATCTCCTTACTTATGGGTCCTCTGTCTGATACCCCTCAAGCCCCTGCTTCTTGTCTGAGGCCTGGACGTGGAAGTATTACCAGTAAAATCCCCCACCCCTGCGACAGCGCCCTTTCGCACCGTCAACAAGATTCTATCCTAATATGATATTTTCAAAGGAAAGGCCACTGAATTTTGAACACTTTTTGAGGTCTTTATCCAAGCCGAGAGTTAATTCCACGCCAGGGGTTCTTAAGCACGTGGAAAGCGGGACAGATCGTCTTGGTAGCCGAAAACTATGAGGACATCACCCTCCCTTATGATAGTGGAAGACGTGGGTAGGAGATAGGAAATCCTATCGCCTTTAGCGTGGGAGTGCCTTTTGATTGTTAAAACCGTGGCCCCAAAGCGCTCTCGCAGTTTTAGCACCTCCAGAGTTTTTCCCACGAAGATTCTCGGAGCGGCGACCTCCATTATCTCAAACCCCTCCCCAAGCGCTAACTGCTTCGAATGCATCTTTTGCTGGAGCCGAAAGGAGCTTGCCAAACCAGAGGCCATATCGAGTCTAAAGATCTCCCGATTATACGCCTGTATAACATCGCTCCTCCGTATCGTGCCAACTAACCTCCCTTGTTCCCCAACTGGAACCTCATCAAGACTAGACCTGCCAAACAGTTGCATTACGATGTCAAGGGATTCCTCGGGATTCATCACTGTTACTTCCTCCTCCATGAGATCCGATGCGATCAGGGCGTCACGAACTGTCTCGTAATCCGCCATTATAGGTCGTAAGACCTCAAGTGAGATAGAGCCCTGGATTCTGTTATCATCCCCAACCACAAAGAAATGGGAATGGGAGCTCTCCATCATCCGTGTAACAAGCTCAGTCAAGGGCGCCGATGGGGGATACCAGCTCAATCTCAGGATGCATAACCTGTGAAACCTTCAGACGCTTAAGCACATTGAGTTCCCTTCCACCATAGATATTCACCCCCTTCCTGATCAATTTGAGGGTATAAATCGACTCCCTTGATAAGAGGGCTAAAATGACCAGGCTTATTGTGCAGGCGAACATCAGGGGGAGGATGATGCGATAATTTGCAGTCATCTCAAATATAATGATCATAGCGGTAATAGGGGCCCTGGTGGTACCGGCCACAAGTGCACCCATGCCCACAAGTGCATATGCACCAGGGGAAGCAGTAGTGTATGGGAAAAGGGTATGGAAGATCTGGCCGAAGAGGCCCCCCAACACCGCGCCCATAAAGAGGGATGGTGCAAATATCCCCCCTGAACCACCTGAACCGATGCTAATGCTCGTAGCCGCTATCTTGGCAATCAAGAGCCCCACAAGCATGATCCCCAACATCTCGCCGCGCAAGACATGGGTGACTGATTCATACCCTACCCCGAAGATCTGGGGGAAAAAGACTCCAATAGACCCGATGAGGGCACCTCCGATGGCGGGTTTAATATACCCCGGCACCCTTTTCCACCGTTCAAAGAAATCCTCCATACCATAAAGAACACGGATGAAGCTGTAGGCCACCACCCCAGCTGAGACCCCCAGCATCAAATAGAGGATCAGCTCGCTGTGGTGCAAGAGATCGTATGAGGGAACCTCAAAGGCAGGGAAATTACCCAGGTAGTGCCTGGATAAGGCAGTGGCGATTACTGAAGAGACAACAATGGGAATGAACTGGATAACCGCAAACTCACTCAGTATGATCTCTAAGGAAAAAAGAGCGCCGGCCATGGGGGCGTTAAAGGTAGCAGCAATACCTGCTGCAGCACCACAAGCCACCAAAGTCCGCAGACTTTCCCCTGATATCTTCAGCAACCTGCCGATGGCCGAGCCCATTGCGGAGCCAATCTGCACAATGGGACCTTCGCGACCCACAGAACCACCAGACCCGATGCAAATAGCGGATGCAAAGGCCTTAGCGAATACGACCCGGGTTCTCATCCTACCGTCCCTTAAAGCGACGGCCTCCATCACCTCGGGCACGCCATGCCCTTTCGCCTCACGGGCAAAGAAAGAGACGATGATTCCCACCAAAAGCCCACCCATTGCAGGAATTACTATCTTTACCCAGAAGGGTGCAGCCAGGGCCATGGTTAGCAGATCCCTCGCTCTCATCCCCGTAACGCTTCCCCAGCCCATCTGAGCAACTGCGGTAATCAGCGCCCGAAAACCGATAGCGCCATATCCCCCCACTGCACCCACAATCCCTCCCATCACGATCATAAACAGATGTTCGTGATGGGTGAAGGCTATTGCAGTCTTACTCACACCGTGGAGAACTCCTGAGAAAAGGCTTCCCTTCATTGCTGCGCTTATTCTTCAACTCCTTCACCACCGGTAGTAACCCGGACCTAGAAGATTGGCCTTGCTAAGGGGAGATCAGCCCTGGGCAAATCTGGCATTCCCAGTAAGAGCTCATGAGGGCAAAGGGCTCAGAAAAACGAGGAGGGGGCTCAACCCCCTCCTCGTTGTCCCTCATTCATCCCCATACAGAGGACAAGCTGGCCTCTAGGTTCTTTACCTCCTATCTTGCTAACACGACATACCTCGTATGCCCCTCATGTTTTACAACCATGAGGATCTGGTCCTTTGAGGCTGATTCCCGCATTATCCTCGTATAATCGTCCATGCCTTCAATCGGTTCTCTTTCTATCTCCTGAATCAGATCACCCCTCTGCAATCCCGCCTCCGAGGCTGGGCTACCTCTGCGGACACTTGAGACCACGACCCCTTGCTCGCCCTCTAGACCTAATGACTCTGCAAGTTCAGGGGTAAGTTCCTGCACGGATAGTCCAAGGCTTTCTTCAATCTCAGGCATAGTGGTAGCAGCGACTCTGGGTTCCTCTGGTAACTCACCGATCTTGACCCTCAGTGTCTTTTCCTTTCCCTCCCTAATTACCACTATTTCTGCGTCCTTCCCGATCGGTGTCTCTGCAACTATAGGTGGCAGGCTGTTCATCGTCTCGACCTTTTTCCCGTCAAAGGTGATTATCACATCTCCTCTCTTGAGACCTCCTTTCTCGGCGGGACTGTCAGCAGTCACCTCCCCTACAAGGGCACCTTCTGCTGTCTTGAGGCCGAATTTCTCCTTGATCTCGGGTGTCACTGTTTGAATTATCACTCCCAGCCACCCCCTGACGACCCTCCCCTTTTCCTTGAGCTGGGACATAACGGATTTGGCCATGTTAATGGGAATCGCAAAGCCTATACCTATATTTCCCCCACTTTGGGTGAAGATCGCTGTGTTGATACCTATAACCTCCCCATCGAGGTTGAATAAGGGCCCACCAGAATTTCCGGGGTTTATGGATGCGTCGGTCTGGATGAAGTTATCATAGGGGCCTGCACCTATTACCCGGCCCTTTGCACTTACAACTCCAGCAGTTAAGGTATTCCCAAGACCAAAGGGATTTCCTATGGCCACAACCCAGTCTCCTACCCTCAGTTTATCTGAATCCCCGAACCTGGCGGCCCGGATTGGCTTATCGACCTGAATCTTTATCAGGGCAAGATCTGTCTTGGGGTCACGCCCAATGATCTTCGCCTCGTATCGCTCGTTCTCAGAAAATGTGACCACGATTTCCTCTGCATCCGCAACCACGTGGTTATTGGTCACAATATAGCCGTCCTCGCTGACAACTACACCTGATCCAAGGCTTCTCTGTCTCAACTCGCGTTCAGGTATCTCACCAAAGAAGCGCCGGAAGAACTCCTCCCCAAAGAAATCCCTAAATTCCCTACCTGGAAACGGAAGTGATCTCCTAAATCCCTTAACCACCTTCGTAGTGCTGATGTTGACGGCAACATGCCCCTCTTTAGCTACCAACTCTGCAAAACTATCAGGGATACCTGTCTGCGCCGAGACATCCCTGACAACTCCTATGCCGAAAAGAAGGCTACCGGCCAGGGCCATGCAGATGAGAATTTTTATCGTCCTGTGAGTGCGCTCATTTTTCATTTAACGTTACCTCCTCCCTTTAGTGTCTCCTTATTGTAGACGCACATTTAATCCCCTGTCCCTGAGATACTCCTTCACCTGTCTAATGCTTAAGATCTGGTAGTGAAACACAGAAGCGGCCAGCAAAATACTGGCTCCCCCCAAAACCACCCCGTCATAGAAATGTTCCAACTTACCAGCACCACCTGAGGCAACTACCGGCACGTCAACCGCATCTGAAATGGCCTTTGTAAACTTCAGGTCGTAGCCCGCCATGGTTCCATCTCCATCCATGCTGGTCGGAAGGATCGAGCCTGCACCGAGCTCCTCACACCTCTTAGCCCATTCAATAGCATCTTTACCAACTGGTCTTGTACCACCTGAAACCACCAACTCAAAGCCAGAAGGCATCTCCTTGTTACTTCTCGCATCTATGGCGATGATGATCCTCTCCGATCCGAATCCTTTCGCTGCATCCCTCACGAGATTCGGATCTCTCACCGCCGCACTATTCATAGAGGTCTTATCCGCTCCTGCTCCCATGACCAGCTCAATATCCCTCAGGGTAGAGATCCCTCCTCCCACCGTAAGGGGGATATCGATAACCGATGATACATTTCTCACCCATTCGAGCCGGGTCTTTCGGTTCTCCACTGTGGCCGCTATATCCAGCATGGCGAGCTCATCTGCTCCTTCTCTTTCATACAAGGACGCATTCTCTACCGGATCTCCGGCATCCTTCAGGTCAACAAAATGGATTCCCTTGACTACCCTCCCCTCTTTCATGTCAAGACAGGGCATTATCTTGATAATTGTGTCCATAATCCTCCCTTGTGTGCTTCAGCCACGAATTCCCAATCTTGAGGCCCTCTACAATAATGATTCCCCCTCTCCACCATTCCAGAACGGAGGACTCCTCGCCCCATGCTCTCAATAACCACCGAATTCCTCACGCTCTCCCTCCGCTATCTTGGTGACCCAGCAATCACGAAGATCTAACATGGCCATTATCTTACTGCCTTCCCTCTTCGCCTCTTCACGTTCGGCGAAAAAACCGACACGGAGCCTCATCCACTGCCTTCCCTTGACTGTGGCACGGGCGATGTAGATCGGGTATCCCCCCTTCAGGAGCCTCAGTGCAGGGGGGTTGAGCTTCTCGGTGGCCGTGGTGGAAAGGACATTGACTACCCACAGCCTCTGGGGCCTGCCCTTGAGGTTTGCCGCTACCTCATCAGGAGAGGTGACCTTCAGTCGCAGCCCCTCGGGAAGCTGGCTGTCAGGGAGGACCTCTCCGGAGGGCACGCTACCCAGCAGATCCATGTTATCCCGATAAAGGAAGGGCCACTTCAGTGAGTCCCTGTACACATCCACTGCTATGGCGGAGAGGCTGTCGCCCCTTTTGACGATATAGTATCCAGCGCCCTCCTCCGGTTCCTCCTCCACGGCTTCAGCCTGTGGGAGTGCCTGCTCCTCAACAGGTGCTGGCTTTAGCTCTCGGGGCTCGGCCTTCGCCTCCTCGGCTGGGGCCTCTTGCGGGGGAGGGAGCTTGATAGGCCTCACCACCTTGCTCTTCTGTGGCGGGGGTGGGGGCGGCTCTTCCCGTGAACAGCCTCCGGCGATAAGGAGGGCTGTCAAGCAGATGAACACTATGGTTACTGATGCCTTCATCACTGCCTCCTCGTCAATCACACAAAGATCCCTGAGCATACCCTGAGGGTGGTGGATCCGTCTTGGCAAACCACAAAACAGCTCGATCGAGGTGCCCCTCTGGGGGGTCCACTATCATTCTATCACTATCTCCAAGGCCTTCAAGAAAAAACTGATCCTTGGGTGTGCTGAAGATATCCCCACTGCCTCCTGCATACTCCATCGTCTCATAGCATGGCCACTCCAAGTTGGTAGGGGCTTGGTGAGGCAGTATGGAAATTTAATGAGATGGGCCAAGAGCAGACTTGGGCGCCTCAGTCATCCGGGTAGAAATGGTGGATAGGCGGATATCACAAAATCGCTCTCAATATGGCACAAGAATTGCTTATATTGTAGAGACGGGATGAAGTTTCCCTCCTTTCCTTCATTCCTACCTCCTCGAGCCCCGCTAGGCCACAGCCCCTAGCGGGGCTTTTTTGGCGCGGAAACTGCAAACTCTCTTGTTTCCGGACTCGAGGAACACTCTCCTCTCCTCCAATGCTTTCGTAGCAGGGGTCAGTGATCTCTACCATGGCTACGCTTTACCCTGAGGGGCTGCCGGGACCTCCAAATCTGAACACCCACAAGGGTCTCACCCTTGAAGACGTTCAGAAAAAGCCAGAAAATGATTTGAAAATGGTGTCGCCTCCCCTTATGTGAAGCACTGAGGCTGTTCAGTTTACGACACATGACCTGCCATTAGGGTGTCTATTTAAATAACACATTGATAGCAGACGTTAAAATGGAAAAACAGGACTGTTCAAATATCGGCATAATGCCCCCATTCTTCCTGACTCAAGACCATGATCAGCGCGTCATCGGTCCCGTAGTAGTTTGGAATCCTTCGAACTGTTTCCATGCCCAGGCCTTTGTAGAACCGTATTGCCACACTGTTCTTTGATCTCACTTCGAGCCATAGCCTCTTCTTAGTATACCTGAGGGCATGCATGAACAACATCCTGCCAAACCCCTTTCTTCTGTATGCGGATTTAACAGCGGTGGAATGCACGTGACCGCTTATATCAAAGATGATGTATCCTACAATCTCCGAGCCGGCCTCTAGGACAACGAATTTATCCCGGAAACTATTCGCATAGTGTAGCATAGTCTCTCGTGAGTAAGCTGTCTTTGGAAATGCTTGCTCCTCGATCTCAAGTATTTTATTGATATCTCCCACTTCGAATTTTCTAATCTTGACGAGGGCTTTTTCAGGCATTCTTGGATATTCAGAGTGTCACCTCATTGGAGGCACAGCATATTTAGGCACTCACCTGTAACTGGCACTTCACTTTTCAAAGGCTGAACGGAGGGCGGCGGTGGCTTCGTCCATAGCATCTCTAGCACGGTCCACCACCTCGGCCAAGCTGAAGAATGCGTGAATCATGCCGCTATAGCAGGTGTACGCAACCGGTACACCTGCTTGCTTCAACCGCTCTGCGTAAGCCTCTGCCTCGTCTGTGAGCACATCAAACTCAGCGGTTATCACAAGCGCAGGTGACAGTCCACCCAGTTCCTGGGCCAGCAGCGGAGACGCATGTGGATCCCATAATTCTTCCTCACGCCCTATATAGTGACCTCGATACCACTCCATGCTCTCCTTGGTCAATAGGTACCCTTCCCCGTGTTCACGGTAAGAAGCCGTGTCGAGAGAAGAAAGGTTGGTGACAGGATACACAAGCAGCTGATATATCAGGGACGGGCCACCTCTGTCCCGTGCCATCATGCATACCACAGTGGCCAAGTTGCCTCCGGCACTGTCACCACCGACCGCAATGCGAGTGTGGTCACCATTAATGCGATGGGCGTTACCTGCTACCCATTGTATCGCTGCATACGCGTCATCAACTGCTGCCGGAAACTTGTGCTCTGCTGCGAGCCGGTAGTCAACAGAAACCACCACACAGGACGCCCCGTTTGCTAAGGAGCGGCATACAGAGTCGTGGGTATCGAGGTTGCAGACGACCCAACCCCCACCATGGAAGTAAACCAGCACGGGAAATGGCCCGCTCCCCTGCGGCGTATAAGCACGTATCGAGATCGCCCCTGCTGGGCCCGGAATAGTGAGGTTCTCGACATGTGCAACGTCCTCTGGAGGCCCACCGAGTTTCATGAAGAGGGTGTTCCTGCTCTCTCTCGCCTGAAGTGGCGTTAAAGTATGCACAGGCTGTACGCCCTGCTGTTCCATCTGTTGCAGCAATGACTCTACTTGAGGATCAAGCCTGCCCCTTGCCATGACCAACCCCTGTAATATCCGGTGTGGGCTATAATCCCCCCTCTACGGCCTTTACCTTGCTCTCGATGCGCCCGGCAGGGCCCTTCCTGTAGTCGCCGCTAATGGTCATATACACCCGGTTACAGTCCTTCTTAAGTTCTTCGAAGCACCTGCTCACCACGGCCATGACCTCATCCCACTCCCCCTCAATACTCGTACCCATCGGGCCAAGCTTATGCGCCAATGCGCTGTCTCTAATGATTTTCACCGCCCTGGCTACATAAGGGCTCACGCTTTCGCCTTTGTCCATTGGAAAGATGGAAAAATTGATCAGTAGGCTCATAAGGTCCTCCCTTTTCGTGATCAGCAATCAAAATCCCTGATGATCTCCTGATGACATCTCATGACGCCCGAGCGCCATTACCACAGTAGAGCTGATGATCCTCATTCGCTGGAATCATCCGGCAAACCCCGATGCATATCAATCCCGAAAGGCCGTCAAGGGCTCGTAGACCAAATCCCCTTCCCGAAACCGCTGAGGTCTCAGGGGGGAGATATCCATGGTCTTGGCGTGGCCGTCAGCAATAAGCTCCGAGACCAGCATCCCGACTGCCGGGCTGTGCTGAAATCCATGTCCGCTGAAACCATTGGCGCAGATAAAACCCTCTACTTCCGGAAATGCACCAATTATGGAATGGTGATCCGGAGAGATGTCATAAAGGCCGGCCAATCCTCGCATGATCCTTGCACGTTCCAAGATCGGCACCCGATGAAGGGATCTGGCTGCAGTCCACTCCTGGGCCTCAAAGTCCACCTTTTCATTGAAAGAGCTCTCCTCATCCTGTGGGCCAGCCAACAGCAGCCCCCTTCCTTCCCTTCTCATATACCACCCCAGCTCAAGGTCGATCACCATGGGCAGGCGCGACGGCAGATCGTCAATAACGTCGGTGAAAAAGAGCTGCCTTCGGAGAGGACGCACCAGTAGCTCGAGGCCCACCATTGCTGCCACTCGAGCTGCATAGGGCCCCGCTGCGTTGACCACTACGGGAGTGACTACCCTTTCACCTGTTGCAACTTCCACAGCGTGTATTCGCCCTTTTTTCATGTGAATCCCGGTGACCTCCACCCCTTCCCTGAGCATCACCCCCAATCGACGTGCTCCTTTAATGAATCCTTGAAGAACCTCATAGGGGCCGGCATATCCATCGCATCCGGTGTAGGATCCCCCTTTCAAGTCATCGACTCTCAGGAAGGGCCATCGACATCGGATTTCACCCGGAGCCACAAGCTCCACCCCCAGGCCCATGGTCTTCATGAGTTGGGCGTTTGCCTCCAAGATTGCCCATTGCCGGTTATCACCAGCCAGAAAGAGGTATCCCACAGGGCGAAACTCTGGGTCCACGCCGAACTCCTCCTTGAATCGTTCGAAAACCTTGAGACTGAGCAGGGAAAACCGTATGTTGATCTCGGTGGAGAACTGAGTGCGGATTCCGCCTGCACATTTGCCTGTAGTGCCCTGCCCCATTGCGCCTCTTTCCATAAGGACCACTTCACCTACACCTCTTTTGGCCAGATAGTAGGCTATGCTGACTCCGATAATTCCGCCACCAATGATTACAACCTCAGCGCTTGAAGGCAATGGTCCCATCACGTTCCTGCCCTGAATAACCTACCTCAAAGGCCGTCGCGCTTACTCCAGGGAACCGACATGTCGCATCTATCTGGCCCATTTTGTAGTGAACACACCGTCGCGGTCTACACGTTGATAGGTATGGGCGCCGAAGTAATCGCGTTGCGCCTGTAGCAGGTTAGCAGGGAGTCGGACGCTGCGATATGCGTCGTAGTAGTCCAGAGATGCGCCCATGGATGGCGTCGGGATGCCCAAACGGGCAGCTGTCGCCACCACCTGCCGCAAGGACTCCTGGCAACTGATGACGGCATCTCGAAAGAAGGGCGCAAGAAGCAGATTAGTAAGCTCCGGATCCTTTCCAAAGGCTGCACGGACATCATCCAGGAATCGGGCCCGGATAATGCACCCTCCACGCCAAATACGGGCAATTTCGCTGTAATTCAGATTGTATTCATAGTGTTGGTTAGCGGCGCGAAGCAGCCCAAAGCCTTGAGCGTAGGAACTTATCTTCGATGCATAAAGTGCATCCTCCAGGGCACTAATAAAAGCCGGAAAATTGCCCCGATAACGACCGCTGGGGCCGTTCAAGATGCCGGCAGCGAGCTTTCGTTCTGACTTGTAGGCAGAGATCAAACGGGCTTCCACAGCGGCGTTGATTGTGGGTGTTGGCACACCGAGGTCCAGGGCGCTTTGAGCTGTCCACCGTCCAGTACCCTTTTGATCCGCCTTGTCAAGGATGAGCTCCACCAGTGGCCGGCCGGTTTCCTCATCAACAACAGTAAAGACGTCAGCGGTAATCTCCACCAGATAAGAGCCTAATTTACCCTCATTCCATCGAGCAAACACAGAGTGCAGCTCTGGCGCCGATAGCCCCAGCCCGCGCCACAGAATGTCGTACGCTTCAGCGATCAGCTGCATGTCACCGTATTCGATACCATTGTGTACCATCTTGACAAAGTGACCGGCCCCGCCTGGTCCGATATAGGTCACACATGGCTCCCCGTCCACTACCGCGGCAATGGTTCTTAGGACCGGTTCAACACAGGCATAGGCGTCTTGCTGCCCCCCAGGCATGATGCTTGGCCCCCGGAGTGCACCTTCCTCACCCCCTGAGATACCAATGCCCAGGTACCGGATCGCTTTGGCCTCCACGCTGCGTGAGCGTCGCTCGGTATCCTGAAAGTGCGCGTTACCGCAATCCATGATCAGGTCTCCATGCTCAAGGCAACGCAATAACTGCCCTATGAGGGCATCCACAGGCTCCCCAGCCTTCACCATAATCATCACCAGCCGTGGCCTCCTGAGCGCAGCCACAAGTTCCTCTAGGCTGTAAGTGGCTGTGATGTTCTTCCCTTTCGCAGGCCCTTGCATGAAGGCGGTGGTTTTAGCTCCAGTGCGATTGTATACAGCCACCGCAAAGCTATTGCGCGCTATGTTAAGCGCCAGATTCTGGCCCATAGCAGCCAGACCGATCAAACCGATATCGTGTTGTTTCATAGTCATCAACTTGCCACTTCACGGTTTCCCTTGTCGTGGGGAACTAACTTCTCATACAACTCCCGTTGATGTTCCATCGCCTCCCGGTAGACCCTATGACGGCGAGGGTCTGGTCTGTAGGTCTTAGAAACAAAGTCCGGTGCTTGTTCAAGCCCTCCCAGCACACCAAGCGCCTCCAAGGCCAGCAGTGAAGCGCCTCGCGCAGAAGCCTCCTGGATGTCTGAAGTTGCCACCGGTCGTCCCAGTACGTCGGCCACGATTTGCAGCCACGTGGCCGATGTGAGCAGTGCCTTGCCATTGGCAACGATCCTTGGCCCGGTTGGCAGTAATTGACATAGCGACTCAAAGACCATGGCGATGCGGTAGGCAACTGCCTCCAACCCGGCGCGAAGGATATCTAGGGGGGTTGTTGCCAGAGAAAGGCCATGGATTGTTGCCCGCGCATGCCCTGCCCAGCCAGGGCTTCGTTCTCCCGCGAAGAACGGAAGCACAGTGAGTCCATGGGCGTTCGGTGCCAGGGCTGCCAGCTCTGAATCAACCTTGCCCAAATCCCCAAGCCTCAAGTTGTCGTTGATCCAGGCGAAGATATTGCCTCCCTCGCTCAAAGCTCCACCAGGGAGCGAACGCTTCCCGTCCACCCGGTAGCACCATAGACCAGCCGGAATACTGGCCACATGGCCCTGTAGGATAGTCCTCACGGCGCTTGTCGTGCCCACGGTCAAGGCAACCTGCTTTGGAGATACGCAACCGCTTCCAACATTAGCAGCGGCGCCATCCCCTACTGCTGGAAACCAGGCCACTTCCTGCAAAGCAGGCCAGCGACGAGCATACGCAGGTAGCAAGCCGCAACGCGGATGGTTGACGTCGGTGAGCGGAGACAATTGGTCTCGTCGCACCGGAAGCGCCTCTAGCAACGGTTTGTCCCACACCAAACGGCCTCGGTCCAGAAGACCAGTCCAGGAAGCTACGGAATAGCTCACCGCCGCATCACCGAAAAGCTTGAGTTCCAAGTACTCACCGATCGATACCCAACGTGCTACTCGATGAAAGAGGTCCGGTTGGGAACGCTCCAGCCAGCGAAAGCGGGCCGGCAGGTAGCTTGAATGGAAATGGCACCCCGTGCGATCATGAATAGCGGCTTCATCGAACTCTGCCCGTAACCGTGCGACCTCGCCCTCGGCACGGGTATCCGCATATGTGGTAAGCGGCGTTATCGCCTGCCCAGTCTCATCTACACCCAAGATATTGTTGACAAATGTGCACGTGGCAACACCACCAATTTGCGCCGCCATAGAACCCGCGCGAACGAGCACCCCATCCAGACAACGCCAGATCAGCTGGAGAACGGCTTCGGGATTGGCCTCGGAGGCGCCCTCAGAAGTAGTTCGGATTCCAAGCGCCTGATGGGCTTCCACCCCCTGCACAGCCCTGCCAAGCCGGTCAAACAGCACGCCTCGGACCGACGAGGTCCCGACATCGAGGGCCACTACCAAGGGCGGTTCAGCGCATTCACTCGTCACAGTGGACACGGTATGAACTCCTCTCTATCAGATGACTCTAGTTCCGCCTCCTCTTCTTGCCCCGGCCTTTGTTGTCCCTCTCGCTCGGGTCTTAGCGGTGCTGTGCCTTTGGCTCAGATTGAGGCCCTCTGACCCTCCTTTGTCCTTTTGCGGCTCATCTGTTTTCTGAGCCTCAGGGGTGATGAGGCTACGAAGTGTGCTATAGAGATAGGAGCATACAGTCAGGATAATTCGGGTGGCTGCTTCAACGGTAACCTCTGTCCTATCCCTGGCCTCAGGTTGTGCTTTTGAGGCCTTTTCTTGCGCTGGCCCAGGTATGTCTCCTGAGGACAAAAAGGATCTCACCATCTCATATGCTCGGTTAGCTTCCTTCAATTTCTCTTCGGCCTTTCGCCTTAGGCGAGGATTGTCAGAGAAGCGATCCGGGTGCCAAACATTGACTATGTCTTTATAAGCCTGTTTCGCCTCATCTAGTGTGGCACGAGGGTCAAGTTCAAGTATCTCAAAAAAACGATTAATATCCATTTGGGTCTTCCATGAAATACCTTTAACCGTTGTCGTCCATGTCCTGAGGAGCCGGAGTCACGATCAAAGGCCTTCACTAGTGCAGTGTCCCAGTAATAACTTGCATAATTTGTACGATCGCAGGCCTTCCAGAAAAATGACATCCTGAATCCGAAATTCGAATATCGAAATGCGAGACAAATCCGAATATCAAATGATCAAAATCCAAAACCCCTTTAGAAAATTGGAAAATTTGAATTTTGAAATTGTTTCGGATTTCGAATTTCGTGCTTCGAATTTTACACCTTGACAACTGAAAACGAATAATCAAATTTCGTTTGATTTTGATAAGCTTCTTTTGGGACGTGATACTAGGATAGTGCCTATCGATAAGCCCTGGTCTCTTGCAAGATAAGTGATTTTTGCAATGCTGACAGGAGTGGCAAAATGGCAACGAAGCATCCTTTTGGGAATGATCCGGCAAAGATCGCGGGATATAAGACCTTCTGGAATCGAGAAGATGTAAAACGGCCCCTTGTTGGCTTTTCCTTTGTGGGCTGGTTCCCTCTGGAGTATTTCTCTGCGTGCAAGTCCTGGCAAGTTAATGATTACATAACGCCGGAGATGATCGATCCTGACTCCTGGCTCGATGATCAGGAGCGCCTGCTTGAAGAAGGCGAGAGAATAGAAGATGACATCCTCAGGGGGGCATGCCCCTCACAGGTTGCATTTCCCTGCTTTCTGCCCGCATCGTTAGGGTGCAAGATAAAAGTATTGCCGGGTAACGTCATGGGACAAGAGCAGAAGCTCTCCTGGGAAGAGGCGCTGAATGTCCACCTGGACCATAAAGACCCATGGGTTGAAAAATATCTGGAATTTGCGCGGGCCTTAGCTCGTAAAGCCAATGGACGCTACCCGATAAGCCACGGGGCCGAGCTTGGCCCCACCGATTTACATGCCCTGCTTCGCGGATACACTGAAAGCGTACTGGACTTGATACAGCAACCAGGGAAATCGTCCGAACTCCTGTGGAAACTTGGCCATATCTTCAGAGAATTTACTGAGGAGGTGTGGAAACATATTCCGCTATTTCACGGTGGGTATTTCGACGCGCAATATCAGCTCTGGTCACCAGGTCCCATCTGTCGGATGCAGGAAGATGCCACGGCGCTCTATTCACCTGATCTCTACCGCAAGTTAGCCCAGTCCGTGGACCGGATGATCGCCAGCCACTTCACCAACAGCTTTATCCACCTGCACTCAACCTCGATGTTCTTGCTCGATGCCTTTCTTGAGATCGAAGAGATCCAGTGTTTTCAGATAAACATTGAGTCCTTCAACATTCCGGTTAAGGACATGATAAAATACTTCCAGCAGGTCCAAAAGGCAGATCGGCCCCTTCTGATCAGGGGTTCGCTCAAAGAGGAGGAACTGCGGACCTTGCTTGATTCCCTGGACCCTCGGGGGCTCTATCTCCACATTGTAGTCAAGGACATGGAGGAGATCGAGTCATTGAGGCCATTATTGGGGATGTAACGCCAAAGCGCTCTTTCCAAAAAGCGCCTATCCCCTTCCTTATCGCTCCCACAGAGGGCTCATTGAGGACTACGGTATGTTCCCCTTCCTGAGACCTGCCTTCAAGAGGCGAGTATGGGGTGGGTTACCCTCAAAAACCACCGAAGACCAAGTAGGAAACCTTGAAATATACGACATCTTACTACTGAGAGCATATTATTGTTTGCATTGGGCAGAATCGAGAAAGCTCTAGGATGGTCATGAGATCTTTNNTTGCCCCCTCCGCATTCCCCCGACAACTCGGGGGCTGCGGCTTCCCCCATTGATAAGTCGTGAAAAGCACAGCGGCCTCCCACCAGTCACAGCAGCAAAGATCTCATGCCCTTGCCGACATTGTAGACTATCTGATGGTCTCAGTAGTAATGCAGGATAACAACACATCTCTCATTAATATCGAAAGAAAAAACAGGATTTGGTACGTATAGAGATACGCACTCCGGAATAAAACCGAATGGAGTTAAGGTGTCAAATCCGGCACGCCCGGGCTGTCAATCCGAACCTTGATCATCTATAGGGGAGCGCAAAACGGAAATGAGCATTTGTCTTCTTGGCTTACGAAGTATGCGCCGGGACTTTTGAGGGTGGGTTAGCCAGCGCCTTCTCATACCACAGACTGCTTTTCCAAACCTCAAATCCTATCGAGCTGTAAAGAGCCCTGGCTGCTTTATTCGCACTATCTACCGTTAAGTGAACGATTCGTATGCCTTTGCCTTTCAGGAGTGATAGTCCAGCTACCAGCACATGCATGCCAACCCCTTTTCCTCGGTGATCCGGATCCACGCCAAGCATGTAGATACGCCCCTCACTATTAGCCTTATCTTCTCCAGGGTTTATCTTCGTCCAGCAGTAACCGATGGGCTTATCCACTTCGAAGGCCAGGATTATGTCCCGTACAGAACAATGCGGTAGCCCGAGGCGGTATATCATGTCCTCCCTGGTGTTGGGGTTGTAACTCCATGTATTGAGGAAAGACCGATTCTGAATTTGAGTGAGTTTTTCTTCCTCCCCCTTTCGCAGAGGACGGAGCTGGAAGGTAGTCTTACTGAATTTCGGCACATGAGCCTTAGATAGATCCAGCCGTAGCTCAAGAAAGCGGCGCACGAAGCGAAAACCCAGCTTGGAAAATAACCTCTTGGCCTCCCGATTTTCCCCTGGAATATTCACATGGGCTACATTTAATTTCAATTCCTTAGCTTGGTTCAGTGCTCGCTCAATAAGGCCTTCAGGGAGATCGCTTCTGCGATGTTCGGGGTGTACCAGGCAACTGAGGACAGCCCGTCCGATGTTCAGCTCAGGCATCACATCTAGATATCCTATAATCTTTCCTGCTCTCTCAGCTATAAACAGGTTATCTTCTGGGAAATGATTTGGCAGGCCAAGACTCTCGACCAAGTCCTGGGGTGTGGTACAGATGCAGGCCTCCCCCAGTGTCTCCACTTCAGCCACAAACTGCAGTAATGTATTGAGGTCCTCGAGGCGGTAGTTTCTGATTGTATACGCGAGATCACTCATTTTGGAGAAGGAAATATCCTCATCACCATAGCGGATAATGTCCGTGCCTATACGCGGTTCCGGCATACGAATTTTGATTGCTCAGTCATCTTAGGCCAGCAGTAGCTCCCTGTCAATCCTTGGGGTCTTTTGCCCAGGGCCACGTCATAGTGAAACATAACCTGGTGATTCCTAAGCCTATTGTTGGGTATGGGTATCTCTTTTTTTGCTATGCCCTCTCATACTCAAATCTCGTGGCAGTTTCAAAATGGTGTATATAGGCGTTAGCAATGGATTCCATTGAGTGGTCAGAAATACACTATTTTGAAACTGCCCTGCACAGCCCCCTGTTTAAGGGCATAAAGCAAAAAAAGAGATACCCATACCCTCAACCTTGACGTTCCCCTGGTCTTTTGCCCTGCCGCGGACCATTCATCACCCGCAGAGGAGACTCCTAGGGCCTCGCATAAGCCTTACGCTTGGGGGTATAGGCCTATTCACCACTAGCAGTCCCGGTATGCTTGGTCCCTTGTTGACAGGTGCCTCAGGCTCATTCCTCCGATATCACCAAACCCTTTCATCTGAACCTGGCAGCGCTGAGGTGCCATCAGGGCCACCTACGCCCGCCCAAAAACCTTGACGAACGGCTAAGGGAGGGACTTCTAAGCTAGCGGAGGCCACCCAGCAGGTGGAGATATGGTGGTAGGTCACTTCCCTGAGAGAAGGGATTGGCTAGGAAGAAAGCCAGAGCACATCCCCACAAAGACTGGGATCATGAGGGCGGGAGGAAAAGAGGGCAAACTCCGCCTTCTCCTTTCGCAATATGGTGGAAGCGCCGTGGCCGGGATATATCTGAGTATCTTCAGGCAGCACAAAGATCTTGCTGGTTATAGAATCGACTATTTGTCTAAAATTCTCTGGCGAGGCAGTGCTACCCGGACCAGCGGGGAAAATGGTATCCCCTGATATCAAATAGTTACCCGTTAAAAAGCATACGCTTCCCGGGGTGTGACCAGGTGTATGAAGCACCTTCAGTTCTATATCTCCAAAGGATATCGTATCGCGGTCACCGAGCAGGATCTCTGGCCGGAACGGTAGACTTTTGCCATCTAGCGGATGGGCGGCAATGGGGATACCAAGCTTGGACTTTAGCTTGGACAGCGCGCCTATGTGATCCATATGGGCGTGGGTTATCAATATGTACTGAGGATTAGTGCCCTTCAACTCGTTTAGAATCTTATCTGCCTCTGCAGGTGCATCCACAATAACGCTGTCAGCAGTTAGGCGGCTGGTTAATATGTAACTGTTGGTCTCAAAGGACCCTAATGTAAGCCTGTCGATCTGGAGGAAGTCATCTTTTGCTACGACTGCCATTTTATTACCTCACATGGATGGTGGATTTATTTTAGACATTCTCTATCCATGGTTCTTATAATAACTTGGTATAATACAACACTCAGGCAGCTAAAAGCTAGGTCGGCTTTTATAATCTGAGGGTAACGTGAAAGTCCAGGGTATGGGTATCTTTCTTTTCAGTATGCCCTATAACTCAAGGGTTTATTGGGTCGTTTCAAAATGGTTTAGTGCGCCATAAGTGTTAGAATAATAGGCTCCATCTATATAAACCATTTTGAAACGCCCATTAGTCTGAACCATGTGAGGGCATACTGAAAAGAAAGATACCCATACCCACAAATGAGCCAAAGAATCAATATGTTAGGTTTTACTATGACGTAGCCATGTTTATAGTCTTCACAAGCCTGTAAAATTTCAGTATAGGATCTGTAGTCCATAGCTGAGATGTTCCATTGCCAGATCGTCACTTTGGCAAGTATCATGGAATTTTTAAGGATATAGGGAACCCGCAATATCCCGTGGATGTATCAATCCTATAGTCTTGCGCAGATTCCCTTCATAAATTTCCCATACAAAGTATGTGCAGCACTAAGGGAGGTACGATGGATAAAGAGCAGATCAGACAATTTGGACATGATTTAGGGGCTGATGCGGTTGGCTTTGCAACTGTGGAGGACTATGACTCCCCAAAGTCTCCTGACCCGAGAACCATTCTGCCTGGCGTGAAATCTATCATTGTGATGGGATACCGGGAAAACCACGGAGCAGTGGAGAGTGAAAACACCCGGATTAGCATGACTTCCCGCATGGGCGGTATGGAACTCTCTTTGAAGAACAACTATCTCATGACCAGGTATGTAGAATGTCAATTCGGGGCAAAGGCAGCTCCTGTGCCCTTTTCCTATCCTCTGGATATGGGGCCCGGGGTTATGGGACTGGTTGGGGATCTATCTACGAGACATGCGGCTGTTGCTGCAGGGCTTGGAGTCTTTGGCCGTCATAACCTAGTAATTAATCCCCGATTTGGAACCCGCATCATTTTCACGGCGATCTTAACGGAATTGCCCTTAGCCTCGGATCCCGCGGTTCAAGAAGAGCTATGCACCGAGTGTGGTCTCTGCGTTGAAACATGCCCAGGCCAGGCCCTGGATGAGGAGGGAAGGACAGATCAGCTCAAATGCCTGAAGGCATCACAGCCTTATGGTATCGGTGGCGAGATACGATACTTTCGGAAGTTCATCGGGGCCTCTCCGGAAGAACAGAAAGCCCTCCTTAAGGATCCCGTGCTGTTAAGCATTTACCAGGCGCAATTCATTGGATTTCAATATACCTGCTGGAAATGCATGGCCGTATGCCCGGCATGCATCGAGGGCTAGAAAGCAGAAATTGAAAATGTCTGAACAAGAAACTTGATGGCATCTTTATGAGGTTTATGGCTCCAACTAAGCGCCACTCCTCAGACTTTCCCATGAAATCACCTCTCTCATTTGTCTGGACCTGTAAAGGTTTGACCTAATCCTCTCAATTCTGATAATGTGCTGGCTCCATTATCTCGCTTCAAGAAAATTGCATGGAGTCAGAGCCCTCGATTTAGTTACTAAGGAGAGCATATTGTTGTTTGCATTGGGCAGAATCCAGAAAGCTCTAGGATGGTCATGAGATCTTT
>JABAOC010000882.1_pt1 | contig 20070 bp, 15 predicted proteins | sample 7062161 | NCBI WGS metagenome assembly JABAOC01 (sample SAMN14538625, study PRJNA623070) | marine sediment metagenome | biome: marine biome [ENVO:00000428]; feature: marine pelagic biome [ENVO:01000023]; material: deep marine sediment [ENVO:00002113] | place: India: Gulf of Khambhat ... | reverse complement strand
TAATATTCTTCTCAATGATATTGTCCCCAAGGACAATACACACCTTATTTCCAGAGGCAAAGAATTTCGCAAGCCCCAGCGCCTCGGCGATCCCCCCTTCGCCCTCCTGATACGTATAGTTAACGTGCTCGAGACCGAAGTCCCTACCGTTCCCCAGAAGCTTTAGAAAATCACCAGCGCTATTTCCACCCGTAACGATCAAAATGTCGGTTATTCCCGCATTGATCAGGGTTTTGAGGGGGTAATGGATCATGGGGGCATTGTAGACTGGAAGCAGATGTTTGTTAGTCACCTTTGTCAAAGGGTGGAGCCGGGTACCCAACCCTCCGGCAAGAACGATACCTTTCATAAAATGCCTCCTTGTACGATATATTGAGGATCCCTGGTCATAGAATAATATCAAAAAGCCTCTTTTAGGGAACCCAGACCAACAAGCGATATGGTCAGTCTGAAGTTGATCTCTTCTTCTCGACTTCTGTCAAAGGAGCGATTTATGTCTTCCACCGAAAAAGTCACATCCCAACACTGAGACCGGTAGGTCAGGCCACCCACGGTTTCAACTCGAATGTCGTTGAAGAGGTCGTATCGGTAAGATGCAAAAAGATTAGCCCGGCCCAACAATCTGATCTGAGCAGAGAGATTGATCTGCTCCAGCTTGTCTTTTGTGAATTGGTATTCCACGGTCGAGGAATCACCCCTGGAATCAGAGAGAGTGGCAACCGTATTATGAAGAACAACCTGATCCTGGATCAGACTATATTGGGCATTGCTCCGCAAATAGAAAAATGGGAATGGGGAAAACCATAGTTGTCCTCGGATATTCGACAATTGTCTCTCCGGGGAATCTTCTCCAGGGAAAATGGGATCCCCGAGACTGTAGCTTTGCGACACATCCAATCTGAGCAGTCGGCGGATCTCTGAACCGGACTGAGTCTGAACTTTCCCATCGATAAAATTGGCCAGCCCATAAGTGATCAGGCTCGTATATGGAATCCGATCTCTTTCATCAAAAAATGGGAGGTCATCCTGATCAACCCGTGGAATAAAGGTGTATCCCACCGTTGGTTCAATCCGATGCTTGACCCTCTCGTATCCCAATGATGGCGTTTCGAAGACTCGAGAAACCGCTGTGGATAGAACAGCTCCGAGTTCTGGGAGGGTTCTGGTCTCAAAATCGGTCTCCCCACTCGGTTCATCATCTTCCCAGTAAAGGGTCTCCCTCAACCCTGCCAATGGGAGAAACTCCAACCATTCCAGAGGCCGAAAAGGCAGAGATATCTCGGGGAAGAACTCGAGGCGACTTCCCCTGACCCCCTCGAGTCTCCAGAAGTTGGTATAGGAGATTTCACCTCCGGCATAAACCGGTATTTTCCAGAGCGGTTGATCGAAAGCTGAGAAGGTGATTTCGGGAAGTCTCTGAAGGGTGCTATCGTTGTCTTTGATTGTGAGGTCGTCAAAGTAAGAAAACTCCCCCACCAAGTTGAACTCAGGCCACATCCGACCCCCAAAAAATGTGGACTCGAGTTGTCGATTTGTTCTGACATCGATGAATCTTTGGGCTGTAGGATCCTCTGGAAAATCTTCTTCAAAGTCGAAGGGATAGTCATTGTCACTGACGATGTTTATGTTCCCCTTCGCATAAAAACCGAGGGGAAGCTGCCGTTGCTCGTGACGGAGAAAGGCGGCCCAACGGTTTTCATCTTTTACCCGGTCGTCAATAAAATAGAAATTGGCCTGTCCCTCGGTGTTTTTGGAGGGGGCATAACGAAATTCCCCTCCTTCCTTCAGGCCCCTGTCTCCTAACCAATTGAGATAGATCGTGGCGTCTTTGTCCTGGTCAATGGCCCAAAAAAAGGGGAGATAAACCTCTTCGCCGAATTCGCTCGAATACCCGAATTCGGGGATCAGGAAGCCAGTCTGTCTTTTGGTTTTCACGGGATATACGCCTATAGGCAGATATCCCACCGGGATCTCTCTCACGTTGAAGAAGGAATGCCGTGCAACTGCATAGCCTTCGATTGTTAGATCGACACGTTTCGCCTTGAAGATCCAGTCCGGTGAATCACCGCCGCAAGTGGTAAATGTCGCATCATGGATGCGGTATTTCTTCGGTCCGAGTTTCTCGACCCTTTTCCCGGTGATGTGAAAATTCTCTCGGGTAATCAGCCGAGCATTCTCAACGACACCCGTTTGTGTCTCCAGATTGACGCGCATCCGATCGCACCGAAGCAGGTCATCTCCATCGGTGAATTCGACATTTCCTATTGCCTCTGCAATTTGGGTATCCGCATAGAAATCAACCGCATCTGAGGTGAGCCGAACTTCCCCTCTCCGAATCTCCACATTACCCCGGGCCTGGTAAAGATTCTCCTCCCTCAGATGAATCAACTGATCAGCCTTAATTTCAATCGGCCCTGCCGCTTCACGGATTGTTTCATCCACGGCCTGCCCCCGAGATAGGCTCGTGGAGAACACAAAGGGCACCATCACTATCAATATCAGGCAAGATCTTGCCATCATCTCTGGGCTCTTTGTCCCTCTTATTCCTTCCGCCTCGTCCATCCTATTGGCATACGAGCAGGTGGGCCTTTGCCTCTCCGATGGTGTAGAACGATCCGGCCACGCAGATCAGATCATTACTACCTGCCATGGACAGGAGAGTATCAAGCCCCTCAGCGACGTCCGGAATGACCCGCCCCCTTCCTCCGGCAGTCTCGACGGCTTTCAAAAGGCGCTCCGGAGGTGCAGCTCGATCTTGCTTAGGCTGGGTGAGCACCAATTCCTCCGAAAGAGGGACAAGAATCGATATGATCTTTTCGACCTCCTTGTCCTTCATGATTCCGAGGAGGAAATAGCATCGATCATAAGAAAAACCCTGGGACAACGCCTCACTCAACGCCTGCGCGCCCGCTGGATTATGAGCTCCATCCAGGACCACCCATGGTCTGGTCCGAACAACTTCCAGACGACCGGGCCAATTGACCTGTTCGAGTCCCCGATAAATTGACTCACGAGTGACCGGGTAACCAGCCTCCTCCATAGCCTCAAGGATTTCCATTGCCATTGTAGCGTTTGCGATCTGATGTCCACCCAATAAATTGACCTTGATCCCTGAAAAATCCCATTGTCTCCCTTTAAACCTGAAAATCCCGGATCCCGCTGCTTCGCCAGAAAAATCCCTTCCCATAAGATAGAGAGGCGCGCCTTTTTCTCGGCAGATATTTTCGAGCTCTCGGAGAATTTCCTTTTGCGTGACACCGGTCACCAGCGGGATTCCAGCCTTGATAATCCCCGCTTTTTCCCGCGCAATTCCGATCAAAGTGTCGCCTAAGACATCTCGGTGTTCAAATGAGACATTCGTGATCAGAGTGACCACGGGTGTCACCACGTTGGTTGAATCCAGTCTCCCGCCAAGACCAACTTCGACGACAGCCAGATCGACCTCTGCCTCTGCAAAGCAAAGAAAAGCCATGGCCGTGGTGAAATCAAAAAAAGTGAACTGCTGTGGAATCTTGGCGTCTTCAATCTCTTTTTTGATTCTCGCCGTCATCGTCGCCACTTCGGCCTCAGAGACACTTAGTCCGTTGATCTGAATCCTCTCTGTAAAGGATAAGATATGAGGAGACGTGTAGAGCCCCACCCGATATTCATTCTCCCGAAGAACAGAGGCTATCATGACGGCCACCGAACCCTTACCATTCGTGCCTCCGATATGAATGACTTTCAAAGCCTCATGGGGATTGCCAAGGGTTTGGAGGATTCCTTCGATGTTGGAGAGGCCGAAAATCATCCCAAACCGCTGGAGTCCGTAAAGATAGTCCAGAGATTCAAGAAATGGTTTGTTCTCCATAGAGTGGCTCAACACACAACAGGGCCCAGGAAGAATCTCGCCATCCCTCATCGTCCACGCGCGGACCAGCCTGCCACGCAAAAACACGGTCGCCTATGTGGATTGGCAAAGTTCTTCCAGGACGACCCTCAGGACCTCTACCGCTTTTTCCATATCCGAAATGTGGATATGTTCTTCAATGGTGTGCTCTCTTTTCGTACCCATCCCCAAGATGGCCATCTGAATTCCCTTTTCATTGAAAATGGAGGCGTCTGTCCCTCCGGTGATCATCCGCGTCTTGGGCTTCAGGCCACAGCGTTCCATAGCCCTCTTGGCGATCACCACAGGAGGGGCGTCCTCAGGAATCCTCATGGACCGATAGCTCATCTCCATCCTAATCTCTGCTGAGGCGCCATAGGCCTTTGCCCCTTCCTCAAATAGTTCCGTCATGGCCGTTGCCTGACGCACGCACTTTTCATGGTCAAGGCTTCGGCATTCCGCCAGGATCAGGGCTTTTTCCGGAATTGCATTTCGGACCGTTCCTGCCTCGATGGTCCCCACATTCGCCGTGCTTTCGTGGTCCAGCCTCCCCAATTTCATCCTGGATATACTGTGAGAGGCAGCTTGGATGGCCGAGATCCCCCTTTCGGGCTCCATACCTGCATGGGCTCCCTTCCCCTTGATTTCTACATCCATCAACACGTGGGATGGTCCGCCTACGATGATGGTGTCGATGTCGTTACTGTCGATTAAAAACCCTGCCTTTGCCTTCAGCCGAGAAACCTCAAACTGCTTTGCCCCGACGAGGCCGAGTTCCTCTTCCCGAGTCACAATCCACTCGATAGGGGGATGCCTTTTGACCGATCGTAAGGCCTCCAAAACCTCTGCGATCCCTGCCTTATCGTCACCCCCAAGGATGGTGTCTCCTCCTGATCGGATGATGTCATTCTCGAGAATTGGGTCTATGCCAGACCCAGGTTTTACCGTGTCAGCGTGATTACTGAACACGATGTGCTCCTTGCGCGTGCAATCCTTGGCCTCAATTCTGGCGAGGAGATTTCCATAGTTATCGATTTCACACCGACCACCTAGATCCTCCTCGATGATTTCTCGCAGTTTGGCGATGAAAAACTGCTCGTTTCCCGATTCACTGTCGATTCTCACGAGATCCATAAATGACCTGACGAGTCTCTCGTTCACGGATATGAGCCTCCGATCCAAAGGAGTATCACGATGATTGAGATCGATGCTAACAGAATGGGTAGGACAATGCAAACGGAGAGAAAGCTATACCCCTTAACGATCACGGGGAAATCAGAAGCCAGAGTGAGTCATGAACGGACAGTTCTTCATTTTTGAGAATCAACGATTGAAGGTGAATAGTATCCCTTCCAGAACCGATCCACCGATCGCCCTCGCCTTGTCCGAGATCGTAAAACAGGCATCGCGGTTGCCGCGGGGGTCCACATCGCCAGACTTTAGACCCTTCTGGACCGAAGTGCCATCCCGAAGGATACCCCGAAGGACTCCCGAAATACGGGACTTCATCGGCACACCCTTGACGAGTGCGACCGTCTCGTTTTCTTCAACGAGGTCGCCAATCTTCTTTAGAGGTTCGAATCTGCCCGTTTCCGGGGCTCTAAGCACCCTTTCGACCGAATAGCCCTCGATTTCTCCGGGAGTCCCGGTATCCGGCTCAGCCGTTCCCTCCCAGATCAATCTGCCCAGATTGTGTCCACGGTTGGTCTCTATGACGAGATGGACGTTTTTCCCAGCATGGAACCCTGGGCCCAGACCGATGACGAGGGAGGCGTCCCCAAGCCGGGTACCCAGGTTTCTCTTTGCGAGAATGGCGTCGACCACAACGTGAGGCCTCAGAAATTTCTTGACGACAGCCTCGGGGTCCACGAGCACGGGGATCTTACCCTTTGACCAAGTGGGTTTAATGGCTTCCACGTCGATGACGCGCTTCGCCGAAATTCCCTCCACGGTCTTTTCACCATCATGCAGAGCCTCACAAAAGGAAACCTCCCGGCGAATAGCCAGGGGATTGGGTACTTCTGTCATGCACACAGAAAGATGGGCACGCCACAACCTGTGAGCCACGCCGGTTGCCATTTCCCCCGCTCCGCGAATGAGTACGACAAGGTCGGAGAGTTTGGCCGTCTTCATCTCTTTATCCTTTTTCTATTTTGGGCTCTTCAGCCACAAGACCTTTGATTTTTTCATAATCCTCCCAAAGATCAATATCGCTGACCACACCCGGGGAGTCAACGGCAATCTCAAGAAGATCGTCCCCATGGGCGTCGACGATTTCTCTGCCTCCAATGTCTCCTCTCAGCATCAAGAGTGCTTTCTCATATTTTTTCAGATTGAAGATCACCGGGTGACCTCGCTTACCTCGGTAGGTTGGGCAGACAATTCCCTTCTGGGTATTCCGATAGGCATCGATGATTTGATCAATCGTGCCTGAGCTCATCAAAGGCTGATCGCCCAGGACGATGAGAACGCCATGGGATCCTGGATCGATGTGCTTCAGTCCTTCCCGTATCGAGGCTCCCATACCTTCATGATATTCGCGATTATGAATCACGAGCACGTCTCTCCCTCGGAGCCTCTGCCGAACCCTCTCCCCCTCATATCCAACCACCACGATGATCCTGTCCACCCTCGAGGCCAAAAGAGCATCCACAACCCGCTCGAGAACCGTCTCTCCACCCAAGTCAAGTAGAAGCTTATTCATTCCAATTCTCGTCGACTGGCCGGCAGCGAGAACAACGGCGGAAATCTTCATGAGTTCATCCCATGTTAGCCAATTATATGAGGTGTGAAGCAGGTCGCTCCACACGACTGACGATAACGACGAAGACGCCCATTCCCCTCTCTAAAACAGGCTCGACGACTCTAGGGGTCGAATCCTTGGGTCTCCCCGTCGCAGCCGTTCCGTGAGAAGGCAGTACCGTCTCTGAATCTGGTCGTTCTTTATAGCGATCGACAACGCCTTCTTTGTTCCCACCAATATGACCAAGCGCTTCGCCCGGGTTATGGCAGTGTAAAGTAGATTCCTCTGAAGCATCACAAAATGCTGGGTCAGTATAGGCACAACGACCGCAGGGTATTCGCTTCCCTGAGATTTATGAACTGAAGTGGCATAAGCCAAAACGATCTCATCCAGATCGCCAAACGCATACACCACAGGATGATCCTCGAATCGAACCTCGAGTTCGCGGTTGAGATGATCAATTGAGACGATTCGTCCAATGTCGCCGTTGTAAACATCACGCTCGTAGTTGTTTCGAATCTGCATGACCTTATCCCCAATCCGAAAGAAGCTTCCCCCTCGCTGGAGGGATTCGCCTTTCGGGTTGAGCAAGGCCTGAAGCTCCCGGTTGAGGTTTGACACACCAATGATCCCCTTGTGCATTGGGCTCAGAACTTGAATGTCATCCACGGGATGAAAACCGAAACCCTCAGGTATCCGCTTATGGCAGAGATACTTGATTGTATCGAGAGCTTTTTCAGGTTCGTCACGATGGATAAAATAAAAGTCACTCTGCCCTGACTTTTCGAAATAAGGAAAATCTCCTCCGTTCACTCTGTGAGCATTCACAACGATCAGGCTTGTCTGTGCCTGGCGAAAGATCTCGGTCAATCGCACCACCTCTATTCGCTTCGATTCGATGACATCCCGCAGCACACTTCCAGGACCGACTGAGGGGAGTTGATCCACATCACCCACAAGAATCAGGGATCCTTCCGGCGGTAGGGCCAGCACGAGGTGATACATCAAGGCGATGTCGATCATCGAGGCCTCATCGATGATCACGAGTCCGGTGTTCAAGGGCCGGTGCTGATCGCGCTGGAACCGGCCATGCCTGGGACTGTATTCGAGGAGTCGATGGATCGTTTTGGCATCGTGCCCCGTGGCCTCAGAGAGTCTCTTGGCGGCCCTTCCCGTAGGAGCTCCGAGAAGGACCCGGGCACCCGCAGTCTCATGGACCCGAACAATACTTTTGAGAACCGTCGTTTTACCTGTGCCAGGCCCCCCTGTGATGACAAGAACCCGGCAAGCCAGGGACTTCTTCAGAGCCTCCCTTTGCCCAATCGCGAGATGGATGACCCCCATTTCTTCTGCCTGCTGGAACACCCCATCTAGCGAAATCTCTCGGGCGTCCAAGGGCCTTGAGACCAGGTCGACCAATCGCTGGGCCACCTCTGTCTCGGCTGTATACAGTTGTTTGAGATAGACGGGTCGTTCTGCCCTCTCCTCGATGACAATCCGCTGGGCCCTTGCGAGGCTGTCAAGGGCCTGATCCAGAATAGGTCTATCAATACTCAGAATCTCCTGGGCCTTCTCGATCAGAGGTTCTCTATAATAGAAGCAGTGCCCCTCTTCCACCAGTTCGTTAAGAACATGGAGGATACCGGCTTCCGCCCTGACCTGTGAGTTGGGGTCAACCCCCATGTTCTGTGCAATTCTGTCGGCTGTCCGAAATCCTATGCCGTAGATATCTGTGGCCAGGCGATAGGGGTTCCCTTTGACTACCGAAATGGTTTTGTCTCCGTATTGTTTAAAGATCTTTATGGCATAGGTCGGACTCACGCCATGACTCTGCAAGAAAATCATGACGTCTCGAATCTGCTTCTGGTCCTCCCAGGCCTTGACGATCCGCCGGACTCGAACCGGGCCTATCCCCTCAACTTCGTTTATCTTCTCCGGGTGCATCTCGATAATCTCTAGGGTTTTGTCACCAAATTTTTTCACCAAACGGCGAGCGAAGACAGGGCCGATTCCCCTGATCATCCCCGAACCCAGATAGCGCTCGATGCCCTCGAGTGTCGCCGGCACCAGGGAGAGATAGCTTTCGGCCTTGAATTGGAGGCCATAGCGCTTGTCTGAAATCCACTGACCCGTCATCCGGACCATTTCACCCGGGCTCGTCCCCCCCAGGTTCCCAACCGCAGTGACAATTCGCATTCCGTCTTTTTCCCTCAGCCTCACCACAGCATAGCCGGTTTCCGGGCTTGCGTAGACAATCCGCTCAACAGTTCCTTCGAGGGTGGTCTCATCTAAGTTCATGTTGCCTCAAGGTTATGAAATCACCAAAAAAGCCGCTTTTCCCTGCTCAGAAGCTTTTTTTGAGCTGTCAGCTGTCCGTTGTCAATCGTCAGTTCTAACTACCAATTCACGTCATTCGATTGGAAATCAAATTCCCTGCGCCCGTTACTTGAATAGCCGTGGATGCGTCAATCCTAATCTTCATACAACGAACCACGGACCACGAGCAAAGACTTTTGGCTCAGAGCTTCCTTTTTCCGCTTTCAGACCTATCGGCGTGTGCTGCCTGAGATTAACAAGGAGGAGAAGGCGGGTCAAGGTCTCCAAAGCAGAAGCTGTACGGACCATCTGAGAGTGGCACGTAGACCGGAGGGTTACTATGAACCTCGAGTCCTGTAAGGCGGGATGGTCCTCAAGCCTCTGAAGGGTTAGGACGGAAGTTTGACTTTTTCAGCGCGGAAACTGTAAACTTGACCGTCATGAAAAGATCTATCCTGCCTTGGATCATCCTCGTTCTCTCATTACTTTACCCCAATCACGCCCTATGGGGACAAGACTTTCCCAAACCCAAGGGCCTCGTGAACGACTTTGCTGAGGTAATCCCTCAGAGTGAGAGACAGAGGATGACTATCCTGGCCACTGAGGTCCTTCAAAAAACCGCGACTTCGGCTGTCGTTGTGACCGTGCCAACTGTCGGAGATTCAGATATCGAGACCTACGCGAACGAACTCTACGAGGCCTGGGGAATTGGCAAAAAGGGCGAGGACAAGGGAGTGCTCATCCTTCTCGCATTAAAGGAACGAAGGATACGGATCGAAACCGGGTATGGGGTTGAAGGGATTCTACCAGACGGCCGTGTAGGAGAGATTCTGGACACATATGCGATTCCCCTCCTTAAGAAAGAACAATATGGCAAGGGACTTTACAATGCTTTAGCGGTCGTGAGCGCGGTCATCGCAAAAGATGCCAATGTCGAACTGACCGGCAAGATCAAAGTCTACAGGGCCGATCGACGTGTGCCTCGTCGAATCGGCTTCGGCTCCCTGATATTCATCATTCTCATTTTATCCTTCTTTCTTCGGAGAGGGAGAGGTGGTCTTCTCCCGCTTTTGCTCCTGAGCTCTATGGGAGGAAGAGGCGGATTCGGGGGAGGGTTCGGAGGATTCAGTGGCGGATTCGGAGGATTTGGTGGTGGCATGAGTGGTGGGGGTGGCGCCACCAGGGGGTTCTAGACGAGGAAGGAGCCCCCGGCCCCGCGGGATCTGAGCCCAGAGGCTGAACAGGAGTAGGAAAGCATGTCAAGGATACCCAAGGAACCGGAAGAGATCTTTCAGGAGTTTGCTGAGGATTACCAGGCCATTTTCGGAAACGATCTGAAATCGATCATCCTATACGGAAGCGGGGCCCGGGGAGAGTACATGCCCAAGAAGTCGGACCTCAACTTCCTCATTGTCATCACTGAATCGGCCATGGACCGGCTCCGTGAGGCCCTCCCTTTGATCGGGAAGTGGCGAAAACGGCGCGTGAACATCCCTCTCTTTCTGACAGAGGAGTATATCGCCTCGTCTCTAGACGCATTCCCCGTGGAATTTTTGAATCTTAGTGACAGTCACGTACTCGTCTTCGGCAAGGATATTTTGGGGGAACTCTCCTTTGACAAGAAGAACATCCGACTCCAGTGTGAGCGCGAATTGAAGGGCAAACTCCTTCTTCTGCGAGAAGCCTACCTCGACTCAGAGGGAAAGGCTCGAGGTCTCGGACAGGTCGCTTCTGCCTCTCTGACTAGTTTCCTCTCGCTCTTTCGGGCCCTTCTCTTTCTGCGAGACCGAGAGATTCCTCGACGCAACAGTGACCTTATTTCAACTGCGGCAAAAGAGCTAGGATTTGATGAGAGTCCGTTTACAGATCTTTTGAGGGTCAAGGAGGGGACGGTGAAACTCCCCCGAGAAAAAATGGAGGAAACCGTTGAGGTGTACATGAGGACAATTAGAGAGATATGGAAAAGGGTAGACCAACTAGAGATGGAGGAGGGGTAAGTATGAAGAAGTCTCTGATCGTCATCGGCGTCATTGCACTGATCGTCTTGATCTTCTTTCTTTCTATCCGCGGCACATACAATCGCCTGGTTGGTCTGGACGAAGGGGTGAAGACGGCATGGGCTCAAGTCGAAAATCAGCTTCAGCGCCGTCTCGACCTGATTCCCAATTACGTCGAGACTGTGAAGGGATATGCGAAGCAGGAGAGAGAGGTACTGATTCAAGTGACTGAAGCTCGGGCGAAAGTGGCGGGCGCAACCTCTGTGGAGGGAAAGATCGGGGCCAACAATGAACTCAGCTCTGCCCTCGCAAGGCTTTTGGTGGTCGTTGAGCGTTACCCTGATCTCAAATCCAACCAGAACTTCATGCGTTTGCAGGATGAACTGGCAGGCACGGAAAACCGTATCGCGGTGGAACGGCGACGCTATAATGAAGCTGTCCGTCTGTACAACACAAAGATTCGGAGTTTTCCCACCGTCCTTTATGCCGGCATGTTGGGGTTTGGAAGGGCCGACCTTTTCCAGGCTCCTGAAGGCGCGAAGGAACCCCCCAAAGTCACGTTCTAGAAACTATTTGCCGAATCAGAGTGACCCGATGGTATGATCCATGGGTACCGAAAGGTTTCCGAGGGAAAAGGTCAAGGGGATCCAGGATAAAGGTTAAGGGAGAAGTCCCTCTTCCTTTCACGTCTGTTCTCTCCTGAAGCGGTTCCCAATGGGCTCTTGCCCAAATAGCTCTGGAACAATTGGATGACGGCTTTGTAAGATTATTACATCAGAAAGTGGGGAGGGAAGCTCTGAGCCAAAAGTCGTCGCTCCTGGTTCGTTGTCCGCTTTCATCAGACAAAAATCGAGAGAAGCAATTCGGGCAAGAGCCCGTGAAGACCCGACCTTGGAGAAAAGAGATGGCTGAGCTGAAACAGATGTATCGGCGCATTATGGATGACCATTTCCCTGACAAGATGACGATCACCTTTGGTGATCAAAAACTCCTTTACAAGAAACGGACCTGGAAAATTCCTGACGAGAAAAGTGGCGAACTGATCGAAAAAGGCCTTCGTTACGGTGAAAACCCGGACCAGGAAGCCGCCCTCTACGAACTGGTTAATGGCAACCTGGTTCTAGGTGAATGTACTTTTATCGAGCCAGGGCATGGCCTCGTGAGTTCACTGGAAGAAAAGGATCTACTTCAATTCGGTAAGCATCCGGGGAAAATCAATCTGACCGATGTTGACAATGCGCTCAACATTCTGAAATTCCTCACCAGGAGGTCCGCCGCGGTGATCATGAAGCACAACAACCCCTGCGGGGCCGCCTATGGTGACACACTGCCAGAGGCCTATGAGAGGGCCAATATGGCTGATCGAATCGCTGCATTCGGGGGCTGCGCAGCCTTTAACCGCGCCCTGGACAAAACCACCGCCGAAATAATCAGCCAGAACTATCTGGAGGTTGTGGTGGCTCCTGAATTCGAGGAGGGGACGTCTGACATTCTGAGTAAGAGAAAAAACCTGAGAATTGTTCAGATTAAGCGGATCGATCGTCTCCACGAATACCAGCGGTTGCCTTTTGTTGAGTTCAAGTCACTCATTGACGGTGGCATCATCCTACAGCGGTCTCCCATGAACCGCATTATCACGCCTTCGGATTTCCTCCCTGCCGTTGCCGCCTATGGAGGAAAGGAATACCGAATCGAGCGCTCCCCAACACCTCAGGAAGAAGAGGACATGCTTTTCGGATGGAGTGTGGAGCAAGGGATCAGTTCCAATTCGGTTATTTATGTCAAAGATGGCGCTACCGTTGCGATCGGAACGGGCGAACAGGATCGGGTCGGAGTGGCCGAAATTGCCATTTTCAAAGCTTATACCAAATGCGCTGACGCTCTGTGTTTCAAGACTCAAGGCATTCCATACAAGACACTTGAGGCCGAGATCCTAGAGGGGAAACGCTCCGCCAATGATAAAGACCAGATCGAAGCGCAGGTTAGGGACATCCGGGCAGGTCTCAAAGGGGCCGTCATGGTGTCTGACGCGTTCTTCCCGTTTCGTGATGGTGTCGATGTCGCTATTGCGGAGGGAATCACCGGGGTCATCCAGCCAGGCGGATCAGAACGTGACTATGAGGTCATCGAGGCCTGTAACGCGGCCGATCCTCAGGTCACGATGGTGTTCACGGGGCAGCGAGCCTTTAAACACTGATGAGGGAGAAAATACTGCTGCCTCTTCGTTCCCATGCCCCCGGGATGGCCTTTTCCAGCCGTTTTTCTCTTTCCTTTCTTGCTACAATTCTCCAAGTCTAGTAGGATGAAAAGCGGCAGAATCGTGCCATTTCAGGAGACTTAGAGGCTGCAATGGGGGTATTCCAATGCACAAAAGACAAATTATCGTTCTCGGTGTTATCCTTGCCTTGATGACGTCTTTTTCCATCGTTTGCGCCGACGAAGAGACAAAGATATCGACTCTTGAGGTCGTCGGTCACGCTAAGATCATGGCGAAACCAAATACTGCCACCCTTTCTTTTGCCGTAGAGACGAGCGCCAAAAACGCTCAGGAGGCTGTGCAGGAAAACGCTAAGCAGACCGAGATGTTATTGGAGGTTCTCAGAAGAACCTTGGCCAAAGAAGACCGGTTGAACACCTCAGGTTATTCCGTCTCTCCCGTGTATCAAAAAGAAAACCGAATGCGCGTTGCCGGGTATCGCGTGACGAACACGGTCATGGTGGAGACGAAACATTTTGCTGGACTCGGCGCGCTTATTGATGAGGCGGCCAATGCCGGGGCGAATCGGATGGGAGGTCTCCGATTCAGCCACGACCGTGAAGAGGAGCTCCGGGCACAGGCTGCGGTCGAGGCTGTTCATCAAGGGATGAGAACGGCTGAGAAATTGGCAAAAGCGGCTGGAGTCACCATCAAAAGAATGCTGAAGATGAGCTACTCACCCAGGGAACGTATCTTTCCCATGGCAGAGGCCAGAGCTTTACAGGCTCCGAGCCCTCGAACCCCAATCGAAATCGGAGAAATTCCCATCGATTCCAGCGTTACGATCGTTTTCGAGGTTAACTAATCTTCTGTTGTACATGCCACTCGGTTCTCACAATGATCAGTAACCTGGTAGTTTTGGCTCAGAGCGCCTAGCGTACCGCCTTCTGCTCGATCCAGATCTTGCGGGGATTCATCAACGAAGAGGAGGCTCTGCGAGATGACAGATGCAACCGTAGAACTCATTCGCGAACTCACCGAGGCATCGGGAGTTCCGGGTTACGAACAAGAAGTCCGTGATATCATTCGACGTCACCTTCAGGACATCACGAGGATAGAGAACGACCGGCTTGGCAGCATCGTATGCCGCAAGGAGGGTGAAGCCGCTAGCCCCCGCGTCATGCTTGCGGGACACATGGACGAAATCGGATTTCTGGTCAAGCTCTTTACTGACGAGGGTTTTATCAAATTCAGTCCTCTGGGCGGTTGGTGGAGCCACGTGATGCTCGCCCAACGCGTGGTCATCAAGACCCGAAAGGGCGACATCTGGGGCATCATTGGCTCAAAACCGCCGCACATTCTGACAGAAGAGGAACGAAAAAAGCTACAAGAGCCCAAGGATATGTACATCGACGTGGGTGCGACTTCTGCGGACGAAGTAAAGGCCCTTGGCATTCGCCCCGGAGATCCCATCATTCCAATCTGTCCCTTTACCCCCCTAGGAACGGGAAAGACTTACATGGCCAAGGCCCTGGACGACCGTCTCGGGTGTGCCCTGTTCATCGATGTGATCAAGAAACTCGTCAGAGAAAAACATCCCAACACGGTCTTCGGCGTCGGTACGGTCCAGGAAGAGGTGGGCCTTCGCGGGGCACAGACGAGCTCCTGGATTGTCGAACCGGATGTCGGACTCACGATGGAGATCGGGATCGCCGGAGACGTGCCAAATGTCAAGAAAGAAGAGGTCCAGGAGAAACTCGGTAAGGGGCCGGTCATTGTAATCCGCGATGCAAGCATGGTTCCCAATCTCCGCCTCCGTGATCTCGTTGTGACCACCGCCGATGAGCTAAAGATCCCTTACCAGTTCGAACTTCTCGAGGGCGGTGGCACAGACTCGGGAGCCATTCATCTCCATCGGCAGGGAGTCCCAAATCTCGTCATCGGGGTGCCGACCCGACATATTCATAGCCACGCCGGCATCTTTCATCGCGAAGATTATGACCATGCAGTAAAACTCGTCACTGCCGTAGTCAAAAGACTTGATGAAGAGACAGTCACGAGTCTCACCGAGTAGTCGAAAACCGCGGCGAGGGCCGAAATACCCTTTGCCACGGCCAGATCGACCTACTTGTGATTCAGCCGGTCAGTTCCGCTCATCTCCCAGCCGTGGATCCTTGAAAAGAAGGAACCCACAGTCTCGGTTTATTTGAAACGCAAATCAAAGCTTTTTGGTCACCTTTTCACGCAGGAGTTCATCTTGATAGTTATTAAAGGCGGCCTCCTCGGGGTAAGATAATAGGGATTCACTCTATCCTTAACCCCGAAACACGAAAGGAGGCCTATCATGAGATTCTATTGTGGTATTGATTTACATGCAAGGGATTGTTTTGTGTGTGTCATCGATGATCAGGACAAGATCCATCTGAAGTCCAAGGTGCCGAATCATCTTCCAAGCATCTTGGATCGGCTTGAGGCGTTCTCTCCCCGGCCCTCAGTGGTGGTCGAATCGACCCTCAACTGGTATTGGCTTGTAGACGGTCTCGGGGAGGCTGGATTCGAGGTGAAGTTAGCCCACACGTTGGGTCTTTATATGATCACCGGGGCCAAAGTCAAAACGGACCGAAGAGATGCCTTTAGCTTGGCGAGGCTACTGAGGCTTGGTGCGATCCCTGAGGCCTATATCTACCCCAAGGACAAACGTCCCATTCGGGATCTTTTGCGTCGAAGAAACCGCCTGGTTTTCTTGCGGGCGGCCGTATATGGCGATTTGAGGCGGACTTTACTCCAGTACGGTCTTTTTGGTTACTCCCGGGATGAGATCAAAGGGCTCAGTAAAGCCGAGATTGTCCAGAACTTTGAGCATCCGGTTCTTCGATTGAGTGGTCAGCTCCAGCTTGAGCGAATCAGTCTTTACAGCCGACAGATCAAGGATGTACGGTGCGGATGGCTTCCGCCCCTACCGTGAGGATCGAGTCGGATCGGCAAGGATGATGGCGGCTAAATCACAATCTCTGCCAACAAATCCCTTTTCAAAGGGAACAGGAGAAGACTATCCGTTTGACAGGCCGCCTTTAATGGATGTATTCATCAGGGTGCCTCTCTCGCTTGGGCCTGCTTTCCGTCGATGAAGCCTCGTGACCGGGGTCTTATCGGTCAGAGGACTGGCGGTTTGAGATTGTTGAGAGTAACGTTATGAAAGGGCGGCCAGTTCCTTCTCTGCTTTCTTCGCCCAGCCATCAGCACCGCATTCCTTGAAAATATCCCTCGCCTCCTTCAGTTTCTCTTTGGCCTTTGATGGCATGCCTTTTCGTTTATACAATTCGGCATAAAGGGCATAATCGCCTGCCAAAAACCATCTCATGCCATTCCTTTTGTCGGTTTCGATAGCCTCCTTGATCCAGTTCTCCGCATCAGATATGTGCTCCTCGTCGATATTTAGAAGGATCTCACCGATATATCTCGCCATCCAGACTTGAAAGACCTTGAATTTGTTGGCCTTATAATATCGGACCAGCTCACTCAGGTCGACGTCTCGATCTCCTTCTAATACCTTTACTCTCGCTACAGCGACTTCAAACAGTTTCATCATCGAGGGTAACATCTTCCCAGGTTCCAGAATCGAGAGCCCTCTTTGATAGTAATCTTTTGCTTCTTCATATTTTCCCAAATCAAAGTACATATCACCTAATGAAAGAGCTCCCAGGGATCCCCAGACGAGAACACCTGTTCTTTCGCAAAAATCTAGCCCCTTTAGCAGACTGGTTTCTGCCTCATCGAACAATCCCTTGTAATAACAGGACATACCATAAGCGTTAAACGCCGTTCCCTCGACAAACATGGCGCCAATTTCCTTTGCCATTTGTAATGTTTCTTCGCTTATTTGATGGGCGCGATCGATCTTTCCCTGGTAACTATAACTCAGAGATTCGCTAGCCGTCACAATTGGTATCGCAATCAAATCGTTTGCTGCTCTGCTCAAATCGAGGCATTTCACGAGGGACTCGAGACTTCTTTCAAATTCGCAATTATGGCTGAGGTGGCTCCCAAGGTAAAAGCTCGAAAACCACAAGGGCATGTAGAACGACATCGGGTCATCCGCTTTTTCCGAAATCTTAGAGACTTCGTCTAGATGTCCAAATCCTTTCTGATGATCCTCCTCGACCCAGAGACTATACAGCCCAATGGCAATATGAATCCCCGGAAGCCTCTTTTGATAATTCAGCTTCAAAGCCAAATCGACGATGGGAGCGACAGTCTTTTTTGCCTCGACAAGACGACTCGAGGTCGTATAGTAACCCGCAAGAACCGTCCTGGCATCGATGATCTTCCTTTGCGTCGCATCTGTTTTCGGCAATCTCTCCACACAGAAGACTCTTTTCTTGCCATATTCAATCGCATCGCTATAGGAACCCGCCCTCGCAGCCTTTTTGCCTGCCAACTCCGAGTACTCAGCCGCCTTCTCATAATTCTCGCTTCGGATGAAATGTTCCGTAAGAACCCCGCACTGTTCATCGATATTCCCCGTGTATAACCGCTCGATAGCCCGGCCGATCCTCTCATGAAGCTTCCGCTTTCTGCTGGTGAGCAGAGAGTTATAGACCACCTCCCGTGTCAGCGCATGTTTGAAAACGTAGGTCGATTGAGGGTATATCCCTCTCTCATAGATAAGCTCCGAATCCTTGAGAGCGGATAGATGGGCGAGTAACTCCTGCTCAGGAAGGCCTGCGACCCGTTCGATTAGCTCGTGGCCGAACTCCCGCTCGATGACCGACCCCGTGCGAAGCACTTCTTTCGCACCCTCGGGCATCGAATCAACCCGGGCCATAATCACATCCTGGATGGTCGAGGGGATCGTCACGTCCCGAAGATTCTTACCCAAGTGCCATCTGTTATCTTTTTTCTGAATGATCTTCAGATCCTTTAAGGATTTCAGGAGCTCCTCGATGAAAAAGGGGACCCCCTCTGTCTTTTCCAGAATCAACGCCTCCAGAGGCGGATCAAGCTCCTCCGTACCCAGAAGATGAGATACCATCCTGAGGCTTTCCCGGTTGGAGAGCCGATTCAAGTTCAGCTGGCTGTGATACGATCTTCCACCCCAGGTATGCACGAACTCTGGCCTGTAAGTAAAAATCAATAAGACCCTTGCACCCGATATGCTGTCCAGTAGGTCCTTCGCAGACTCTTCGGAGCTTTTGTCAATCCAGTGGAGGTCCTCAACGGCCATGATCAGGGGCCGGATTTCCGAACCCTTGAGGACGACTCGTTTGAGTGCCTCAATGATCCGCTCTTTCCTCGCTTCAGGGCTCAGGGGGATCTTGTCGATACCGCTCTCTTTGACCGCCAAGAGCTCCAAAAGATAGGGAAGCGTTGAGGCTTCATCCACCCCCAATAGGTTCAAACCCTTTTCGACCTTTTCCCTGATCTCGAAATCCCTGTCACCCTCCTCGATATCGAAGTTCGACTTCAAGATGTCTATGTGCGGATGATAGGCCACGCCTCTGCTGTAAGAGAAGCATCTTCCCTCCAAAAAGGTGACATTCTCGCTGGAAACAGCCTTCCGGAACTCATACAAGAGCCTGGATTTCCCCACCCCGGCCTCAGCGATGATGGAAAAGGCCTGACCCCTGCCTGCCTTGGACCGTTCAAACCCATCCAGCAGAAGCTCAAGTTCCCGCTCCCTGCCTACAAACGGAGTGAGACCACGCTCGGCACTGACGTCAAACCTAGTCCTTCGGGTGCTGGGGGCAATCACCCGGTAGATCTTGACCAGCTCTTGCTTGCCCTTAACCTCTTTGGCCCCAAGCGCCTCAAAACGAAAGAATCCCTCGGTGAGCCTGAACGTCTCCTCAGTCACATAGGTCGTGCCTGGTTCTGCTAGCCCCTCCATCCTGGAAGCTAGATTCACCGTGTCTCCCACGGCCTTGAACTCAACCCGAAGGTCATTGCCCAGGGTGCCCACCACCACAGGACCGGTGTGAATCCCAATTCGCATTTTGATGGGCAATATACCGCCCCGGCGTTGCTTTATCCTGTCGCTGAACCTGGCCATCTCCCGGTGGATAGCATAACCAGATCGGATGGCCCGTTGAGGGGCGTCCTCCAAAGCAATGGGGGCTCCAAAAAGGGCCATAATCCCGTCACCGGTCATCTCGTTGACCGTGCCCTCATAGTCGTGGACCTTGTGAATGAGGATCTCGTAGACCTGGTCCATGATGGCGTAGGCTTCCTCAGGGCCGAGTCTCTCAGAAAGACGAGTAAACCCCTCCATATCGCAGAACATCACGGTGACCTGTTTACGCTCCCCCTCAATCTTATCCTTCTGGGCTAGGATCTTTTCGGTCAGGCTCTTGGGAAGATACCGTTGAATCTTGGCTAGCTTTTCATCGAAGGAGACGTCCGTAGGGGATGGCTTCGAGGGAAGGCTTAAGTTGTGGCCACATTCGCCACAGAATCTCATGCCCAGGGGGATTTTAGCTCCGCAATTGGGGCACGTGAGTTCCATTTTAGCTCCACATTGCTCACAGAACTTCACCCCTTCGCGATTATCAAACTGGCACTTCGGGCATCTCATTTCTGGCAGCCCTCACGCTTAAACGAACAGAAATCCGTCCCTTCCATTCCTGAGGAAACGAGCTCCACATCAACTCAGCCTCCACTGTGTGCGATTCCCAGCTGGAGGTCAGCGGGAGATTCAAACCCATAGTAGCAAATCCAAAAATCAAGTCAATCTTCTTTCCCACCCCCCTCCGGAAATGCTGCTGGGCCGTTGATTTCCCTCAAGAAACTTGACGGAATTTTGTAAGTTATTGATAGTTAATTGAAAATGGGTTTTCAGCGGGGATACCGACAAGGAAGTGCGGTGGAAAAAGGATACAAAAATACATCGACGCGTAAATAGCAAAGCACGCCTCCATGCGACCAATATGATCATCCAGCCGAGGTTGGTCTC
>JABAOC010015282.1_pt4 | contig 20076 bp, 21 predicted proteins | sample 7062161 | NCBI WGS metagenome assembly JABAOC01 (sample SAMN14538625, study PRJNA623070) | marine sediment metagenome | biome: marine biome [ENVO:00000428]; feature: marine pelagic biome [ENVO:01000023]; material: deep marine sediment [ENVO:00002113] | place: India: Gulf of Khambhat ... | reverse complement strand
TTCCTGAGTCTCATCAAGGAGGGACTGGAAAGACAGAGAAATTTGCTTAAGGAGATAATGGATAGCCGAATCTCCAATGTGGAAAGATTGGAGGCAGTCGTCTCCAAATTTTTTGCGTACGTGGGAGAAAATAGAGAGTTCATGCGCATTGTACATTCCGAGTCCCAAAAGCTATACGCCACTACTTTGAGGGAAGTTCGTTCTTATATTAAGAAAGAGCACAGAAAGACGATGGAAGGGATAGCCTCGATAGTGCAGGAGGGAATAAGATCCGGGGAGTTCCGGAAAGTTGAGCCAACCCTGGCAGCAGCCTCTTTTATGGGAATAATCAGGTCGGTAATCTTCGACTGGTTGGTTAAGGACGAGAAAAATCCTCCGGATAGATACAAACCAATGGTAATGGACATTTTTCTTAAGGGGATTGGCAAATGATGCGCATTCGGGTTAAAGCAATTTCCAGTATCGTTATTCTTATATTTTTCCTTTTGTCTCTGCCTGGCTCGGCCGAGGAGATAGAGGAACTGACGCTGGAGAAAAGTATCGAGGTCGCCCTGGCGGGAAATAAACGGATCCTGGCGGTAAAGGAGCGACTGGGAATAGCAGAGGGAGAATTGATCGTGGCCAGAGCCGGTTTCTTGCCCACGCTCTCTCTGGGAGCCGACTATCTTCGGCTGGGTGAAGGGCAGAAAATCTCAGTGGGGGGAGGAAGTGATGTTGTCGTCAGGGGGCAGGATACGTATACTGCTACGGCAACGATTGAACAGCCTATCTTCACCTGGGGGAGAATCAGGAATAGTTACAAACAGGCTAGTTCAAATCGGAGGATAAGCGAGGAAGATTATAGAAGAGAAAAGAATCTTCTTAAGTTCCAGGTAACCGAGTCTTTCTATAATCTTATCCTGGCGGGGGAGCTATTGCAGCTTTCCCGGGAGTCGTATGCTCAGATGGAGAGACATTTGCGACAGGTGGAGAAGCGTTATGAAGACGGGTTAGCATCCAAATTTGACCTCCTGCGCGCCAGAGTTGAGCTTTCCAACCTTAAGCCCCAGTTAATCAGGTCGAGGAACAGTCTGACGCTGGCGGAAAACCGCTTCAAGTCATTGCTGGGATTCCCTTCCCGGAGAGAAGTGAGACTGCGGGGCGAACTCAAATACGAAGCAACGGAGATAAAACTTCCCCGGGCCGTAGAGGAGGCTTTAAGAAGTAGGCCGGAAATTATCTCTCTAAAGGAACAGGAAAATGTCGCTCTCGCCCGCGTCCGGCTGGCGAGCGCCTCTAATAAGCCGCTCCTTTCAGCCATTTACAATTACCAGTTTCAGAAGCCCTTCCACTGGAAAGATGAGTGGGGAAAGGAATGGAATGCCATGGTAGTTCTGCAGTTTCCAATTTTCAGCGGGTTTTCCACAAGGGGGAAAGTTCTGCAATCCCTGTCGCAACTGAGAGAGACGGAGTATAACTCGCAACACAAGAACGAAGAGATTGAACTTGAGGTGAGAGAAACATACCTTAGCCTGCGCCAGGAAGAAGAGACAATTATGTCTCAGCGGGAAAATGTGGACCAGGCGGAAGAGGCGATGCGCATTGCCGAAAAAAGGTACACTGGCGGGCTGATAACTAACTTGGAATTTATGGATACTCAGCTGGCAATGACCGAGGCCAAAACTGCCTACTTGCAGGCTCTGGCAGATTATCAAATAGCAGAGGCAAAGCTTGAAAAAGCAATGGGCAGGTGAGGTTAAAATAAAAGATAGTTTGTTCATCCTTGGGAATATGTGCTCGGGATTTGGTTCGCTCATGCCGTTAGAACAAGAAGTACTTCTGGGACAAGAGTAATATAGATAGAGAAACAGCATACGGTTGTTAAATGAGGAGAAAGGCTAAGAGTTCTAACGGTACTCGCTAACAATTTTTTGCTCTTCGAGCACCGCCAAAAATCTTTGTAGCTGCAGAGCGATAGCTCTGCTGAAAAGAAGCAAAGCTTACGCTTTGCGGCTACAATCTTCGATTTTTGGCTAAAAATTCTAATGCTTGCTTCACCAAATTCCTTCGCATTAGGGAAGAGTCAGGTGTCCTTGTTTTTTGGCCAAAATTCCTAAAGTCTTCGCAAACTATATTTCAAATCCTCGGATGTTAAAAGACGGGGATGGTTTTATGAATGGGGTAATGGATAAATTGAGGACGAAGAAAATAGGAGTGCTTTGTGGAGGAATTTCTCAAGAAAGGGAGATTTCTCTCAAGACGGGAGAGGCTATTTACAAAGCTTTGGTTTTCCTGGGGTTGAATGCGTCCAAGCTCGATGTGGATAGAGATATTGCTTCAAGGCTGGCTGGGGAGGGGATAGACCTGGCGTTCATCGCGCTGCACGGGAAGATGGGAGAGGACGGGACAATTCAAGGGCTTCTGGAAATGATGGGCATTCCTTATACAGGTTCGGGAGTATTGGCCAGCGCGTTGGCTCTGGATAAAGTCTATACCAAAAAAGTTTTCAGTTACCATAACCTGCCTATGGCAAAATACAAGGTGCTGGAAAAAAAAGTGGAAACTCCTGGCGATATCCTGGGAGAGATGGACTACCCCGTAATCATAAAACCGGCCAGGGAAGGTTCAACCATCGGGGTGAGCATAGTCCGGGAAGCGAATGGTCTGGATGGCGCGATAAGTCTGGCTTTTGGGTATGGAGACAAGATAATAATCGAAGAATATATTGAAGGAAAAGAAATTACGGTAGGAATTCTGGGCAACGAGCCTCTGCCGGTAATAGAAATTATACCAAAGACAACATTTTACGACTATCGGGCGAAGTATGAGCCCGGGATGTCCGAGCACATTGTGCCCGCTAAATTGCCCCGACAGCAGTACGAATTGGCCCAGTCTCTGGCTCTTTCTGCTCATTGTGCCCTCGGGTGTGAAGGCGCCACTCGCGTAGATATGGTAATAGACGAAAAAGGCAAAATTTATCTTCTGGAAATCAATACAATTCCCGGGATGACGGAGACCAGTCTTCTGCCGGAAGCTGCCGCCGTTGCCGGGATCGATTTTAAACAGCTGGTGGTAAAGATTCTGTCTTATGCTCTGGATTGAGGGTTGATGCAAATTGGAAATTAAAAGATGGCAAAAAAGGATTTTATGGAAGAGACGAATTATTAGAGTTTTAAGATTCATTTTATTATCGGTCACGCTTATTTTTTCGGGATACGGAATTCATAAATTTCTCATTTATTCTCCTTACTTCAAAATAGAAAAAATAGAAATAGAAGGGAACCGGGACATCGATAAGAAAGAGATTGAATCGTTACTGGATATAAGGAAAGGAGATAATATATTCAAAGCTAAGTTAAGACAGACAAAAGAGAAATTAGGGAGTTTGAAACAGATTAAGGAGATAGATATCCATCGCGATTTCCCTGACAGGATAGTCCTGAAAATTACGGAGAGAGTTCCTATTGCCCGCATTGATAAAGGAGATAGCGTTGGTTCTAATAGAGTGAAGTTAGTAGACAGAGAGGGTGTAACGTTTTCGGGGAAGGCCAGAGATTTGCCCAGAATTCTGGGAACTAAAGATGCGGTTAACAGGAAAGAAGTGGTGAGTTTTCTGGCTAAGCTTATGGCCGTTGACTTTCAGTTTTACAAGAAAATCTCATATATAGACGGCAGGAACCGAAGAAAAGTTGAACTGAAAACGGACGAGGCCGTATTTATCTGGGGGCCCGTGGGAAAGGAAACGGAAAACCAATTGCAAAAGAAGTTGACTTATCTGAATTTGGTCCTCCAGGATTTGCAGAAGAATAGGAAAAATTTTAACTATCTTGACCTGCGTTTTCTGAAAGAAGGGAAAGGGGAAATAATCGTAGGCTGAAAAGACAGGTTGTTCATCGCTTGAGGAATTTCTTGACGCCAAGTAATTTGATAGTAAAAAAAATATGTGATTGGGGAGAAAATGAAACAGAAGACAGTCGTTGGTCTTGACGTAGGGTCAAGCAATATTTGCGCTCTTGTGGGCAAAATTACGCAGAAGCCGGAAGTGGAAATAATAGGGTCGGCCAGGTTACCCTGCCGTGGTTTACGCAACGGCGTGGTGGTAAACATTGAGGAGACTACCCGGGTAATTGGTCAGGCCGTAGATGAAGCCCAGGGAGTGGCAAATACTTCGATTAAAACGGTTTACGTGGGAATCGAAGGCGGTCATATCGAAAGTTTTAATCATCAGGGAGCAATTATGATTTCCCGTTCCGATAAAGAGATCGCTGAAGAGGATATATTGAGAGTCATCGATTCAGCCCGGGCAATTCGCCTGTCTCCGGAGAGAGAAATCATTCATACCCTCCCCCAGGGCTTCGTGGTGGACGGGCAGAAGGGAGTAATGGATCCGGTAGGAATGGAAGGTAGTCATCTGGGAGTCCACGTGCACATTGTAACCGGGGTCTCCACCACCATAAATAACCTGGTTAAATGTATCAATAGAAACGGTCTGGAAGTAGAAGATATAGTGTTGAGTGTATTAGCTGCTGCCGAAACCGTAGTTACCCCGGAAGAGAAAGATCTGGGATGCCTGCTTATAGATTTTGGCGGACAAACCGTGGATTTAGCCATCTTCGTTGAAGGAGCACTCAAGGCCACCAGAGCACTCCCTATCGGAAGTGACATCATTACAAAAGACATAGCTCACTGTCTCCACGTGCCCCTCTCGGAGGCAGCAAGGATTAAGAGGGAATTTGGCTGTTCCGAAATGAAGATGATTCCCGACAACGTGGAAATAAATATCCTGGGTATGGACGGCAAAACCCGGCAGACCATCCTGACCAGTAGACTCTGCGAGATTATCGAGCCGCGGGTTGAAGAAATCTTTACTTTTGTTCGTGAAGAGATGGCAAAAATAAGCAGGGAGAATTTAATACCCGCGGGAGGAATTTTAACCGGAGGCGGCGCTTTGCTTCGCGGTGTTAAAGAGGTTAGCGAAGACGTTTTGGACCTACCTATGAGAATGGGCATACCCCAGAATGTGGAGGGGCTTTCAGAGGTTATCGGTAGTCCGGACTATGCTACAGCCATCGGTTTGATCAAATATGCCCAAAAAGAAGAATTTCCTATTTATGAGAGGAGATTCGTGGGAAGAAAGGGAGGTTCTTTCTTCCGCAGGATAAAAGAATGGCTTGAGGAGATCTTTTAGACGAAGCGGGGGAGTCCATAATTTTTGGAATCTGTGCCTGTGACTGGAAATGGAAAATAATAGAGTTGACCCCGTTTTTCGGGAGGTGGCGATGTTAAAATTTAAACAGGACGTTGACCTTACTGCAAACATAAAAGTTATAGGCATCGGTGGCGGAGGAGGCAATGCAGTCAATCGCATGGTTGCTTCAGAAATAAAAGGAGTGGAGTTTATTGCCGCAAATACCGATGCTCAGGCGCTGCGTGATTCTCTGGCGGGATACCGCTTACAATTAGGCGCAAATCTCACCAAAGGTTTAGGTGTGGGTGGGGATCCTGAGAAAGGCCGCCAGGCCGCCGAAGAAGACAGGGATGCAATCAGGGAATCTCTGGAAGGGTCTGATATGGTATTTATCACCGCCGGTCTGGGAGGAGGAACCGGGACAGGAGGTGCGCCGGTTGCTGCGGAGATAGCCAGGGAAGTGGGGGCTCTGACTGTAGGAGTGGTAACCAAGCCATTTATGTTCGAAGGTCCCATTCGCTTCAAACAGGCTGAAGAAGGACTGAAAAACATGAAGAGAAAAGTCGATACCCTGATCGTTATTCCCAACCAGAGACTGTTTGCCATAATTGATGAGACTACGCCTGCTCTGGACGCTTTTAAAGTGGCAGATGATGTTCTCCGCCAGGCAGTACAGAGTATCTCAGAGATTATTACCTCACATGGAATGATTAATGTCGATTTTGCCGATGTGAAGACCATTATGGTTGGTGCCGGAGAGGCATTGATGGGAATGGGTTGGGCGCGGGGGAAGGATAGAGCAGTCAAAGCGGCTAAAGCAGCCATAAATTGCCCTTTGCTGGAAGATGTTTCTATTGCCGGCGCCAAGGGTATTCTGGTTAATATCACGGGAAACAGAGATATCACTATGTTTGAAATCAAAGAGGCAATGGACTTGATTCACAATGCTTCTGCCTCGGGAGCGAACGTATTCTTTGGTCAGGCATTCGATGAGAGCCTCAAAGATGTAGTAAAAATCACTGTAATTGCTACCGGCTTTCCTCCCCCGCGACCTCTTCTGGAAGAAAAACTGCGACAGGAAGAGTTAGCCGGGGATTTATGGGAATACAACAAGAGGCAATCATTGACGGAGCCCGGCTACCTTAAGGAAAACCTGCGAGTGCCCGCTATTCTGCGGAGAAAAAAGAGGTACCGGTAATTTTTGGGATTTTCGGGAGCTAAGATGCAAATTGGTGACCTTTTACGCGAAATGGTAGACAAGAACGGTTCTGACCTGCACCTGCGTGTGGGAAGTCCACCAATTTTTCGCATCAATGGACGGCTTGTACGCAGTTCTCATCCCCCACTGAGTTCCAAAGAGACCGAGCGGATCGGTTTCTCTCTGCTAAGCGAGAAACAGAAACGGATTTTTGAGGAAAACCACGAGTGCGACCTGTCTTGTGCAATGGAAGGATTGGCCCGTTTCCGAATAAATATTTTCCACCAGAGAGGGACTATCCACATAGCATTTCGACTTGTGCCTTTTGAGGTCCCTGATTTTGAGCAGTTAAATTTGCCCCCGGTATTGAGAAAGATCTCGGAGAACGAGCGGGGGCTTGTATTGGTCACGGGACCGGCCGGCTGTGGCAAATCTACGACGCTCGCTGCAATTGTCGACGCTATTAATTCCACACGCGCCGTCCATATTATAACAATCGAGGACCCGATTGAATTTCTCCATCAAGATAAGAAGAGCGTTGTAACTCAAAGGGAGCTGGGAGAAGATACACTCGATTACCCGGCCGCCCTGAAACATATTGTCCGGCAGGATGCCAATGTAATCCTGGTAGGCGAAATGAGGGATTTAGCCACAATGGCGGCAGCATTGACTGCAGCCCAGTTAGGAAGCCTCGTATTATCGACGGTACATACGATTGATGCCGTTCAGACCATAACCCGTATTATAGACCTTTTCCCACCGCACCAGCAGAATCAAGTTCGCCTGCAATTGGCTGATACCCTGAAGGCAGTGATTTCCCAGAGGCTTCTCCCCAGAGCCGATGGAAAGGGCAGAATACCGGCAGTGGAAGTTCTGGTGGCTACAGCTCTGGTTAAGAAACTGATAGAAGAAAGTAGAATAGGAGAAACTTTAGGGACTATGGAAAAAGGCGATTATTACGGAATGCAAAGTTTCAACCAGGCACTGCAGAAATTGTATAGCAAGGGGCTGGTCAAGCTGGAAGATGCTTTGGCTTCTGCCAGTAATCCCGAAGAGCTTCTCTTATATATTCGCGGAATAAATTCAGGAAGTGGTGCAAAAGGATAAAAAGTTAGTAGTTAAATGGAAGACTTTTTTCTTCCCATCTCTTTTACCCCGTTAGAAGGCCCCGTCCGTAAAGGCGAGGAGGAATGTTTTCTAAATGAATGGTCTGGGAGGGGTTTAAAGTCCCTTCCAGACCTTCTAACGGGGTTTACTTCTAAGTTTCCTGTTTTGGCTGGCATTACCACTGGCAATGCAGGCAATGCAAAACTCCCGGAGAATAGAAAAGAGATAGCCCGCCGGTTAAACATACCCTATTCCGGAATCACTACCGGAGAGCAAGTACACAATAATAACATTGCCATAGTTAAAGAAAACGACCGGGGCAGAAAGTTTCCTTCTACGGACGGGCTTATTACCGACCTCCCTAATGTTCCCCTGGCCATATTTGTTGCAGACTGCCCTCCCATATTCCTTTTTCATCCGCAAAGAAAACTGGTGGGCCTCCTGCACGCCGGGTGGCGAAGTACACTCGCCGATATTTCCTCGCAAGCAGTGAAGATAATGTCGCAAGGTTTCGGAGCAAAAGCAAGGAACCTCCGCGCCGTCATTGGGCCGCACATTTGCAAAGAGTGTTATAAAGTCTCCTGGTCTCCGGTAGCGAAAGCTTTCACCGAGTGCTTTGAGTCCTGGGGAAGAGAAGTCTTGGCCTCAATAATTTCAGAATCTTCTCAATCTTCCCGGGAAAAATTTTGGTCCATCGATTTGGCCATGGCGAATTCATGCCAGCTGCAGCGAGCGGGGGTTATCGAGGAAAATATAGAGATAATTCCCGTATGCACTTATGAGGACAAAAGATTTTTTTCCTATCGCCGCGATAAGACTTCTGCCGGACGCATGATGGCAGTAATCCAAACAAATTTTTCTTGACTTATCTTTGCGCATAATATATTATTAAATATCACAGGAAATCAACATATAGCACAATATATTACTAAAAACCACGAAATATAGGAGAAAATAATGCATAAATTAATGACTATAAAAGAAGTAGCAGATTATCTTAGATTAAGTAAGGTCACAGTGTACAAAATGACGCGCGAGGGTAAGATTCCTGCCCTAAAAATCGGGAAACAGTGGCGTTACAACAAATCAGAAATCGATTCCTGGATGAAGCAAAAATCGAATAGCGAAAATCATTAAGTTCTGGAAGGGAGAAAAAATGAAAAGAATTCCAACGGCAACGGACAGGAGGGTAGCAGTAAGAGTTTTGGCGGGGATTCCTGTGAAAGTAAGAGTCAAGGATTTGCCCGATAATATTCCCACGAGTTTCTCGGGAGAGACAGCCGATCTGAGTTCCCGGGGAGCTTCGCTTCTTTTAAGCAATTCTCTGCCAGTCTCTTCCAGGATTTCATTGACTCTTGATTTGGCTTTTCCTCTTCCCCGATTAGAGACGGACGCGAAAGTCTTGTGGAATTATTTCCTGCCGAGAGATAAAAAATTTAATTGTGGCGTGCAATTTTTAGGTTTAAGGAAAGAGTATAAGAGAATATTGGAAAAATTTACAGAGGCAAAAAACAGTCTGGGGGAAACAGTCCCCGAAAGGAGAAAAATAGAAAGAAGGAAGTGCGAACGGAGAACCACGCTGCTCCCTGAATATGATTCCAATCGCCGGCGAGTGAGGAACAGGAGGTCTTCCCATCGTAGAAAAGTCCCGATGAAGCGGTTTTTTGCAAAATTGACAAACTCGGTACTGCGATTAATTCTTCTGTTCAAAAAGAGAAATATCGAATCATGATAATCATAAATAAGATATGTCAATAGGAGAAAATTTAGAAAAAATTGAAGATAAGATCCGCATCAGGTCGGAAATGGTCGGTCGGAGCCCGGGGGAGATAACTCTGGTGGCGGTGACCAAGACGGTGGAAGTGGCCAGGATGGAAGAAGCAATAACTGCGGGAGTAGATATTATTGGCGAAAGCCGCGTTCAGGAAGCAAAGGAAAAGTACGGACAATTGAAGAGTAGAGTTATCTGGCATCTGGTAGGACACTTGCAGAGGAATAAGGCAAAAGATGCTGTCAGAATGTTTGATTTGATCCATTCCGTGGACAGCGCTAAATTGGCGAAAGAGATTGACAAGCAGGCCGGAAAAGTTGGCAAGATACAGAAAATATTGATCGAAGTGAATGTGTCGGGAGAAGAATCAAAGTACGGAGTAACTCCCGAAGAAGCAATTACTCTTATTGAGGAACTCAGTCTCCTTCCCCACGTAAGGATTAAGGGACTGATGACTATGGCGCCCCTTTATGAGAGTCCGGAAGATTCTAGACAGCACTTCAGGAAATTAAAAGAACTCGGGGAAGAAATAAAAGCCAGGAATATAAAGAATGTAGAAATGGTATACCTCTCTATGGGTATGAGCAATGACTTTGAAGTGGCTATTGAGGAGGGCTCAAATATGGTGCGCATAGGAAGAGCAATCTTTGGCCCATAAATGATGATATAAGAAATAAGACTATGAGACAGAACAAAGAAAAAGAAAGAAGAAAAAAAGGAGAAAGACGCCGTCCCGGTGGAGGGAGACCCCCTTTTGTTGAGCGTCGGAAAAGAGAAAGGAGGAAAGATTCATCCGCTATGACCTCTGAAGAAAAAAGGAATCTGTGGAAAGAGAAAAAGATAGCATTTATTGGTTGTGGAAATATGGGCAGCGCATTGGTCTCGGGAACTCTGGGGAGCGGACTGATTAGTAAAGACAAAGTTCTGGTTACCGATATCAGGCCCGGGCAGCTTGACGAGATTAAGAAAAAAGAAGGAGTCTCTACCACCGAGAACAACATAGAAGCAGTGGAAAAGAGCGATATTATTGTTTTGGCGGTAAAGCCCCGGGTAATGGAATCGCTTCTTTCGGAAATCAAGGGCGTTGTAACGGAAGATAAATTAATTATCTCCGTCGCTGCGGGGATTACAACCGGCTTCATAGAGAAAATTCTGGGGAAAGAGGTTCCCGTGGTTAGAGTAATGCCCAATACTCCTGCCCTGGTGAAAACAGGCGCCTCGGGTCTATCCCCGGGTAAGTACGCGGGAGAAGAAGAAGAGGCTATTGCAGAACAGATGATGCTGAGAGTGGGAATTGTGGTCAAAGTTCCCGAAGAGATGCTTGATGCAGTAACTGCCTTATCGGGCAGCGGGCCTGCGTACGTATTTTATGTTATTGAATCGCTAATCGAAGCGGGTAAAGAAATGGGATTAGCGCAGGAGAACGTGCGGAAACTGGTTGAGCAGACGGTCCTGGGCGCGGTGAAAATGGTTATGGAAAAAGGAGAAAGTCCTCAGGTCTTAAGGGCGAAAGTGACATCGCCTGGCGGAACAACCGAGGCGGCATTAGAATATCTTAAACAAAAAGAATTTCAGAAAACTTTGATTGCCGCTGTGAAAAAGGCGGCTATAAGATCAAAAGAGCTAAGCAAAGGTTAAGGAGGCAAGATGCAATTTCTACTGAATGTTCTTGGTTATCTGATTAACAGTCTATTAATTATCATGTTTGTCGTGGTTTTGGCAAAGTTGATTTTGACCAGACGGGGTAAAGACTTAAACACAACTTTTTTGGGGCCGATCATTAAAGACTTTTCGGAAACTATTTTCAATCAGGCGCGTAAGTTTGTCTCCATTGAGGAAGAATCTACTCTCGCTGTCACCCTTCTGGTGATATTTGTCGTACTCTTTTGGGCAGTGGGTTCTTTCATTATAAAATAAAACAATGATTAACACAATCCGGTGGAAAAAAGGCAAAGTCTATATTTTGGACCAGAAGAAACTTCCTCACAAAGAAGAAATAATTGAGTGCGGGAACTACCAAAAGGTTGCCTTGTGTATTGAAAAGATGTCTATCCGCGGCGCTCCCGCAATCGGCATCGCCTCTGCTATGGGGATGGCTCTGGGAGCAAGAAACATAAAGGATAGAACGAAAGACGGGTTCTTCAACAAGTTGGAGATTATAGCAAATCGTTTTCTGCACACCCGGCCAACCGGGGCAAATCTATTCTGGGCAATGGAGAGGCTCGTTGGCCTGGCCCGAAAGAATCGTAAGAAATCTTTGCAGGAAATCAAATATATTCTGGAAAAAGAAGCCATTAATATGCTGAAAGAGGACGTTCGGTTAAACAAGCAAATTGGTAAAAACGGGCTGAAATTAATCAATAAGCCGGTCAATATTCTTACCCATTGCAATGCAGGTTCTCTGGCCACAGGAGGCTATGGAACAGCCCTGGGAGTAATTAGAGAAGCTCACAGCAAGGGAAGGATAAAAAAGGTTTTTATCGATGAAACGCGTCCCGCGCTACAGGGAGCGCGGCTTACTACCTGGGAGCTTATGCACGATAAAATTCCCGCCGTCTTGATCTGCGATAATATGGCCGGGTATCTTATGCAGAACGACTTTGTAGATTGCGTAATTGTGGGGGCCGACCGCATTGCCGCAAACGGCGACGTAGTAAACAAGATCGGCACCTATACTCTGGCTGTTCTGGCAAGGAATCATCGGGTTCCTTTCTACGTTGCCGCTCCCTCTTCCACTGTCGATATGAAGACTCGTCAGGGCGGGGATGTGGTGATTGAACAGAGGGATGTCAGAGAAGTTCTGGAACTACAGGGAAAAAGAATCGCTCCCCGGAATATGGCTGTGGTCAATCCCGCTTTCGACCTTACTCCGCATAATCTGGTGAGCGCTATCGTAACCGAGAAAGGCATTATCAGGCAACCCGATAGGAAAAAGATGGTCTCGCTTTTCACATAAGTAAGAGGAACCTTTGTGGAAGGGGTGACAGAGAGCGANNTTTCCCCTATTGAGCACAGGCTGATTCACAGGAGATTGAAGAATGGAATACAATAAGACGATAAACCTTCCCGCCACCCAGTTTCAAATGAAAGCCGATTTGCCCCGGCGGGAACCCCGCATACAAAAGAGATGGAAGGAAATGAAATTATACGAAGCTATCCAGGAGAAGAATAAGGGGGGACCCCGGTATGTTCTTCACGACGGGCCGCCATATGCCAATGGAAACATACATATCGGGACCGCCTTGAATAAAATTCTTAAGGATATAGTCGTCAAGTTCAAACTTATGGAAGGATGCAACGTTCCCTTCGTTCCCGGATGGGATTGCCATGGACTGCCTATCGAATACCAACTATTGAGGAATCTCGGTCTGAGAAAAGAAGAGATAGACAGGGTCGAATTTCGCAGGAAAGCGCGCGCTTACGCGGAACAGTTTGCTTCCATTCAGAAAGAAGAGTTTAAACGACTGGGAATTTTTGGTTACTGGGAAAATTCGTATTTCACGATGTCCTACGATTATGAGGCAAAAATCATTGAAATCTTCAAGCGACTCGTGGGGCAGGGTTATATTTACAGAGGGAAAAAACCAGTCTATTGGTGCGCAAATTGCGAGACCGCCCTGGCGGAAGCGGAAATAGAATATTCGAATCATACTTCCCATTCTGTTTACGTGAAATTTCCTCTCAAGAAATTGGGAAAAGATAGAGAGACCGAATTTGCACTTCCCACTTCCGTTCTCATCTGGACGACGACTCCCTGGACTTTACCCGCTAATGTAGCGGTTGCTTTTCATCCCCAGTACGAATATGCTTGGGTAAAGGTTTCCCCCGCGGATTCTTCCTTGGAAGAAGAGATATTAATTGTGGCTAAAGAGTTAGTATCGAATCTTATGGAGAAATTCGGCGTCGAAAATTATGATATCCTGAAAGTTTCTCCGGGCAAAGATTTCGCGGGGATTGTCTGTTCTCATCCTTTTATGGAGCGGGATTCTCTGGGCATCCTGGCCGATTTCGTGACTCTAAAAGAGGGAACGGGAATAGTGCACATTGCTCCCGGACACGGGCAGGAAGATTACCAGATGGGTTTGAAATACGGACTTCCTGTTCTGGCTCCCGTAGATGGTAAGGGAAAATTTACGGAAGAAATTCCGCAATTTTCCGGAATGGACGTTTTTTCTTCCAACAAGCTGATCATAGAAGAGATGCGAAGTTCCTCTCGCCTTCTCCTTTCCGAAGAGATTGTCCACACCTATCCCCATTGCTGGCGCTGCAAGAAGCCGATTATTTTCCGGGCTACGGCGCAGTGGTTCCTGGATGTAGATAAAAATGGACTCAGGGAAAAGATGCTAAAAACGATAAAAAAAGTGGAATGGATTCCCAAAATTGGAGAAAATAGAATTTCCAGTATGGTGGAGGCAAGGCCGGATTGGTGCCTTTCCCGACAGAGATATTGGGGAGTTCCCCTGCCTATCTTTTATTGCAGAGATTGCGGGGAGCCACTAATGTCCGAAGAGAGCATCGGTGCTGTTCGGGACCTGGTTCTGAGGGAGGGGAGCGATGCCTGGTATATAAGAAAGGAAGAAGAGATTCTGCCGGAAAATATAGAGTGCCCTAAATGCAAAAAAAGAGAATTTATCAAAGAGAAAGATATTATGGATGTCTGGTTCGATTCCGGAATCAGCCATGAGGCTGTTTTGAGAGAGCGAAAAAACCTATCCTGGCCTGCGGACCTGTACCTCGAGGGCTCAGACCAGCACAGGGGTTGGTTCCAGACCTCATTGATTCCTGCCGTTGCTCTGGAAAAGGCGGCTCCCTATAAGAGTGTTTTAACTCACGGGTTCGTTGTGGACGGCGAAGGCAGAAAAATGTCCAAATCGATAGGCAATGTAATTGCCCCCCAGGAAATTATCGAAAAGTACGGCGCTGAAATTTTGCGGTTATGGGTTGGTTCGGAAGACTACCGTGAAGATATGCGCATTTCTTCAGAAATTATCGGTCACCTTGTGGATGGTTATCGGCGCATCAGAAACACTTTTCGTTTCCTTCTGGGAAACCTGAATGATTTCCGCACTTCCCGGACAGTAAAATACAAGGATATGTCGGAAATCGATCGGTGGGTGCTGCATAAACTGCAGGAATTGATTTCCCAAGTGGTAAAAGACTATCAATCTTTTGGGTTGCATCGAGTTTATAGAAATATCCACAATTTCTGCACCAAGGAGCTCTCTTCTTTCTATTTAGATGTGCTCAAGGATAGGCTGTATACTTTTGGCAGAGATTCTCTCCCGCGCCGGTCAGCCCAGACGGTTCTTTATGAACTGGCGGTGAGTTTGATCAGGCTGAGCGCGCCGATTCTCTCCCACACTGCCGAAGAAGCCTGGCAGTTGGTACCGGAGGTTGAACAGGCGAGTGTCTTTTTGACCAATCTCCCCCGGGTGGAGAAAAAGTATTGGAACGAAAGGCTGGCAAAAAAGTGGGAGAAGATTTTGCTCCTCAGGAAAAGTGTGGTGAAGGCACTGGAGATTGCCCGGAAAGAGAAGATTATCGGAAGTTCTCTGGAAGCAGAGGTGGATCTTTATACACAGGAAAAGAAATTAGCGGCTTTCCTTCAAGATTACCGGGAAGACTGGAAGGAAATCCTCATCGTGTCCGAAGTGAAGATTCTCCCACAGATGCGGGAGGTCTCCTCCGGGATAAGCAAGGGAAAATCGGAAGTTATGATGAATAGCGAGGAAATCTCCGGACTGTGCATCGCAGTGAAAAGAGCGCCGGGAAAGAAATGTGTGCGTTGTTGGAACTGGAGTCCCACCGTGGGAGAGAGTAGAGAACATACCCAGCTTTGCGCAAGGTGCACTGAGGTAGTGAAGAATCTGTGAAAGCAATTCTTTTTGGCCGGGGGGATGATCATCGGGTGTACTTAATTGCTCTAGTATTACTTTTTATTGACCAGTTCTCCAAATACCTGATCAGGCAAAATATGTCTCTTGCCGAGTCGATTCCGGTTATAAACAATATATTCCACATAACTTATGTGGAGAACAAAGGCATTGCTTTCGGACTTTTTCCTCAAGGTCACACTCTTTTTATCGTTATTTCTTTGATTGTTATTTTGGGTATTCTCTTTTTCGAAAGAAAAAAAATCATCAAATCATTGAGAGAAAAGGCATGCTTGGGATTGATTCTGGGAGGCGCTTCAGGTAATCTCGTTGACCGGTTAAGGTTCGGGTTTGTAATCGATTTTTTGGATTTTCGCATATGGCCGGTGTTCAACCTTGCCGATTCGGGCGTCTGTATTGGTGGCATTCTTATGGTATTTTTTCTTTTAAAGAAGCGTACCCGTAAGGAAAAGACCGTTGTTGAGCGAGACGAAAGAACTTGTTGTGCATAGGGGAGAAAAGGGGAAGAGACTCGATTTATACTTGTCTTCTTCTTTTCCGCGCCATTCCCGGAATTCCCTGCAAAAGATGATTGCCGAGGGAAATATACTGGTTAACGAGAGGGTTGTTCCCAGGCATTATAAAGTTAAAGAAAAAGACGTAGTAAGGATGAAGATTCCTGCGGTTAAGCCGCACAAGGCGTTTCCCGAGAAGATTCCTCTAAACGTCATCTATGAAGATAAATCCATAATTGTACTCAATAAGCCGGCGGGCATGGTAGTCCATCCTGCTTGCGAAAACTATTCGGGGACATTGGTGAACGCTCTTCTGTACCGTTTTCCTGGTTTAGCCAGGGGAAAATTTCCCGATATTAATCGCGTGGGGATTGTTCACCGCCTGGACAAGGACACTTCCGGGGTTATGGTTGTCGCCAAAAATAACAGTTCCCTTTCCTTTTTGGCCAAACAGTTTGAGAATAAAAAAGTGGAAAAAGTGTACCTGGCGTTGGTTTTTGGCAGGATTGTAAACCCCGAGGGAAGCATCGAGGCGCCGGTCGGTAGAAAGATTACCGACCGTAGAAAGATGGCTGTAACCTCGATAAGGAGCCGCCAGGCAATTACTGATTTTACGGTGCGTGAGATTTTGGGAGATTTTACATTCCTGGAGGTAAGACCGAAGACAGGGAGGACGCATCAGATAAGGGTCCATCTGGCACACATCGGACACCCTGTAGTAGGAGATAATGAGTACGGACGTCCCGGGGCAGAGAATTTGGGAGTGAGCCGACAGCTTCTGCACGCGCACAAATTGGGATTTGTCCATCCTGTCAAGAAGGACTGGATAAGATTTACCGCTCCCCTTGCCGGGGATTTCAGAAAAGTAATCGCTCGGCTGAGAAAGAATAGAAGGAAAGCTAATGGTTGAGACGAGAAAATATCGCGAATTGTTCAAAAGTAAAGACCTGGTGAGCTTCCGGGTCAAAAAGAAAGAGACGGACATATACGTGGCCATAGATGTAAAACAAAAAAAGAAACTGAACAGCATCATCGTCGAAACGGAACGGTTGGTAAGAGACTATCGTCGCGATATCGAAGATTATATAAAGAATTATCCGATTTTTGAAGTGAGTTTCAAACCGATGGCCGTAGATTCCAATGCCCCGGAAATTATTAGACAGATGGCCCAGGCGGCGCTTCTTGCCAATGTGGGACCTTTTGCTTCAGTGGCGGGAGCAATCGCCGGCGCGGTGGGAAAAAAATTATCGCAGGATATTTCCGATGTAATAATAGAGAACGGTGGCGATGTGTTCATAAAGACTAGCAAGACGCGCAAAGTGGGAATATGTTATGGTGTGGGTGATATTTCCCGCGGATTGGGTCTGGAAATAGATCCTCAAGAGGGGCCCCTGGGAATCTGTGCTTCCAGCGGAACTTGTGGCCATTCTTTCAGTTTTGGCCGAGCCGGTGTGGCGGTAGCTGTCTCTGATTCCGCTGCTTTAGCGGATGCCTGCGCTACGGCTGTGGGAAATTTGGTAAAAGAAAGTAGCGATATAGCCAAAGGAATCAATTTTGCCAGGGCAATTGAGGGGATTAAGGGAGTAGTGATAGTTAAAGGGAGCCAATTTGGGTTCTGGGGTGATTTGAGGATAATTAGTATTTGACATATTGCCATTTTTTGGGTATAATAAAAGTTTAGTTTTTATATAAAAAATGTTTACCAGGAGAAACAATGAGAGCAGGATTGATCAATATAGGTTTTAATAACATAATTGTTGACCGGAGAATTGTCTCCGTAGTCAATCCTGCTTCTTCGCCCGTAAAAAGGTTGATAGAAATGGCCAGAAAAAGAGGTAGTTTGATTGACGCCACCTGTGGCCGGCGTACCCGCTCAGTAATTATTACCGATAGTAATCACGTTATCTTATCCGCATTGCAGCCGGAAACCATAGGTGAAAGATTTCAGCAGAAGATAGAAAAAACGACAAAGAAGGCGCTCGCGAGTTCCGCCGTAACAAATCAGTACAAATCAAAAAAACGCAAGCAAAGTCAATGACCGAACCTGGACTACTGATAATTATCTCTGCTCCTTCGGGAACAGGCAAATCGACGCTGTGCAGAAAGTTAATTAGTGATTTCCCCAACGCCCGCTATTCCATCTCAGTGACTACGAGGTCTCCCCGTCGGGGAGAGGTTCAGGGGAAGGATTACTTCTTCGTTTCCCGGAATGAATTCGAGGAGAAAATCAAAAACGATGAGCTTGCGGAGTGGGCACAGGTTCACGGTCATTATTATGGCACCCCCGGAGAGTTCCTGAAAAAGAATCTGGCTAAGGGAAGAGATGTCCTGCTGGACATAGATGTGCGGGGAGCGATGAAATTGAAGAAGAAGTATCCCCAGGCGGTATCTATCTTCCTTGCGCCTCCGTCATTTTCTGAATTGCGGAGAAGGATTAAGGGGCGCAGGAAGAATAGCGAAGCTACTATCAAAAAAAGACTCACTAACGCGCGCTGGGAAATGGGACGGATAGAAAGTTACGACTATCTGGTGATTAATGACCGCTTGGCAGATGCCTTTACAATGATCAAATCCATTATTTTGGCGGAAAAGAGTAAAGTAAAGAGGTCGGAAGAAAAAATAAAAAGAGTTAGTCTTATTTAGCTATCCCGATGAAATCGGGAGATTCCATTTATTGGGTGGAGTAAAAAGAATGGCAAAAGACAAAGCTAAAGCTTCACTGGAAAAATTGTTGCTGGATGATGTGTCTAATAAATACAAGTTGATTCTTTTAACCTCGAAGTTTTTAAGAGAGAAGACAAAGAAAGACGGAAAAATCAAGATGACACCAGAGACAATCAAAGAGGCACTATACGAAGTGGCCAGTAAGGACGCAGAGCAAAAGAAAACTTCGAAAGGAAAGGCGTCAAAAGAGGAAAGTGCGGAAAAAAAGAAGAAACGCCAGGAAAAATAACCCTTTTTCCGGTAGAAAAGTCGTTTTGGGCGTAACCGGAAGCATTGCTGCGTACAAGGCGTGCGAGATAGTCTCCCGCTTGAGAGAGCAGGGTGCACAAGTATTTGTAATAATGACCGATGCGGCGACCCATTTCGTCACTCCCTTGACTTTTCAGACCCTCTCGGGGAATAGAGTCTATTTGAATCTTTTCGATTTGCCGGAAAAATGGGAACTGGAGCATATCTCGCTGGCCGAGAGAGCAGATTTAATTTTGATTGCTCCCGCTACGGCAAACATTATCGCGAAGTTAGCCGGGGGTATTGCCGACGATCTCCTTTCGACGACCGTCCTGGCCAGTGAAGCGCCTACTTTAATTGCTCCGGCAATGCATGAAACTATGTATAAGAACAGCCTAACCCAGGCCAACATTGAAAAGTTAAAAGATAAGGGATTCAAATTCGTCGGGCCCGAGCGGGGAAGGCTGGCATCGGGAAAAAGTGGTTTAGGCAGGTTAGCGAGCAACGATAAGATTATGGACAGCGTTAAAGATATTCTGGATATAGAAAAAGATATGGCGGGTAAGACTTTTCTCATCACTGCCGGTCCCACCCGGGAATACCTGGACCCGGTGAGGTATATATCGAACGCTTCTTCCGGCAAGATGGGCTATGTTTTGGCCGAAGTAGCACAAAGAAGAGGGGCCGAGGTAATATTGATCAGTGGGCCTACGAATACTAAACCACCGGAAGGAGCGAATACCATATTTGTGGAGTCAGCTCTGGATATGGAGAAGGAAGTAGCGAAATACGCCGCTCTATCTAATGTGGTTATTGCTTCTGCCGCTGTCAGCGATTACCGCCCGGAGAAGAGAGAGAAAGAAAAAATTAAGACCAAACTTCGGAAGATAAGTATGAATTTGGTAAGGAATCCCGATATACTGGGTAAACTGGGAAAACGGAAAGATGCAAAGTGCCTGATCGGATTCGCCTTGGAGACAAAAAATTTGGAAAAGAACGCCCGACAAAAACTGAAAGAAAAGAACCTGGATATGATTATAGCCAATACTGCCAAAGCAATGGGACGGAATGAAGCAACGGTTAAGATTTTCACAAAATCGGGGAAGACAATTTTGTTGCGAGAAATGAGAAAAGAAAAGATAGCCGATAGGATACTATCTGAACTAAGAGAATTTGTGAAATGAGTTGAGGATTTAGAATTGAATAGAGGCAAAGAGTTTGCTGATCTGATTTCAATAACCAGGAAGTTTCTGGAACAGGAAAGAGATAAAGGAATAAAAGAGTTTATGCGCCCTCGGGAAGAAGAAAAAAATGAATCAGAATCCCTGGATGACCTGGCAAGTAGCGTAAAAGATTGTCAGAAGTGTAAATTAGGGAGAACGAGAACAAATTTTGTGTTCGGAGCGGGGAACCCCCGGGCGGAATTAATGTTTGTTGGCGAGGGGCCCGGTTTTGATGAAGACCGATTGGGAATTCCTTTCGTAGGGAAAGCT